>ENA-OWNT01000239-OWNT01000239.1-seawater-metagenome-genome-assembly--contig:-NODE-239-length-152742-cov-6.026430_pt1 | contig 152742 bp, 128 predicted proteins | sample MGYA00238136_ERZ651165 | MGnify/ENA primary metagenome ERZ651165 (study PRJEB26861, sample SAMN08777766) | seawater metagenome | isolation source: coastal seawater | place: USA: Florida | collected...
TATCCCGCCGATTTTAGAACGGACGCATACGCTGATGCGTCCCTACCATTGTCTAATTGTTAATTGAATTTGCTATAGATGCGGGGGAGGCAAATAAAAACTACCCGCTTCAATTATGAAGCAGGTAGTCTCATGTGCATCTGATTAGATGACACATGCCTGACTGTTGTCAATGAATCAGACTATTCATCGTAATTCAAACAGGAAGACATAGTCACCACGTCCATTGTCATTGCTATCGCCATGACCCATCATTCTTGTGTATTTGTGAAAGTACAGGTTACATCATCACCCGGTGTCAGGTCGATTGACACCCCATCCTGAATGTCAGTGAAGACCGAGCCACCACTGCTGACACAGGTTACATCGGTCAGAGTCCATCCAGCCGGAATGACCTCCTGAATGTCATAGATACCTGCTTCCAGCAATGAGAAAGTACGGGTCTGGAAGATTGCATCGCCATCATCAGGATTGGCATCATCCAGGGTAAAACTGGCTGTCCCTGTAGATATACTGAAGACCTGTACATCATCACGCCCATAATCGGAGACGTAGACGTTACCATCATCATCCACCGCGATATACCAGGGAGCAATAAATTGTCCGTCACTGTTGCCATTGCTACCGAATTTGAACAGGAAAGTGCCACTGCTATCGAAAACCTGCACATCGTAGCGGGAACGATCAACAACATAGATATTGTCGTTAGCATCAACAGTAATGCCCCAGGGGTCATAGAATTGTCCGTCACCGTTGCCATAACTACCGAATTTGAACAGGAAGTTACCATTGCTATCGAAGACCTGCACATCATCGCGGGCATGATCAACAACATAGATATTGTTATTAGCATCAACAGTAATGCCCCGGGGTTGCTGGAATTGACCGTCACCGTTGCCAGTGCTACCGAATTTGAACAGGAAGTTACCATTGCTATTGAAGACCTGCACATCACGACGATTTACATCAGATACATAAACGTTTCCGCTTGCATCCACAGCAATGCCATAGGGAGCAATAAATTGACCGTCACCGTTGCCAGCGCTACCGAATTTGAACAGGAAGTTACCACTGCTATCGAAGACCTGCACATCACGACGATTTACATCAGATACATAAACGTTTCCGCTTGCATCCACAGCAATGGCGAAAGGACTAATGAATTGCCCGTTGCCATTACCGGTGCTACCAAACTTGAACAGGAAGTCGCCACTGCTATCGTAAACCTGCACAACATCACGTAAAACATCAACCACATAGGTGTTTCCATTACTATCAATAGCAACGCCGCGTGAATCAAGAATTAGTATCTCGCTAACTAAGGAAGTCAGGAAATTACCACTGGCATCGAATATATACACATTGCGATGAGTGGTGTCAGCAACATATATATTGCCATTCGCATCCACATCTATGCCCCAGGGATTATAGAATTGCCCGTTGTCACCACCGGGGCTACCAAATTTGAACAGGAAATTACCATTGCTATCGAAAACCTGCACATCACGACGGGTTACATCAGATACATACACGTTTCCGCTTGCATCCACAGTAATGGCGTAGGGATTGATGAATTGCCCGTCGCCACCACCGGAGCTACCAAATTTGAACAGGAAGTTACCATTGCTATCGAAAACCTGCACATCACGACGGCTTACATCAGATACATACACGTTTCCGCTTGCATCGACAGCAATGGCGTAGGGATTGATGAATTGTCCGTCACCGTTGCCGGTGCTACCAAACGTGAACAGGAAAGTGCCACTGCTATCAAAGACCTGTACATCATCACGACGGTTATCAGTCACGTAAATATTGCCATTACTACCAACAACTATGTCAAAAGGATAGTAGAATTGACCGTTACCGATGCCAGTGCTACCGAATTTGAACAGGAAAGTACCACTGCTATCAAAGACCTGTACATCATCACGACTGTAATCGAGTACGTATACATTGTTATTTGCATCCACAGCAATGGCGTAGGGAGTGATGAATTGTCCATTGCCGTAACCGATACTGCCAAACGCGAACAGGAGATTGTAATTGCTATCGAAGACCTGTACTTTATCCTGATTTGAATCAATCACGTAAATATTGCCATTACTCGCAACCGCAACATCAGCCGGATAACTGAAAGCACCCTCTGTAAAGCTACCTATGCCGACAGTTCTTGCATAGATTGCCCCTGATGGTACGGGCAGGGTAGTGTTGAATGTGAAGTTTGTGCCATCTTCCGGTGTTGATTCACTTATCACGGTGATGCTACCGGGACCGGCTGTAAACACATTCACGGTAACAGTTGCTGTATCAGTACCACCATTACCATCAACGATGGTGTAGGTGAAAGTGTCGTCACCCAGGAAATTGTTATCCGGTGTATAGGTAATGCTGTTATCAGCTTCAATCACGACACTACCATTGTCCGGTTGTATCACCTGAGAGACAGTCAAGGTATCGTTATCAGCATCGCTATCATTTAGTAGAACATCAATATTGACTGCTGTCTGGTTATCAGTTTGTGCGCTGTCATCATTCGCAACAGGTGCAGTATTCGGTAATATATCACTTTCAAATGCACCCAGGTCAACTGTACCACCAAAGATACGGTCAAAGCCTGTTCCACGTTGATCGAATGGAAGGGCATTTCCAACAGTACCATCAACAAAGTCGTTGACACCTGCATTGGCTGCCGGACTACTGCTCGTCAAAGCGATGGTTTCGGTTAGACCGCCGTTGTTTTGCAAGCCATTTGGATCAAGTTGTGGATCAACATTCAACACGTTCGGATTCGCTGCTGTATTGCAAGAACCATCTTCGACCAGGTTGATACCGACGAAACTCGTCGTGCCAGCAAGGTTTTCACAATCACCACCATTAGGGCTATTTGCCAGGATACTATTTGTGATGTTAGTAACAGCCCGGTTTTCTATGGCACCGCCAGCAATCCCTGCTGTATTAGCGCTGAGAGTGCTGCTGATTACATTCATAGTACCACCGCCGTTGAACAGCGCTCCAGCACGTTCTATGGCAGAATTTTCCGCAAAGGTGCTGTTACTGATTGTTAGTAGACCTGCGGTGAAGATGGCACCGCCTGATGCATTAGCTCGATTGGTGGAGAAGGTACTATCATTGATGTTTCCTGTAATTCCATTGTTGATGAAGATTGCACCACCATTTACGGCAGAGTTGCCTTCAAAAGTACTGTTATTGATTGTTAACTCACCACTATTCGCATTAATCGCGCCAGCAAATGAACGGGCGGAATTATTGGTAAAAGTACTCTCACTGAGAATTAGCTCACCCGAATTGAAAATTGCACCACCATTGCCAGACGTGAAACCTTGTGCCAGGGTCAAATTTTGAATGCTGACATTCGTATCGAATAAGATTTCAAAGATTCGGTAGGTATTATTACCACTGATTTGGCTATCGGTATCATTAGCATCACTATCGCCCTCAATGACTAACTCCACACCATCAGTCGCATTGTTGATTTGTACTGTCGTAGCATTGAGCGTGATGTCACCTACGATGTTGATGGTATAGACACCCGCAACTGCCAGTTGGTTGTAGCAGGTAATGGCATCATTCAACTCAGTCGTGGTATCGACATTTGCAGGGAAAGCCCCGGCACAGGAGTCGGTGACTGTGACCGTTACGGTTGCCGTATCCGTGCCGCCATTACCATCACTGACAGTATAAGTGAAGGTATCATCACCTATGAAATTGCCATTCGGTGTATAGGTAATGCTGTTATCAGCTTCAATCACGACACTACCATTGTCCGGTTGTATCACCTGAGAGACAGTCAAGGTATCGTTATCAGCATCGCTATCATTTAGTAGAACATCAATATTGACTGCTGTCTGGTTATCAGTTTGTGCGCTGTCATCAACTGCGACAGGTGCATCATTCACCGGATTGACGGTAATGGTTACAACAGCCGTGTCTTGACCAAGACCTGCACCAGGGAAACCCGGGTCGCGCAAGACATAGGTGAAGCTATCTGTGCCGTTGAAGTCTGGATCGGGTGTGTACAGGAATGTTCCGTCATGATTCGGAACTAAGACACCATTGCTCACATCAGATACGAGTAAGGTAATAGCATCGCCATCGACATCAATATCATTTGGTAAGACATTGAATGTGGTCTGTGGCGCATCTTCATCAATCGTGAAGCTGTCATTATTGGCTGTCGGTAAATCATTGACCGCGTTAATGGTGATTGTCACAGTCGCGGTATCGAACCCGCCATTGCCATCGCTGATTTCATAGACGAAGCTGTCGCTACCATTGTAGTTCGCGTCAGGCGTGTAGGTGATCGTGTCATCAGGTCCAATTAAGACACTACCATGAGCCGGGTCAGTGATAATTTGAGTAACACTCAAGCTATCGCCATCCACGTCGGTGTCATTGTCAAGAACATCAACTGTAACAGATATGTCTTCATCGGTAGTGGCACTGTCATCATTCGCGACAGGTGCATCATTGACTGCATTGATGGTGATTGTCACAGTTGCGGTATCGAACCCGCCATTCCCATCGCTGATTTCATAGTCAAAGCTATCTGCGCCGTTGTAATCAGCATCCGGTGTATAGGTAATCGTGTTATCGGCTTCAATGCCCACGATACCGTTGGATGGATCACTGATAATCTGGCTAACACTGAGTGTATCGCCATCATCATCAGTATCATTTGCCAGAACATTGATGTTAATCAGGGTATCTTCATCGGTAGTGGCATTATCATCATTTGCGATCGGTGCATCATTGACTGCGTTGATGGTGATTGTCACAGTCGCGGTATCGAATCCGCCATTCCCATCATTGATTTCATAGACGAAGCTATCTGAACCATTGAAATTGGCATCCGGTGTATAGGTGATCGTTTCATCGGCTTCAATGCCCACGATGCCGTTGGATGGATCAGTCGTGATTTGTGCCACAGTGAGTGTGTCATTGTCTGCATCAGTATCGTTTGTCAATACATTGATGTTGATTGCTGTATCTTCATCGGTGCTTACATCGTCATCATTCGCGACCGGTGCGCTATTGTTGAAGAGACCGAGATCAATTGTGAAGTCATCAGAACCATTGATAGTTACAGGGATAACATCATCGAATGCTGTCCAATCACTATCGAGTGCATCATCCCCCTGATTCGCAGGGCTGAGCTGCCATCCTTCGAGTGCGCCGCCGGGTGCAAAGACACCACCGGGCTCAAAATTGGATGGTGCGAGACGCACACCATAAGTACCATCTTCTAAGAATCTGAATTCATAAAGACCGGGATTATTTCCTGTGCTGGTACGACGGTTTAAAATCACATTGCCATTGCTATCAAGTAATTGCAAAGCAAGGCGCGGGCTATTGACATTAATTCCCGGTTCGCCATCATCCTGGATACCATTGCCGTTGATGTCGTGCCAGACAAAATTGCCAATGCTGTAGCGTGGGTAGCCGTTGGTGAAGGTACAAACAATGTCATCACCCGCTTGTAGATCAAGGCGTACTGCACGGGTCTGTGGTGGATTCGGATTGTTGAGCATACGCACTTCACCGCGATTCGCCACACATTCAATATCTACAAGTGCCCACAATTCCGGTGGATTGGCTTCGGTGATGCGATATTCATTATCTGCCGGTAATCCATGGAAGAAGTCACCGCTATCTTCGTCAGCACTGAGGTAAATCGGATCGAAACCGCCCTGACCGTTCTGGAAGAGAACATCCTGTGATGGATTGTCTGGATCGAGCACGTATACGTCAACACCGCGATAGTTAAAGCGGAAGTCAGGAATCTCTGATGGTAAGCTACTACCTTCGACCTCTTTAACGATGGTCAGGCTAGCCGTAATCGCACGAATGCTAATGGTTACAGTTGCGGTATCGAATCCGCCATTACCATCGCTCACTTCATAGACAAAGCTATCACTACTATTGAAGAAGGGATCCGGTGTATAGGTAATCGAGCCATCAGCTTCAATGACGACAATACCATTGGATGGATCAGTGATAATTTGACTGACACTGAGTGTATCGCCATCAACATCGCTGTCATTATCGAGAACAGCAATATTGACCGGAACATCTTCATCGGTGTCTGCGCTGTCATCATTTGCGATGGGTGCATCATTTACGGGATTGATTGTAATGGTTACAGTTGCGGTATCAATGCCACCATTGCCATCGCTAACCTCGTAAACGAAGCTATCTACGCCGTTATAGTCGGCAGCAGGGGTGTATGTGATGCTGTTGTCAGCCTCAATGACTACAATACCGTTAGATGGATCAGTGATGATCTGGCTCACGCTAAGTATATCGCCATCGACATCGGTATCATTATCCAGAACAGGGATATTGACGGATGTGTCTTCATCGGTGCTAACTGCATCATCGTTAGCAAGAGGTGCATCATTGACCGGATTAACTGTGATGGTTACTGTGGCAATATCAACACCACCATTTCCATCGCTAATGCCGTAATCGAAACTGTCAATGCCGTTGAAATCGGCATCCGGTGTATAGGTAATCGTGTTGTCAGCTTCAATAACCAAATTACCATGTGCAGGACCGGAATAAGTAGCAACGACTGTCAGTGTATCACCATCGACATCGGTATCATTATCCAGAACAGGGATGTTGACAGATGTGTCTTCATCTGTGCTGACTGTATCATCATTTGCGATCGGTGCATCATTGACCGGATTGATGGTAATGGTCACAGTTGCGGTATCGAACCCACCATTTCCGTCACTGACTTCGTAGACAAAGCTATCTGCGCCGTTGTAATCAGCATCCGGTGTATAGGTAATCGTGTTATCAGCTTCAATGACCACATTACCGTTGGTTGGATCACTGATAATCTGGCTTACGCTGAGTGTATCGCCATCAATATCACTGTCATTGTCCAGAACAGAGATGTTGACAGGAGTGTCTTCATCCGTTGTCGCTGAGTCATCATTCGCGATAGGCGCATCATTCACGGGATTGATTGTGATTGTCACAGTAGCTGTATCAGTGCCACCATTCCCATCGCTGATTTCGTAGACAAAACTATCTGCTCCATTGTAATCAGCAGCAGGAGTATAGGTGATCGTGCCATCAACTTCGATAACGACAACACCGTTGGTTGGATCACTGATAATCTGACTGACGCTGAGTGTATCACCATCGACATCGGTATCATTATCCAGAACAGGGATATTGACAGATGTATCTTCATCGGTACTTGCAACATCATCGCCTGCAACTGGTGCATCATTCACTGCAATGACATCAACAAATGCAAAAACACTTGCGCTGTTCATCGTGTTAGAGAAAATCAACACTTCAACAACCCGTTGAGTTTCGTCAGGATCCTGTGATGCGTTGACGTAAGTTAATGTATCCAGAACAGTCTGGTAGGTTTGTGGCGATGCGTCTCCGGTAATGGTCAGTACACCATTAGCGTAAGCAGCAGTTAAGCCGCTGGCACCAACATTTACTGTCAGAATTTCATCAACACCATCAAGCCAGTTGGTAATGGTTACGGTTGCCGAGCTAACGGTCACATTTCCAGGTGTGCTGACGTTTACATCATCTTGAATATCAACAGGTGCTTGATCTTCGGTGTAAGTTGTACTGTAATCCGGTGCAATACCACCGCTGCCATCGCCATCAAGCGAAACACGTGGTAAATCACAACGTCCTGTGTCATCTGCATTGATAACCATGACACCAAGAATCGGACCACGACGACCAATAGACCATTCAATACGGAGACTTTGCCCATATCGTGTATTTATTTGTGTGACGGCAGGACTATCCCAGAATGGAGCGCGACCGGAATCTATAATATTCCCCTGACCGGACGGGGCATCATAAACTGTCCAATTGAAGAATACCCGTGTACCACGACCAACCGATACTGACGGGAAATCGGGGTTGCTGATACGCCATTGGCTGACACTGCTTCCAGGATGGCTACTCCAGCAAATATCGAGATCAAGTGCTTCAATATTACTATCTTCTACATCATCCCATTCAGGATCATAGAGTGGGCAGCCTGTTTCATCGACGCCAATCCCACCTTCATCTCCCTGCCAGGGGCAAGCGTCATTACGATCAAGGAATCCATCTCCATCGGTATCGTAGAAAGGACAGCCTGTTTCGTCAACACCATAGCCACCTTCGTTACCCGCCCAGGGGCAGGTATCTTCGTCGTCCGGTATACCATCGCCGTCGGCATCACGTCCTGGGTGATTATCTCGTGGAGGCTCGGTTGGTTCTGGTGTGACTTCAGGAGTCGGCTCAGTTGGTTCTGGCGTAACCTCAGGAGTCGGCTCAGTTGGTTCTGGCGTAACCTCAGGAGTTGGTTCAGTCGGTTCTGGCGTGACCTCAGGAGTTGGCTCAGTCGGTTCTGGCGTAATTTCAGGAGTCGGCTCAGTCGGTTCTGGCGTGATCTCAGGAGTTGGCTCAGTTGGTTCTGGCGTGATTTCAGGAGTCGGCTCAGTTGGTTCTGGCGTGATTTCAGGAGTCGGCTCGGTCGGTTCTGGCGTGACCTCAGGAGTTGGTTCATTGGTGACATCCGATGTTCCTTCTATCGGACAGCCAGTTTCATCTATACCATAGCCATATTCGTTAGCTTGCCATGGACAGAGATCATCCCGGTCATAAAAACCGTCCCAATCTGCATCATAATAAGGACAACCAGACTCATCGACGCCCAATCCACCTTCATCACCCTGTGTCGGGCAGGCATCGTCGCGGTCATAAAAACCATCCCAATCTGCATCATAATATGGACAACCGGACTCATCGACGCCCAATCCGCCTTCATTACCCTGCCAGGGGCAACTGTCTACAGAATCCAGCATCCCGTCACCGTCAGAATCTAAAGGTTCTTCAGTGACCTGTGGAAGCGAATTATCAGCAGTTAGCGGACAACCTGTTTCATCTATACCGTAGCCATATTCATTAGCACGTGACGGACAGAGATCATCGCGATCATAAACTCCGTCCCAATCTGCATCATAATATGGACAGCCTGTTTCATCGACACCCAATCCCCCTTCATTACCACGATTAACGCAGCTATCATTATCATCAGCAAATCCATCGCCATCACGATCAGATTGCGCGAAAGTGATGATTGATAGACTACTCACGATGATGAGCATGGTGAATATGAATCTAAATAAATTCCGTGGAAAACGTATATTCATAATTACTGTCACTACCCCTTTAGTGTTGATACTACCCTCAAAATTGGTGCTTAATATCATTAAGAAATATTTTGATGCGCCAATAACTCACGTAGTATACCTTAATATTCATATATTTAGACGAAACGTTGAATTAATATTAGTGGTATTACATGTTAAAAGTTCACTCAATTTCGATGCTAAAATAGCCGATATGTGCGAATGGTTCATCGAATTGCATAATATAGGTCTTACCATTGCTCATGCGCGCATTGATCTGAAAGCTGCCATCAGTGAGGCGATATACGAAAATATCTCTTTCTGTGTCGCTGGAGATTAATTCATTTGAAGCTGGATTAACTCCGGTTTGTGAAATCATATCGCCTGTAATAAGCAACACCGATAAACCCTCCGGTGTGTAGATTTCAAAACCGATACCACTCATCTCATTCTGATAAGGATAAACAACAACAGGCGCTGCACAATCACTATGATTGATTCGCCCATCTCCAAAATAGCAATTCAACACAGACGTTTCCCTGAAATCAGGCGATAATGTACTACCGGAGCACCCCCAGATGAATGTGTATCCACCACTGCCTGTCGTAGTACGCTCGATTGTATAGACTCCATCGGAAGGGACGGTGTAAGAGAGCGTATCCGGCGCAGTCGTTATCAAATCAACCGCGCTGCCATTGACTTCTAAGTTGATTGATGTGAGTGAGAGAGACATCGTATAGATATTGAGTGTGATGATGTCCCCGGCTTCGAAGGTGTCGGTTGTCACATATGCAGGGGGATTTGTCACAAGATATTGGCATCCTGTACTCAAAGCACGAACTGTGACTGCCGGAATTAACAACAAAACTATCAGCAGAATACTGGCGGCAGGATTCCTGAAAACCTTAGCAAACACATTAATCATCGAATTGTACCCCCAGGATTAATATTTCAAATTATTACATACTTTAGCAGTATTTCTCTTGTTGACATACGGGGAATACAGTTAAGAGTTCCGGCGCTATCATTGCCATCTTTATCTATGAGCGGGCAACTAAACAATTAGACTTTACCGCAAATAATTGGCATCCAGTCGCTCAGATATACGTTGTTGGTTGATATTACTTATGGAGGTACGGCACAATCGGTGTTGAAGAAAAAATAGAGGGCAAATTTTGCCCTCTGTTATGTTGTTAGCCAGTTTTTTCGGGGATTGTGGCATCAGCGATTTCACGATTAGCCAGGTACCAGTTGACCAGTTCCCGCAAACCTTCACGGAACTTGATTTCTGCTTCAAAGTCAAATAATGCTTTTGCTTTCGAAACATCGACATTGCGGCGTGGCTGACCATTGGGCTTATCGGTATCCCAGACAATGTCACCATCAAATTCAGTCAATTCAGCAATTAATTCTGCTAAATCTTTGATGCTGATTTCAAATCCACTCCCGAGATTAACGGGGTCACCATCATTATAATCGGCAGCCGCCATCGCAATACCGCGTGCAGCATCTTTGACATACAGGAATTCACGTGTTGGAGACCCGTCTCCGAACAAAGTGACAGAGTTTGTGCCATTTTCTTTTGCTTCAATCATCTTACGAATCAGCGCTGGAATCACATGCGAGGTTTCGAGATCGAAATTATCACCGGGTCCGTAGAGATTCGTTGGCAAAACGTGAATCGCGTTATAGCCAAATTCTTCACGGTATGCTTGTCCTTGAACCAACAAGGCTTTTTTGGCGATACCATACGGTGCGTTGGTTTCTTCTGGATAGCCCTCCCATAGATTTTCTTCTTTGAATGGAATTGGCGTAATTTTCGGGTATTCACAGATTGTCCCGATGCCAACAAATTTTTTCACGCCGTATCGACGCGCATTTTCGAGTAATAATGTTCCCATCATGATGTTGTCATAGAAAAAGAGCCCCGGATTTTTACGGTTCGCCGCAATCCCACCGACAGTTGCTGCCAGATGAATTACCATATCCACATCGGGATGGTCTTCAAACAGACGGATAACGGCTTCTTTTTCGCGCAGGTCGTATTGTTTGCTGCGGGGGATGATAATGTCTTTTGCGCCAAGTTCTTCAAGATGCTTGACCAGGTGACTGCCTAAAAATCCTGCTCCACCTGTGACAATCACCCGGATTTGTGACCAATCAAACTGACTCATACTTAAGTCCTTGCATATTTTTGAAACGATAAACGCCAGACATTGTAGACAGTATTGCAGTTGATGTATAGGTTGTTCCATTGAGCATAGGTTTGTAGAAACAAGCGCTGATACTTAGCAGAAATTATGATTTTCGATTACCATAAGACCATGTTATTCACTTTGATATAGTCCGTGTAATTGAACGACCGGATAGGGAAAATTATTAATGACTGACTTGAGTGGACGCACGATCAGGGGATATGAAATCCAGGAGCAGATTGGCGCCGGGGGATTCGGCGCTGTCTACCGGGCTTTCCAACCAGTTTTAAAACGTGAAGTAGCAATAAAGGTCATTCTGCCGGAGTACGCTAACAGTCCCGATTTTATCCGCCGATTCGAAATCGAAGCAGAAGTGGTTGCCCGGCTGGAACATCCGCATATTGTGCCTTTGTTCGATTACTGGCGTGAGCCGGATAGTGCTTATCTGGTCATGCGTTTACTCCGTGGCGGGGCATTGCAGGACATCATCGTGGATAATGCCTTACCGCTTGACCGTATTGCATCAATTATGGAGCAGGTTTCGTCGGCGCTCCACATTTCGCATCGTAATGGTGTGATTCATCGTGATATTAAACCCGCCAACATTCTTCTGGATGAAGATGGCAATGCTTACCTCACAGATTTTGGTATCGCGCAGAGTACAGATTATGACAGCATGACAGGCGATGAGGGCATTACCGGCTCTATCTCTCATACACCGCCCGAACAACTACAGGGAGGGAAAATCACCGCGCAGACCGATATTTATGCGCTTGGAATCATTTTCTATCAGATGTTAGCGGGTGAGCATCCCTTCTCTGAATCGACCGTCAGTCAGATGGTTTTTAAACATATTTCTGATCCCTTGCCCGATCTTGAACGGGATGATTTACCTTACGAGATTAATGATATTCTGCAAAAAGCGACGGCAAAAAATCCAGAGGATAGACACGAAGATGTGCGCGATATTGCAACAGAATTTCATGCTTTAATTTCCGGTGGCGGAACAACCGTACAGCAGGTTGCTCAAGATGATTTCTTGATTCATATTGATGTAGACAATCCTTATAAAGGCTTACGCGCTTTTCAGGAAGCTGATGCTGACCAATTTTTCGGGCGCTCTGCCCTGACAGGACGACTCCTTGATCGTTTATCCGAACCATCTGACGACGCCCGTTTCTTAGCAGTCATTGGTCCCTCTGGCTCGGGTAAGTCCAGTGTCGTCAAAGCGGGTTTACTTCCTGCAATCCGTCAGGGACGCTTACGCAATTCGGAAAACTGGTTCATCGTCGAGATGTTCCCCGGTATTTCGCCATTTGCCGAGCTTGAATCAGCTTTGATGCGTGTGGCAATCAACCCGGTAGAGAGCTTGATCCGTCAGGTAGAAGAAGAAAATGGCATTTCGACAGTCCTGCGACAAATTTTGCCGGATGATAATAGCGAACTCGTTTTAGTCATTGACCAGTTTGAAGAATTATTCACTCAGGTCGATAGCGAGGAAACCCGCACCCGTTTCCTCGAAAATCTGGTTGAAAGCGTTCAGGCAGAAGATTCGCGACTGCGGGTCATTGTGACCATGCGTGCCGATTTCTATGATAAACCACTTCAATATCGCGAATTCGGTGAATTGCTCCGTAAACGCATCGAAACTGTCCTACCGATGTCGCATGACGAACTGGTCGAGACCATTACTCTACCAGCACAATCGGTTGGTATCGGCTTTCAACCCGGTCTGGTCGAAGCGATCAGTCAGGATGTTGGTGAACAGCCAGGGATGTTGCCCTTACTTCAATACACCATGACTGAATTGTTCGATCAGCGCGAAGGTCAGATGTTAACTCTCACCGCTTATCAAGAAATTGGTGGAGTAACCGGGTCACTTGCCCGTCGTTCGGAAGAACTCTATTCAAGCTTGGATGCAACCGGACAACAGGCAACCCGTCAATTATTCCTGCGTCTGGTTTCATTGGGTGAGGGTACAGAAGATACCCGTCGTCGTGTTCGTCGCTCAGAATTAGCAACAACCGATGCCATAGACGATGTGATTAATCTCTACGGACAATATCGCTTACTGACATTCGATAAAGACCCCGCATCCCGTGAACCAACAGTAGAAGTTGCACACGAAGCACTGATTCGTACCTGGGAACGTTTGCGTACCTGGATTAACGAAAGCCGTGAAGATTTACGGGTACAACGTCGTGTATCAGGGGCAGTCACAGAATGGCTTGGCTCGGGTAAAGATAATAGCTTCCTTGCTTCCGGCGCACGTTTGACTCAATTTCAAGAATGGCGTGATAGCACCGAACTCATCCTCAATGAAGATGAGCAAACTTATATTCAAACCAGTATTGATGCACAGGAAGCCCGCCAAGCCCGTGAACTGGCAATTGCCCGCCGCGTTCAAAATTTCCAGCGTGCGTCAATAGTTCTCGGGTTGATGGTTGTTCTGGCAATTGTTGCAACAGGCTTTTTCTTGAATCGCGCAAGTCAGGCACAACAACAGGTCAGTCAGGCGAATGAAACCCTGACCCCTGCACAGGCAACAGTTAATGCTGCTGGAGAAGTGGTCGCAAGTGCCGATGCACAGGTCGCGGTAGCGGCAACTCAGGCAGAAGAGGCCGCTATTCAAGCACAGGATGCCGCAAACGATGTTGTTACCGCACAGGCAGAAGCGACTATTGCAGGTGAATTTGCATCCACTGCACAAATTGAAGCGACTAACGCACAGAATCAACTGGATATTGCCTCAACACAGATTGGTAATGCTGAAACACAACAGGCAGTTGTCCTGCAATTGACAGAAATTGTTCCGACCAATGAATTTGTCAATGAACGGGTCGCTAATCTGGAAACAGAAGTACAGAATGTCGCTGTCACACTCACTCCGGCACAGGCAACAGTCAATGCGGCAGCAGGAGCGATTGAGGTAGCACAATCGACTGTTTCGGCAGCACAGGCAGATGTGGCAATAGCTGAAAATGATGCGGCAACAGCACAGGCAAATGTCAACAACGCCTTGACTGAGGTCAGTGATTCGCAAAATCTCGTTGCGACTTCTCAATCTGATGCTTTACTGGCTCAAACAGAAGTGGCGCTGGCTGAAAACAATATCGCAACCTCTCAGGCAGAAGCCGACCTCGCGCAAACAGAAGTCGCAGTTGCGGAGAATGATGTCGCGACATCTCAAGCAGAGGCAGTTGTCGCCCAAACCGATGTAGGCTTTGCTCAAAATGATGCGGCAACAGCACAGGCAGAAGCAGCTGTTGCTCAAAATGATGCGGCAACAGCACAGGCGGAAGTTGATGCAGTTGCTGAAACAGTGGTTGCCGGAAATGCACAGGCAGAGACGCAACAGGCAGATTTATCGACAGCACAGGTTTTAGCGGGTAATGCTCAAACACAGGCAGCCGTCGTTGTCGCATTGACGAATATTGCCCCGACCATCGCCGCAGCCGATGAACGTGTTGCCAATCTTGAAGCAACCCTGACACCCGTACAATCTACCATTGATGCAGCACAGGCAGAAGTCGCGAATGTTGGTTTAACCCTGACACCGATTCAACAGCAAATCGCAGATGCAGAAAACCAGGCAGCAACCGCACAGGCAGGTGCAGATGTTGTTCAACGTGAAGCCGATAGTATTTCCCTGGCTGTGAGTGCTGAACAGGCAATTGATGTAGGGGATTATGACCTCGCACTGGCTTTAACATTTGAATCACTCCGACTTAATGCAGGTCAGGCACGCGCCAGACGTATTCTCAATGAAGTGGCATTCGGTACAGCACGCATGAGTTTTGATAGTGTGACTGTCAATGCCATTAGCCCGGATAGTCGTTATTTTGCGCTGGCAGAAGGCAATGACGTTGTTATCTATGATGTCAGCACCCGCACAGAGATTACTCGGTTAACAGGTCATCAAGCACCTGTGCTGAGTATCGCTTTCAGTGATGATGTCACCCGTGTTGCAACCGGCTCACAGGATGCCACTGCCCGCCTATGGGATATTTCCGGCATTCAAAATGGTGGAACAGCACCGGAACTCTTTGCCGTGACCGGACATACTGGCGCGGTCAATGTGGTTGCTTTTGGCTCGAATCCTTCCTTGCCAACATTATTCACAGGCTCGGATGATACAGATATCATCGAATGGAGTCTGAGCAATGGGTCACAGGTTCGCGCATATACGGGTAATTCCTGGCCTGTCGCAGATATTCGCTTTGTTGGCGATGGTGGTAGTTTCTTCACAACCGTTCTCGCCAATGAAACACCGATTCTGCTTTACTGGCGTGTTGGCAATGTCAACCCGACTTCGACTTTCGACCAGCTATACGATGTTTACAATGCCGATGGTACACGCGGCACAAGAGGTGGACGTAATGGCTTCCCGCTCGAAATTTACAATACAACGCAACAGGTTGTCGTTCGTCCACTGAATACCCGTGATTTCAACTGGAGTAATGAAACAGCGACAGCTTTTGCTTTCCGTCCGGGTGGTTCAGAAGGCTTAGTCGCTTTAGACTCAGCACAGGGTGAAGATAGACTCGTACTGGTGAGCCTTTCATCGGGTGAAATTGTGCGAACCTTTGTTGGACAGGCAAGCCAGAGTGTTGATGCACTGGCATTTAATCCGAATGGCGATTTAGCCCTCTCTGCTAATGAAGGCATTTTGACATTATGGAATGTCGAAACAGGCACGGCGCTACGAACCCTTGCCTCTCATGCCGATGTGATTGTTGATATTACCTGGAGTGCCGATGGTCGATTTGCTGTCACCCGTTCCCGTGATAACAATGCCCGTGTATGGGACATCACCGGAGCAGATGAAGCACTGAGACAGATTTTCCCGATTGAAACAACCTTAAATCGCGGTAAATTCCCGGGCTTCAACTCACACGGCGACCGGGTTGTTGTTGGTGTCTGGGTGAATTTCTTCAACTGGAATTTACAGACCGGAGTGCGTGGCGAGACTGTCTCGACAGGTGATGAAGTTATCAACATGATTTACAGCCCGATTGAACCCCGTGCAATTAGCATCCTGCCCAATGTCGCTCGATTATGGGATTTGGATAGTGGGGCAAACGGATTCATACGGACTTATGGCGATGAAACTGCACAATTCACCGGACAGGCAGCATATAGTCCGAACGGGGCATTTATCGCGCTCGATGATGCAACCCGCATCCTCATCTATGAAATCGAATCCGGTAGACGACAGACCATCAATAAACCCCGATTCGATGACGGTCAAGTTGTGACAGGTATCGCCGTTTCACCGGATGGGCGTTATGTCGTGACATCAACAGGCGTCCGATTCCAGCAGGAAGCGCCAGCAGGCGACATCATCCTCTGGGATACAGAAACAGGCAGTGAAGTGTATCGCTTCCCGCAGGGTCATACCCGTACTGTGAATTGGGTCGCATTCAGTGCTGATGGCAACCGTGTATTGACAGCTTCTGATGATGATACCCTTATTTTATGGAATGTCACAGCAGAAGGGGCAACGGTCAGCAGACGCTTTGCCGGACATTTGGATGATGTCAATGTGGGCTTGTTTGTCCCGAACAACGGTCAATCTGAAACACTGATTCTGTCCGCATCCGACGACCGCACCATGATTCTCTGGGATATTGAAAGTGGTCAGAGTCAACGCACATTCAGAGGTAGTCCCGCCGCAATTACAGGTCTGGGCATCAGTCCAGATGGCACACAGATGATTACGTCCTACGGTAATCTCAATCCTGAACTCAGTCGTCAAGAACCTGCTACTGGTTCTGCTGAGACCTTCATCTATGTCTGGGAACTGACGAATACCGATGATCTGATTGAATGGACAGCGAGTAACCGCTTTATCCGTAATTTGACGGCGGCGGAATGTGAGCAATACGGCATTCAGGACTGCAATGCGGATACTAGCCTCCCTGTAAGCGGAGATGCGCCAACACAGATTGTCCCGCCGACAACTGTTCCTGATAGTGGTGATAGCGCTCCGGCAACGACTGCTCCTGAACCGACAGAGGTGGTAAGTGACAGTGATGTGCGTGCGGTTAATTCCGGTGGACAGGGGCTTAATGTTCGGGCGACCAATTCAACTTCCGCGAGTGTTGTCGGTACGTTGCAAGGAGGAGAATCAGCACCCATCATCGGACGTAGCACCGATAGCATTCCCTGGTATCAGATTCGCCTTGAAAACGGGCAAATCGGCTGGGTACGCAGTGACATCGTCTCGGAAGATGGCGATGTATCATCTGTGCCGATTGTGAATCCACCACCTGTTGCACCGGTTCAACCAACGGCAGTACCATCTAATTCATCGGGTAGTTCTGACCCTGAGCCGACGGCAGCAAGTGCATCATCCGGCGCGAATTTACAAATTACAGGTATTGATTTTGTGCCTGACCCGCCACAGTGTTTACAGGCATTCACTGTCCAACTCAATATCCAGAACACAGGCACAGAAGCCACCACAGCCGATGCGACTGTATTTGTGAGAGATGTACATGTGGCATCCGGTTCACACGGCGCACAGGGTAGTGGCACAGTTCCGGCACTTGCTCCAGGACAAAATTGGGTTGTTGAAGTATCTCTGACTGTATCTGCATTCTTTGCGGAGGAACATCAAATCTCTGCACAGGTCGATTCCGGTGGTGTTATCCCTGAATCTAACGATGGTGATAATTTCAGTTCACGCAATTACACGCTCGGCTCAGGGTCTTGCTAACATAGGGGCATACTGCTGGTATGCCCTTTTTCAATTAACGATACAACCCCGTTGGATTATAGACATGGTCGGGGAAAATCGGACTGGCATCCTGTAAATTCGTGCGTTGCAATAGAATATGGCTCAAGACATCGCGATAATCTGTCGTAATCGCTAAATCACCGTTTTCTAAGAAGCGCGTATTGATACCGGGCCATTCCCCATGCACTCTGACCGGGTTTAAATCGGGACTCATCACGAACATCACACCACCATGACCATGATCTGTTCCCGCCGCTCCATTTTCCTGTACCCGTCGCCCGAATTCAGACATTACAACAACTGTCACACGGTCAGAATATTCCATCAAATCATCATGAAACGCACGGACATTGTCAGATAATTCTTTGACCAGCAGAGGGAAACTACCGACTCCTGTGTTAATCGTGCTACCCTGAGCAATATGGGTATCGTATCCACCCATATCAATGCAAGCAACTTCCAGTCCGGCATCAGCTTTGATGAGTGCTGCTGTCTGTTTGAGTGCGCGTCCAAAGTCCGTTTCATAGTACACTGCGCCATTTTCAGGAATATAGGCATCGACACTGATTTGATCGATGAGTTCCAGTGTTGCGATTGTCGATTGTGCCGAACCCTGCAATGCTTCATCCGATTGATACATCTGCGACATCGCGGCTTGAAATGCCTGTGGTTCTTCACTCGCAAGATGATAATCCAGAATTGAGCGCAGAGCAGTTGCCGGAATATAGCCATTCAAGCTGGTTTGTAAACTATCGCCCCAGCCAATTGCCCGTAAAGCTGAATCATTCTCACTGATGGTCTGCGTCAGATAACGCCCGAGCCAGCCACTACTCGCACCTTCATGACCATCTGTCCCGCGTTCGATTAAATCCATCGCCTCAAAATGACTGCGGGAGGCATGAGGTGCGCCAACAGCGTGCATGGCAGTCATCCGTCCGGCAGTGAATAATTCGTGCAGGGCTGTCATATCAGGATTCAAGCCGAAGAAATCACTTAATTCCAGCACCGCATTACCAGCGCGACTATCGGGACGTGCCAGTGCCAGTGTCGGGCGTGCGATGTAGTAATCATCATCTCCGAAAGGTGCAATCATATTGAGCGCATCTGCACCACCCCGCAGAAAAATAGTGACAATCACATCACCGGATACCCCATCCTCCGCAAATGCCACACGCGGCATCCATGTCGGGACAAGCTCCCGCAAGACCAGTCCGCCACCTAAAATGCCGATTGATTTTAAGAAATTACGTCGTGTCGTTGCCATGATATTTGTCCTTTTTGCTAACTTTCATCGCCATTGAAATGACGGACTGCTGATGAGAATGGCAAGGATTTGCCGGATGTCATGTAGACCGTATCGCATTTTATTTTCAACCACACTGTTAATCGCATCACGTTCAATGTCATTGATGTCCCGTTGTAAAACTGCACGTGCCAGAGCATCCCGTCCATATTGATTAGCAAATTCTGTCCATTGCTGAATCGGGATTGAAATACCATTTTGCCCGCCATGTGTCGCATCTTGAGCAAAATTCCAGCGTGGCACAAAACTCCCGACCCATTCCGTCGCTGTATCAGGGTAGCCATCGGGTGTGGCATAGCCAAATGGTCGATGACCCATCGTGCTGAGTCGGTCAACTAACTGTTCTGAGCCATTGTAATTTGCTCGCAGCACACGCAATGTCGAAATCACATATTCCAGTGGACGCTTGAATTTCGGCGGTGCATTCCAGAAAGCATCATGTGTAAAAATTGCACGCATTATCGTCGGAATATCACCCTGAGATTGTGTCCACACCCGGCTAATATCACTGATGACCGTTTCCGAAGGCTCATCTTCGATAAATCGTCGGCACAATTTGCTAGAAACATAGTGTGCGGTATCAAGATGATTGATGAGAATTTCTAAAACTCTATCTCCATCAGATTTACCACCTCCGGCAGGGATAACATGTCCGAGAACCGTTTTTTCACCGTCATCATGCCAGCTTGAACGATACTCGAATGTACCTCTATCACTGACTGACCATCCGGTAAAACATCTCGCGACTTCCAAAACATCATCTTCGGTATATGCTCCCGTTACGCCCAACGTATGTAGTTCCATGATTTCACGGGCATAATTTTCATTCGGGTGACTTTTCTCGTTGACCACATTATCGAGATAAACCAGCATTGCCGGACTATGAGCCGAAGCTGTCAACATCTCACCGAAATTTCCAACGGCATTTGCGCGAATCACGTCTCTATCATCAACAGTTTGTAGATTGCTGGTCGCTTCTTTGAAATAATAGATGCTGAAATGATCGCTCCAGAAATGCACCATCACTTCAAAGAGTTGCCTGTTTGAGTAAATTGCCCGTACCAGCATCGCCGCCGCCAGTTGATTCGCGACATCCGTCCTGTCCGGCACGCGCACAAAAGAGAGTAAATCGCCCGGTGTCATATTGAGTGTGTCGAAACGCCGCAAACGTAAATTGGTCTGCAAATCATCAAGTGATTTATAGTCCATCTGTTGCTCGAACCATGCTTCTATCCCGGTTTCATTGACTGCGGTGACCAGTTCGGGAGTTGCGCCGAAACTCGCTCTATTGAGAAAATGTACGGTGCGATTACTCGCTTGAATTGTCGCCATTTCCTCTGTGAGCGGGTTCGTCGTTTGCAGCCCATTGTCGATAATCGGACTACAACCTGCCACTAGCGCTCCCATTCCGGCGACTTTGAGAAAGTTGCGTCGGGATAAGCCACTCATGGCACTAAGACTTCTTCTGTAATTTCAACGGGACGCGGTGAACGACGGAATAAATTCAGTGTCATTGCACCAACAGCAATACAGGTGATAATCGGCATGACCACAAACCAGCCAATTAGCGGAAAAGCAAATGATAGCGTTAATACAAAGCCACCGGATAACAACTCTTTGAGTGTCGATGGCTTTTTCTCGCTCATTTCAGAGAGACGCGCCCCGAACAATTTCGCCAGCGCAGCATTCCCGATTGTTCCAATAAAGGAAAGCACAAGATACAGGATGAATCCGATTAATTGCAGGACACTTCCGGCGGATAATAATGAAACGACTAAAAAGCTCCCGATGACAACAATAATTAAGCCTGCAAAGAATGACCATTTCATGCCTTTTTCAAGGCGAATAGCCACACGATCTGTTGTTTTCGAGAACAAAATATTGAGCAAAATGAGCAGAGCAGGATAAGCAATAATCATGCCGATAGCCACACTCACAAAACCGATAATATCACCAATTCCCATGATGACCTCCACATATCTGAATGACTGATACCCTCATTAAAAATCATCCGGCTATCTGTGTGAAGTCATGCTGCTCCTATCTCCGTATGATAGCAATCAGCCTCTCAATGTGACTGTAGTCATATCAAATAATGCCCCGTGACATATTCTGCTCATATAGCGAATCGTGCTAGAATGATGATTATGAAGAATATAGACCAACCCATCATCATCGAACCTGGCTTACTCTCACTGTTCCGTATTTTTATGTGGATTCAGTGGCTTATTCTATTTCTCGCCTTTTGTAACCTCAGCAATTCCGGTAATGAAGGGGAAGCCGTTCAGGTTGTTTTGTCCCTCTTTTATTCTTCGATTTTGTTGCTCTATCTACGTACAGAACGCTTACAACGCTGGCTAAAATATTTTTATTTGCCTATTCCTTTGCTGATTGCAACCGTCACACCGATTGTTGCGATTGCTTTAGCTGTGCAAACACGACTGGATAACTATTTGATGGGGGATGCCAGTGTCACCGATGCTGGAACATTGATTTTATGGTTGCTTGCGCCTCTGGTTGTTGTTGCCGCCCAATATGGATTGTTTGTCGTGGTTATTTTCTGTGTTGCGACAACCGGACTGGAGATGTTTTTCGCTGTTCAACTGGCAGAAATAGGGAGTGTTTCAGCAAATGTTATTTGGGAACAGTCAATTATTCGCAATTTAATTTTCATCGCAATGGGTTTCATTATTTCCCGCCTGATTAAAGAACAACGTCGCCAGAGAAAATCCTTGCGCGAAGCCAATCAGCAACTGACCCAATATGCTGTCACACAGGAGCAATTGGTCGTTAGCCGTGAACGAAATCGTATGGCACGCGATTTACATGACACACTGGCTCATACACTCAGTGCTGTCTCAATTCAATTAGAAGCTGTCACAACGATATGGGATACCTCACCCGATGTTGCCCGGCAACGCATCGACAAAATTCAAGAAATCACCCGCGATGGCTTAGGAGAAACACGTCGTGCTTTACAGGCATTACGTTCCAGTCCACTGGATGATTTAGGTCTGGTGATGGCAATCCGCGTCATGGGGGCAAAAGCATCCGAACGTGCAGGCTTCCGTTTTCATTTTCATGCACCGGACGTTATTCCTGAATTACCATCAGCAATTGAACTCAATCTCTATCGCATTGCAGAAGAAGCACTCAACAATGTGGTGCAACATGCTCAAGCACAGGATGTCTGGTTTCGTCTGGAAATGGATAAGAAAATACTCAAACTACAAATTCGCGATAACGGCATCGGTTTCGATAGTGATGCAGACCCGCCGGAAGGACATTTTGGTCTGGTTGGTATGACCGAACGCGCACAAATCTGTGGTGGTATAATCAAAATTCAGAGTGACCCGACTGCTGGAACGAAAATCAACCTGGAATTAGGATTGGCAAAATGATAAAAGTGATGATTGTTGATGACCAGGCACTCGCCCGCGATGGCTTAGAACTCATTGTAGGGGCATCGGCTGATATTGAGGTGATAGGCACTGCTGATAATGGCGCAAATGCTCTCGCAAAATTAGACGACTTATCGCCGGATGTTGTCCTCATGGACTTGAAAATGCCTGTGATGAATGGGGTACAGACCACCCGTCATATCCGCGAAAAATACCCTGACATCAAAATCCTCGTGCTGACCACTTTCGATGCCGATGAATGGGTTGTCGATGCAATTCGTGCTGGCGCATCAGGTTATTTGCTTAAAGACTCCCCGCGAGAAGAAATCGTAGCTGCTATTCATCGCACAGCAAAAGGTGAAACCATTGTCTCACCCCGTATTACAGATACGCTCTATCGTGTTGTCAAAGATGGTACGCCGACAGATTCGACCATTATCGAAGACCTGAATGAACGTGAACGCGAAATCTTGAATTTACTGGCAAATGGTTTAACCAATGCAGATATTGCCGAAAAAATTCATCTGGCAGAAGGCACAGTTCGTAATTATGTCAGTTCGATTTTTGCGAAATTGGATGTCTCGGATAGAACACAGGCTGCGGCAATTGCCTGGCGACATGGCTTAGTAAAATCCGATTAAGCCTATCCATAGCATGGTGACGTAAATCAAAACAATCACCATTATTACCCGGATGAGTTTTTCCGAACGGGGAGCATTCTGTCCACGTAAAAATCGATGAAATGCAAGTGGAACACCTGCCCCTACCAGTGGTAACATGAACACGGGCAATATGCCGGATAAAAAACCGACCGTCAGAATTGCAATCGGAACAATGGTAAAAATAGTCAGCAAACCCCCGCTTACAGATTTCCCGAATTGCACCGTGAAATTGGAATCGCTTAATTTGTCGATCTCATAATCTCGAATTTGTTGTTCTAACTGTGCGCTCAATGATGAAAAAAAGAAAAACGCCAGCATCACATAATCGACTGCTATTACTGGAACATCTGCCAGAATCAGACAAATCAGGTAGGGGAATGTCTGAACAAAGAGGGCATGTGTGAGCAAATCAAGTCCGGGACGACTTTTTAAACGTAGCGGTGGTGATGAATAGCCCCACACGATGAACAATGCCACAATCGCCGATAGAATCCCTGTCACACCAAATTGATAGAAACCAATCCCCGTTGCCAGCATAATCACAATTCCCAAAAACAGGAAAAATACCGTTTTTGACACAGGATAGTGTATGAAAAAATTGCGTTTTACTTTGTCAGGAGATTCCACATCAATGTCCGCGTCAAAATAATCATTGACCGCAAAACCAAACCAGTAAGCGAGCGTCAGACCGATTAGCAAGATGATTGTGTCACGATTCACTGTCTGATGCAGAAAAATAAACACCGACACAATTGTGAATGTGACTCCCCAGGCATCCATGTGATTTGTAATCAAAATCAGTGGTGATGGCTTACCAACAGCTTGCGACAAAGATGCGTCCTCTCAAATGGCAATCAAAAGCAGTCCATAGATTTGCATGAGGCATACAAATAGTCAATCAGCATTTGCGATTTTTTAAGAATCGTGGATTTTGTAGGGGCACAGTGCGCTGTGCCCATTTTTCGAGGATTTTCTTGTGAATCGCTATTCCGGTTCGGAGAGCATTCCAAGCCATGTCGGGAAATATTCTGAAATCGTCGGGTGAATCGGGAGAGCTTCTCTCATGATTTTATAAGATGCACCTGTCGCCATATAGTTACTGACCACCTGTACGACATCATCCCCCTGCATGATGAATGTTGTTGCACCCAAAAATTCTTCTGTATCAGCATCGACAATCAATTTCACCAGACCATTGAGTTCGCCATCTTCTTTGGCACGGCTGACATCTTTTGCCATGTGTTTCATCAGCAAAATGTTCCGTCCTGACTCGCGTGCCTCACGTTCATTCATACCAACCCGTCCGAGAGGTGGGTCTGTGAACATGCTATACGCCATATTCCGGTCATCAGCACTGCGGTCAGCCCCGTTGAAATTATCCCGCACAATTTCATAATCATGATAGCTGGTATGCGTGAATGCCCCGCGTCCGTTAATATCACCTAACGCATAAATCCCTGCTACGGCAGTTTCTAATTTACCATTGGTTTCGATGAACCCCCGTTTATTCGTTTCCAGACCAATTGCCTCCAGATTAAGTGAATCGGTATTGGGAACACGTCCGGTTGCCACCAGTAAATGTGATCCTGTTACTGTGTTTGTTTCGCCATTTTTCTCAATCGTAACTGCAATGCCATTATCATCTTGAGATACAGATACAGCTTTACTATCAGTGTGAATCGTGATGCCTTCGCCTACCATAATCCGTTCAATTTCTTCCGAAACATCCTCATCTTCACGCGATGCCAAACGGGGTGAATACTCGATTATTGTGACCTGAGAGCCGAACCTACGGAAAATTTGCCCCATCTCTAAGCCGATGTAACTACCCCCTAAAATGATAAGATGCTCCGGCAACTCAGAAAGACTCATCAATTTCACATTATCGAGATAGTCAACGCTATCCAATCTGTCAATCGGTGGAGTGAATGCGCGTGTGCCGACATTCAAATAGACTCTTTCAGCTTCAATGACTGTATCGCCGACCTGCATCTGATGAACGCCATTGTCTGTACCAACAAAATGGGCATAGTCGCGATAAATATCCAGATTGTCGATGCTTTCCAGCCATCCTGTTAACCCATTGCGCGAATTACTGACAATCTCATCTTTCCGCTCCATGACTTTCGCAAAATCAATTGCGACCTCACCTGTATTTACGCCGTATTCCGCGCCACGTCTTGCCTGATAAGCAACTCTCGCACTCGCCCGCATTGTTTTGGTCGGTGTACAACCGTAATTTACGCACGAGCCACCCATCATGCCACCTTCTGCCAGAGCAACTTTTTGTCCGGCATAAGCAAAATGGGCTGCCAGAGAAGGACCTGCCTGTCCCGCACCAACGACTATCGCATCATATTTCATGTTCAACTCCATGTGTGTGAAAGTAAATAAATTATCCCTTTATGGATGATGAATCTTTTAAAACTATTACGAATCGCATATTTTCTTAACAGGATTGAAAGAATTTTTGGTTGAAATGAGCAGGTAAGATTTCGCAAATAAGAACATCTGTTATAATAGTGGCGAAATCTACACACGATTTGCCTCTTTTTTAGAGCGTATTGACGGAAGCACATGGTAGGAACACGCGAAATAGTCAGACAAAGGACACAACGCCAGCTAGCACCTCCAGATTTGGAGTGATGCTTGCTTATTGTGTCTGACAGCCTTATTTCCCGGTATCCGCAACCGTGCCGTCAACACAAACATTAGCGAGATATACGAAGGAGATATCGCACAATGAGCAACAAAAATAGTCAAATTGCTGGACTCTCACGCCGTAACTTTCTTAAAATTTTTGCGGCAGGTGCAGCAGGCACAGTCGGTTCTATCGCTCTCGGTCCATTAGCTGGCATCACAGGAGCACAGGAACCCGGAACACTGCGCGTTGCATGGCTTACCCCCGCTACACTTGATCCCCGTTCTGCTTCAGGGGATAGTGAAATCGCTTTATTGAACGCTGTTTATGATTACCTGATTAATACCGACTCTGCTTCAAACCTTGTCCCTGCACTGGCATCCTCATGGGAAGTCAGCGAAGATGGTTTGACCTACACCCTCCAGATTCGCGAAGACGCAACATTCCATGATGGGTCTGCTCTCACAGTGGATGATGTTCTCTGGACAATTAACTGGCACATTGAAGCCGAAGGCACAGTGGCAGGTTTGCTTTCCAGTGCAACATTTGAAGCCGGTGAAGGCAATACCCTTGTCATCACACTTGCAGAAACCAATCCTGATTTCCTCTTTAATCTGACAGATAACAAACTCGTTATCTTGAAATCCGGTGCAGAAGCTATCGGGGAAGAATTTAACGGCACAGGTGCTTTCGTTCTGGAAGAATATTTGCCGGGTAGCCGCGCAACTTTCACGGCAAACGAAAGTTACTGGGATGGTGCGCCCTCAATTTCACGTCTTGAGTTCATCTTCTTTGATGATCAGCAAGCTGGAATTGCAGCGATTCAGGGTGGTTCAGCAGATGTAATCCTCCGCCTAGATAACGCTAGCTTCCTCGGTTTCTCCGGTGATACCAATTTCACTGCGACAGACATCCCCACAAGTGGACATCACCTTGTTCGTATCCGCGCTGATATTGAACCGGGTAATGATGTACGTGTCCGTCAGGCGTTCAAACTGGCAACAGATCGTCAGGCTATCTGGGAACGTATTCAGCTTGGTTTCGGCGCAGTCGGTAAAGATTCCCCGATTGGTCCCGCATTCGGTGCTTACTTCATAGATGACGTTGCTGTACCACCCCGTGACGCAGCAGCAGCAGCCATACTCCTTGAAGAAGCTGGCTATCCCGACGGTCTTGATATGACCCTGCATGTCCCGAATAGTGGTAACTTCCCTGACCTCGCAGCAACCCTCGCGGCACAATGGGAAGAAGCAGGTATCCGTGTTGAAATCCAGCTTGAAGATGAAAATGCTTACTATGCAGAAGATTGGTTGACAACCACACTCGGCGTAACAGGCTGGGGCGCACGTCCATTCCCGCAATTCTACTTTGATGTCGCTTATGAAAGTGGCTCAGTCTGGAACGAATCACATTACAGCAATGATCGCGTTGATGAATTGATTGCGATTGCCCGCACATCGGTCGATCAGGAAGAACGTACAGCAGCATACCGTGAAATCCAACAGATTATGCTGGATGAAGGACCCATCATTGTGCCTTACTTCTTCGCACAATTCATGGTGACAGGTGCAGGGGTCGAAGGGCTTGAATTACAACCATTCGCCGGACGCACCCGCTTCAATACGGCTGTCGTAAGCTAAATCCGGGATATAATCTATTTTGAGGGTACGATTCGTCGTGCCCTCATTTTGTCTTTGCCAATATTCTTGAATTGGTTTTGTTATGAATAATCTACAAACGACATCGGGTCGTCAAATTAAAGCAATGCTCAAATTTTTCCGTGATTTGATGAGCCAGCCACTATCCGCCATTGGTACAGTGATTGTGCTGTTTTTCTTATTTCTGGCAATTTTTGGTACACAACTCGCGCCGTATCCCAATCCCAACGATCAGAGTCATGATGTACGCCTTGAACCGACCATCAACATTACAAAATTGCAATTGGGCGATTACCCCTTCGGTACAGATCGTCTCGGACGCGATGTATTCAGCCGGGTCATTTTAGGCACATCCAGCATCTTCCGCACTGCGGGACTTGGCACACTGATTGCTGTGATTTTCGGCACTATTCTTGGCTTATTCATGGGATACAGCGGTGGTCTAATTGACGAAATTCTCGGGCGAATCATTGATGCCATGCTTGCTTTACCTGCTTTATTATTAGCCCTCGTTCTCATAGGCATTGTGCAGAACCTTGATTTTGAACCCGGAACATGGCAATCATCATTAGGAGATAATGCTGTTTTACTGGTGATTGCAATTCTCTATGTGCCAATCGTAGCAAGAGTTGTTCGCAGTACGACACTCGATATTAAAACCCGCGAATTTGTAGAAGCCGCTATCATCCGGGGCGAAAATGCCTCATATATTATGTTCCGTGAGATTTTACCCTCGGTTATCCCCTCACTGGTAGTTGAGGCATCTTTGCGATTTTCATACGCGATATTTCTAGTTGCTTCTCTCGGTTTTCTGGGATTTGGTGCAAGCCCGACCTCACCGGATTGGGGCTACATGGTTAATGATAATCGCGGTGGATTTTATGCTTTAACACCCTGGGCACTGGAATATCCGGCAATGGCAATCGCATTACTTGTCATCGGAGTCAATCTGATGTCCGATGGCATTAAACGCATCGTTCAAAAAGGAGATTAATATGCAAGATAAAGAGAAGAATCTACTGCTTGAAGTCGATGCGCTCAATATTAGCTACAAAATCAAAGGGGATTGGATTCGTGCAGTCAGTGATTTTTGCATGGAACTTAAACCCGGTCAGATTTATGGGCTGGTAGGGGAATCCGGCTCTGGAAAATCAACCATCGCACAGGCGCTTATGCGTTATCTCAGTGCAAACGGGCGCATAGATCATGGCAGTATCCTCAATTTTATGGGAGATGACCTGACTTACGCTAACCCGGCTCAAATGCGTTCACTCTGGACACAGAAAATTAAATTTGTCCCACAAAACGCCGGAGCAGCCCTCAATCCCTCGATGAAAATCGGTAAGCAAATGACCGAGATTGTCAAACATGCCCTCAACATCAACGGCAAAGAAGCGCAAAAACTCGTCATTGAGATGTTCAACAAAGTGCAACTGGTTGACCCTGAAAAAGTCTATGAGCGTTATCCGCATGAACTCAGTGGCGGGATGCAGCAACGTGTCGTAATTGCGATGGCACTCATCACCGACCCTGAATTGCTCATCATGGATGAGCCAACAACAGGTCTGGATGTCACCACCGAAGCAGTCATTCTCGACCTGGTACGAAATCTAATCGCAGAACGTGATACTGGCGTCGTTTACATAACGCATAATCTCGGTGTTGTCGCTCAACTTTGTGAGCGAGTACTTGTCCTCTACGCAGGGGAGGTCATGGAAGATGCAGCAGTCAACCAATTGTTTAGTCAGGCATTTCACCCTTACACAATCGGATTACTTAACAGCATCCCCCGACCCGGCATAACCAAACGGGATTCACTTTTACAGTCGATTCAGGGTAGTCCACCATCGTTGCGGGAAAGAAAAGATGCCTGTGTTTTTGTAGACCGTTGTCCGTTCGTCATAGACAAATGCCATGATATTAAACCCGGTCTGGAAAAAATCGCAGATAATCGTCTTGTACGCTGTCATCGTTGGGAAGAAATTGAAGCCGGAGAATTAAGCTTTAAAACAGAAGAAGCACTCACGATCAATCATGAACTGAATGAACAATCAGAAACAATCATGCGTGTTGATGAAATTGCCAAACATTTTCCTGTACAACGCTCAATACAGAATGCACTGTCAGGCAAAGAGCCTCCGCCGATTCGTGCAGTTGATGGCATTAATCTAAGTATTCGTCAGGGACATACCCTCGGTTTAGTTGGAGAGAGTGGTTCGGGCAAGACAACACTCTCACGGGTGATTATCGGCTTACAGGAACGCACATCCGGCAAAATCGAATTGCTTGGCATGGATATTCGCAATACAGTTCGAGAACGCAGTCCCGATGTCCTCGCAAAAATACAGATGGTTTTTCAGAATCCGCAAAATTCACTGAATCCCTATCTATCAGTCCGGCAAACAATCCGCCGCCCACTAATGAAATTGCGCGGATTATCCCGTCAGGAAGCTGATAGAGAAGTGCTGGAACTCCTTCAAGCTGTCAATTTACGGAGAGAATATGCTGCACGCTATCCCGGAGAGTTAAGCGGAGGCGAGAAACAACGTGTCGTAATTGCGCGTGCATTTGCTTCTGACCCTGATTTGATTATCTGTGACGAGCCTGTTTCTGCATTGGATGTGTCGGTGCAATCGGCAGTCTTGAATTTATTAGCACGCCTTCAAGATGAAAACGGCACGTCTTACCTCTTCATCTCCCATGATTTAGCGGTTGTCGGTTATCTGGCAGATTATTTAGCAGTGATGTATCTCGGACAATTATTTGAAGTTGGGAGCGCAAAAGAGCTATTCAACCCGCCGTATCATCCGTATACCGAAGCACTGGTCTCTGCGATTCCAGTTGCCAGCCCGGAAGTCCGCGAAAATCGAATTTTGCTGGAAGGCACTGTCCCGAGTGCTCAAAATGTGCCATCAGGATGCCGTTTCCACACCCGTTGCCCCCGTAAAATCGGTGCAATCTGTGAAGATGAAGCTCCGCCCTGGCTTGGTGATGGTGAGGGACACTTCATTCGCTGTCATATCCCGCTTGATGAATTACGCGAATTACAGAATCCTCTGACAACAGAAACGGATAGTGCATAATGTTGAGATTTTTACGCCGCCGTGCCATATTTTTCATTTTCACCTATATTCTCACGTCGCTCATGGTTTTTTTCATGCTGAGAATCCTTCCTGGCGACCCTGCCCGTGTGATTGCAGGGGGACGCGAGGCAAGCGAACAACAGGTGCAGGAAATTCGCGAAGAATTTGGTCTGGATAGACCGCTCCCTGTGCAATACCTGACATGGGTGACAGATTTCGTCCGGGGCGATTGGGGCGAGTCGGTTTCATTTCCGGGAAATTCCAACCGTGACTTAATTTTGCAACGTACAGGCAATTCGATGCGATTGGCTCTGGTTGCGCTGGCATTATCTATCCCGATTTCACTCTTATTGGGTATCATTGCCGGACTCACCGAAAATAAATTGCCCGACTCTATTATCTCGATTCTGACATTATCCGTTGTCAGCCTGCCTGAATTTGTGACCGGATTATTCCTGATAAATATCGTAGCGCTTCGCTGGCAGAATAACCCCATCGCGGAATATTTTGGATGGTGGTTTCCCTCCAGTTCAGCAGTTCCGGCGAATGCAACTTTTCAGGAAGCCTTACCCGCACTCTGGCTACCAGCTATTGCCGCCACACTGGTTTTACTGGCATACATCTCACGCTTGACCAGAGCAGGGGTGATTGAAGAACTCAAACGTGATTATGTGCGAACAGCCACGCTCAAGGGAATTCCTTATAGAACGGTGATTTTCCGTCATGTGCTCAGGAATGCACTCTTACCGACCATCACAGTCATCGCGATTAGTATTTCCTGGTTGATAAGTGGTCTGGTGGTCATTGAATTTGTCTTTGGTTATCCGGGTCTGGGACGTTTGCTGATTAGAGCCATCGAACTACGAGATTTACCGCTAACACAGGCAATTATCATGGTGACAGTCAGTATTATCCTTGTGGCGAATCTCTCCGCCGACATGATTTATGCTATTCTCAATCCACGTATAAAATTGGAGTGAAAATATTTAACATTTTCTTAATGTTTATCAGGGTAAAATCGCATTCTATCAATTTCTTATCGAAAGTGATTTTCTTGCCAGAACATTTGCTTACTTTTGTGCATATCAGTGATACCCACATTCATGCTGACCCGACATACACCGGATCACACGTTGATTTTAGTTCGCGGCAACCGGTTCAACGCTTGATTGACACCATCAATAACCTTGAAATGGAGATTGATTTTGTCATGCACACCGGAGACATCACCCATTTCCCTGAAACCCCCGAACATTATCACATCGCCCGCGACATTTTGAGCCAGATAAAATACCCCGTCTACTATGTTCCTGGCAATCACGACAATGTAGCAATGTTCCAGAAAGAATTTGTCGGATTAAGTGATTCCGACATCAAAGCACACTACGACTATCAATTGGACTGTAACGGGGTACAGATTGTCATGCTTGATAGCCACGCCCCCGTAGACAAACCCGGCAATCATGATGGTCATTTAGCAGAAGAGCAACTGACCTATCTGGATGAAATTTGCTCTGCTGACGATGACCGTCCACTGGTGATCGGCATTCATCACCACGCATTACCGACAGAAGCGCCCTGGCTTGATGGTATTGTTCTGAAAAATGGACTTGAACTTCATCAAATTCTGCTAAAGGCAAAATCACGTCTCCGGGGTATCTTTTATGGTCACATTCATGAGAGTGTGGTGACAGTGAGAGACGGTATCAGCTACTATAGTGTACACAGCGGATGGCATCAAACACGGACATGGTATGCGGCAGAAAATCCTGCACGCGAATATATCCACAATCCTGGATTCAACCTGGTTACATTGACTGCTACCGATACTTTTGTGCGATCACGTCGAATTTCGCTGTAGAGATTAATGACTTATTCGGATTGTGTTAACTAAAGAATAAGGGCTTAATAACGTCCTTCTGATGCGCTTGAACTGAGTTCAATGCCAGCTATAATACCGACCGATTATGAGACATACCGGAAATTACATATGACGGCAAAAGTTAAACATACAGATTCCACACCTGGTTTTTTCCAGACAAAACGTGGACAGGATGTAATTGAAAACTTCACAGCCTATGCCTTTTTGACCCCGGCATTTTTCGTTATTTTCACATTCGGGATATTTCCCGTTGCCTTTGCATTTTTTGTCAGTTTGCATCGCTGGCGACGTTTCCCTGATGGCTGGCGAGGTCTGGATAGTTATGTCAATGCTATCGGTGATTTTGCATTTATTGCATTTTTCTGGCTGGCAATTGGCGCATTTATCTACGGATTGTATACCCTCTGGCGCTTCTACAAACAAATCCGCGCAGAAAGACACACAAAATCATTATGGATGATTATACCGGGCATTGCTTCGGCGGCGGCAGTTACAGCATTTATCGCCTGGATGTCTCAGTTGATTCTTGTTATCTATACCATCCCCGAACGGTTGCGCGGGCAGGATGTCACCCGTGAATTGTTTGTAAACGAATTCTTTGCGAGTTTTAGCTTTCCTGATGTGACACCACTCGCCAATTTGATGTATTTAGCACTTGCTATCAGCATCATCCTGGCAATTGCATTTTTTTATTTGCTCAAACCGGAACAGGCTTCCCATTATCTATCGCTGGCTACAATTGCAGGTGTTGCCTTTGTTGCAGGCGCATGGATACTGAATTTAACATTAAGCGAAGTCAATATCGCCATTCTGGAAGCCCGTGAAGCCGGAGAAACTTTACCCATCTGGTCACAAACACTCATTATTAGTGCCGGGGCAGGTTTACTCGGATTTGCACTCTGGCTCTGGAATCGCACAGTCAACGATCACGAAACCCGGACATATGTTATTCGCTTGCTGGCTGTAGTCGTAGCTGTCGTGGGTGCTGTTTTCCTTGTGAGAGAACTTCCAACCGCCCTGGCGACCGGAGACGATGACGTTTTCACAGGGTTCAGCAACACGGTCTGGTATTCGATTTTGTCTGTACCATTTCAACTCTCGCTTGGCATGATTCTGGCGGTATTGCTCTTTCAAAATATTCGTCTTAAATCATTTTTCCGTATCGTTTTCTTTATGCCCTACATTACCCCATTTGTTGCAACATCTGTTATTTTCTCGATTCTATTCAGTCAGAGTGAACACTCGCTGATTAATCAGTTTATCGGCTTCTTCGGGGTTGACCAGCAAGCCTGGTTGCAAGAACCCCAGGGCATTATTGAGTTGATGTTCGGTGATAGTGCGCCGGATTGGTTAACCGGTCCCAGCCTGGCGTTAATTGTAATTATCATCTACAACATCTGGATTTATGCCGGATTCAGTAGCGTGATTTTCCTTGCCGGACTCGGTAATATTCCCGAAGATGTGTATGAAGCCGCAGAAATTGACGGTGCGAATGGCTGGCAACAATTCCGCCATATCACGATACCTTTATTATCGCCGACGACCTTCTTCCTGACCCTGGTTGCGACGATCGGTACATTCCAGGCTTTCACACAAATTTTCTTGATGCGTAAAATCGGTGCATATGACGCTGTGAATACCATTAACCTCTACATCTACGATGAAATTACCGGTCAACGTCCTGATTATGCTTATGGCTCGGCAATGGCATTCGTCTTATTTGCCGTTATTTTGATGCTGACCATTGCCCAGAATCGAATTGCACAACGGAGAGTTTTCTATGGCTGATACCACTTTTTCGGATATTTCACAAAAAGAAAAACGCAAAGTCGATCAGCCGGGCAACCGTATCGCTTATGGCAAACTTGCTATTTACGGGGTTCTGATAATCGGGGTGATCTTCTCACTTGTACCATTTCTATGGATGCTTAGCTGGTCTGTCATGTCCCGTCCTGAAGTTGTCGTCGGACGTGCTATCCCGACTGAAATTCACCTCGAAAATTATTCGGAAGCCTGGGAACGGGCTGAATTCAGTGACCTGATCTGGAACAGTGTTCGCATCACTGGAATCTCACTCGCCGGGTTATTATTATTCTGTATCCCTGCTGCCTATGCTTTTGCACGTATGAAATTTGTCGGGCGTGATGTACTCTTCGCATTGACACTCTCGACCTTGATGATTCCTGATATTGTTACGCTTATTCCGAATTACCTGACAGTCGTCTGGCTCAATCGTCTCAGTACAACATTTTTTGGCGAGGCAGGTGCATGGCTAAATAATTGGCCTTCGCTGACAATTCCTTTCATGGCATCGGCATTCACCATATTTCTATTGCGCCAATTTTTCGCGCAAATTCCCGATGACCTCTGGGACGCTGCACGGATGGACGGGGCAAGTCATATTCAATTCATGATCCGCGTCGTCTTGCCTTTGTCTACAGCACCTATTATGACAATTACAACCTTTGCATTTATCGGTAGCTGGAATTCACTACTCTGGCCTCTGCTTGTTGCAAATAATAGCGATTGGGAACCCATCGCACTTGGATTACGGAATTTTGTGTCGCTTGCAGGTGACGAATTCCATTTACAGATGGCTGCTTCGGTTATCATGATCCTTCCGGTGGTGACATTATACTTTTTCACTCAGAAACAATTTACCGAAGGTATTTATTCCGGCAGTCTCAAAGGATAGACCCCTCTCATCATCCGTCTGGATGGTGTTTTTTGTTGATTTACCAATCGGGAGGGATTGATTGGTAATGAATGATGTAGGAAGTACATTTTCACATTTACTCTGAGGAGAGAACTTTATGCAAAAGAAAGCACTTCTGCTCGTTTTAATCCTTGCCTTCGCTGCCATTGTTGGTGTAGTTGGCGCTCAGGACGATCCTTACGCTGATGTTGATCCTTCCGGCGTGACCATCACCTACTGGCACGAATGGGATGGCGCTCAGCTCGATGGTATCTTAGCGGTTATTGATGCCTTCAACAGCAGCAATGAATATGGAATTACCGTTGAACAAGAACCACTCGGTGGCAGTAGCGATGTTCGTTCAAGTATCAGCACAGGTATTACCAGTGGTGATCTGCCAAACCTCGGTGGTGCCGGTTTCGCATCCGATGGTATGAGCTACTACCTTGATGGCGTACTCGTTCCATTCAACGTTTTCCTCGACAGCCCGACATGGGGACTGAGCGAAGAAGAAGCAGCAGCCCTCGATTTCGATGTTATCAATCGTAACCTCCCCGGTATTGCACCATTCAACAGTGAAGTTCTCGTTGCATGGCCTATCGGTGTGAGCGCTGAAATTATGTCAACCAACACAGATTTACTGGCTGATATGTTTGAAGCTGGCTTGATTGACTTCGAAGGTGTTCCAGCAGATACCGACCAGTTCCGTGCAGCAGCATGTGCAGCATCCGAACTCGAAGGCGTTACAGCAGGTTATGCTGCACGTCCATCCGGCGGACACGCACTGACATGGATGTCAAACTTCGGTGGCGTAATCTTTGACGCTGAAGCTGATGCTTATGTATTCACTGACGAAGGTTCAATCGCAGGTCTGCAATACATTCAAGACCTTTACAACGATGGTTGCATGTACTTCCCTGACGGTGGTAACTTCGCAAACACAGGTGAATTCTCACTCGGTTTGAACGTTTTCGCTCCGGGTTCAAGCGTTGGTGTGCCATTCATTCAAGGCGACATGGATGCGGCAGAACTCGACTACACCTGGGTTAATGTTCCATTCCCCGCAGGTCCGGCAGGTCAATTCGTATCACCGACACTTCGCGGTATCACCATGTTTGAAAGTACACCGGAAGAAAATCTGGCAACCTGGCTCTTCGTAAAATTCTGGGCAACCAACGCTGATGCTCAGGTAAATTGGGTTGAAGCAGCGCAATATCAACCGGTTAACGTAGAAACTGTTTCGGGACTCAGCGAAGAATTCCTGACTGCAAATCCGCAGTTCGAATCATTCGCAACAGCACTCGAAAGCCCTGACATCACCTACATCAATACACCTGAACATCCATCATCATTCCCTGTATCAAATATCGCAGGTGCATTATTCTCCAACATCACCGTTGGTGGCATGGATGTCGCGGAAGCTGCTGCCCTCGCTGAGGAAGAAGCCAACGCACTCTATCAGGAAGACCTCGAAAGCATGGCTGACTAAGCTATAGCTTCACATAGTTTCGTGAAAACAGGTTTTCGCTCTGGAAGCCTGTTTTTTTGTCCATTTTTTCGCTTTATTGCCAAATATATAGTATTTTTATGAACAAAGAGCTTTGTTTGCTATATACTCAAACAAGACACATTTATTTCTTATTATTGAAGAGGACAGGTGGATGAAACGTTTACGCACTGTATCCATTATTCTCGCAATTGCCGTACTGGCACTCACATGGGTTGCTGCCATCGCACAGGATGAAGCAACAGAAGAACCTGAAATGGAAATGACTGAAGAAGAAGCCCTGATTGCACATGGCGAATATATCGCCTATATTTCAGGCTGTATTTCTTGCCACACACCACCTCAAGAAGAGTATAGAGACCTAACAGCACTTACACTCGATCAAGCAATTACAATGTCAATCGCTGCCGAAGATACACTTGATATAGAGAATGCTGCTTATTCAGGTGGTCGTATATTTGACCTGGGTCCGGCGGGTATAATTTTTACTGCAAATATCACACCGGATGAAGAAACAGGTATTGGTAGCTGGACGGATGAGGAAATTGAAACCGCGATTCGCATCGGTGTCAATCCTGATGGTCGTCGCCTGTTTCCTTTGATGCCATATCGTAATTACTTCAATATGGCAGAAGATGATATGCAAGCGCTCATTGCGTTCTTACGCAGCCTTGAACCCGTAGAAAATGAAGTCCCGCGTATTGGACCCACAGGCGAAGGCATTGCACCGGAACTCATTGCAGAAGATGATGCTCTTCTGGAAGCACCTGTTGCAGCAGATGATCCCGTCGCACGCGGGGAATATCTTGTCAACACAATCATGAGTTGTGGTGATTGTCATACACCGATTGATCCGACGACCGGAGAACCTATCTTTGACCAGTGGCTTGCAGGTGGACAACCGTGGGAAGGACCCTGGGGTATTGTCTATGGTGGTAATATCACCCCTCATGAAGAAACCGGTATTGGAACATGGACAGATGAGGAAATTGCTATAGCGATTCGTGCAGGCATTCGACCTGATGGTCGTCGTTTGATACTCATGCCCTGGCAGGACTATATTGTCCTGACTGATGAGGATACAGAATCGATTGTTGCCTACCTGCGTGATATTCCAGCCGTTGACCTTGAAGCACCTGCGCCTTCAATCGGAGAACCTTTCCTGGTATTTGAAGATGCAGACTAATTGATGCTAAACTTGTGATGCGGGCAATATGTCCGCATCATCATATCCTGAGCCGGGACATTTCATCATGGAAAATGACACTCAATCACGTCGCAGTTTACGCCTTGGTGTACGCTGGAAATTACTGTTGCCCTTCGTTCTCATCATCATCATTGTTATTGCTGTTGTTCTGCCAATGACCAACAATATCATTGCACAACAGCTTGAAGAAGATGCCGATGCACGGTTGGAGCAAGTTGCAGTTGCAGTGGGACAATTGATCGCTCAATCAGAAAGCGAACTGCGAATCACGGCTAATCTGATCGCTAACCTCCCCGAAGTAGAGCAAATCGGCACTGACCGTATCACAGCACAAATTACCCTTCAGCCACAGAAACTGGAATTGGGTTTACAGGAACTCAGTTACTACGGGGCAGATTTTGAAGCAGGTGGTACCGCAATTTATTATGGCGGACCTGTTGTTGCCAGACGTAATGCTGTTAGCGCTGCGAGTCTGGCGACCCGTGATGACATTATCCTTGATGTTCTTGAAACCGGTGAAGCACAGAGTGGTGTTGCAATTACACCGCAGTCCTCACAGATCATAGGCGCAGCCCCTGTTTTCGATGAAGATGAATTCGTCATCGGCGTTATTGTTGCGGTCACTTTTATCAATGATGAATATGTAGCATCTATCGCAGACATTCTGAATGTTGATGTGACGATTGTACAGAATAATGCCCCGATTGCCGGAACGATAGATCGCAGTAGTGGCTATGAATTGCTCATTCAACAGGGCTTTATTGATAGCACCGGGGGCGTTACGGCACGCAATGTCACCTACGAAGATGGACTTGCCCGGCGTTTGCTGGCACATCCTCTCATTGTCGATGGCACAAACCAGGGGACGGTGCTCATTGCCCGCTCACTTGCTGACCGCATCGAAGTACAACGTAGTATCCAGACGTCGATTCTCGTATTTCTTGCCGTATTAGCGGTTGTTTTGCTGGCGTTTTCTCTGGAGATTTTCGTCAATATCGCCACACCACTCAAGAAATTAGCCGAAGCAACAGCGCGGGTGAGCGGTGGGGAATTGGATGAACGGGTTCCGGTCAGAGATTCAATAGTTGAAGATGAGATTGTAGAAATTAGTCGCACCTTCAATACCATGACGCAACGCCTCAATCAGCTCTATTCCGGGCTAGAGCAACAGGTTTCCGACCGCACGATGGAATTGCGCGATGCTCTTGGCGAACTCGAAATTAAACGGGATGAAGCGCTGGAAGCCAATCGAACCAAAAGTATCTTCCTTGCCAATATGAGTCATGAGCTACGCACACCGCTTAATGCGATTATCGGGTACAGTGAAATGCTGGAAGAAGAAGCCGACGACTTTGGCTACGAAGACATTATCCCTGACCTGCAAAAAATCCAGAAAGCGGGAACTCACCTCTTATCCCTCATCAACGATATTCTGGACATTTCCAAAATCGAAGCCGGGAAAGTGGAACTCTATCTCGAAGATTTTGACCTGAAAGAGTTACTTGATGAAATTGTAGTGACGATTCAACCTGTCATTGACAATAAGAGCAATCAACTGGCAGTCGAAGTTGCAGATAATGTAGGCTCTGTTCGCGCTGATGTCACGAAGCTGCGTCAGGTTGTATTTAACCTGCTTAGCAACTCGGCAAAATTCACCGAAAAGGGCACCATCGGCATCAATATCAAGCGCGAGGAGCATCTCGGTGGTGACTGGATTGAGATTGTTGTCACAGATACAGGCATCGGCATGAACGAAGAACAACAAACAAAAATTTTCAGCGAGTTCATGCAGGCAGATTCCTCAACAACCCGTAAGTATGGCGGGACAGGTCTCGGACTACCGATTAGCCGTCATTTTTGCCGTTTGATGGGTGGTGATATTACAGTTGAGAGCGAAGTTGGAAAAGGCAGCAGCTTCACGGTACGCCTGCCAGCTATCGTCGAAAAATTGTCGGAAGAGGGTGATTTAGATGCAACGATACCGATCAATTTGCCTGATGAGCCTGTAATTACACCGGATGACCTCACGGTATTGATTATTGATGATGATGTCACGGTACATGATTTACTCCGCAGACAATTGGAACGCGAAGGATTTCAGGTTGCCTCGGCATATTCCGGTGAAGAGGGTCTGCTCAAAGTAAAAGACGTGCATCCTAACGTAATTGCCCTCGATATTATGATGCCAACAATGGATGGTTGGACTGTTCTTAGTGCGCTCAAAGATGACACCGAAACTCAAAATATCCCCGTTGTTATCCTCTCGATGATAGATAACAAAGCGATGGGAGTGGCACTCGGGGCGGCGGACTATCTGCGGAAGCCAGTTGAACGTACCCGCTTGATTTCTGCCTTAAAACGCCACATGTCAACGGATAAAGACTCGACAATCCTGATTGTGGAAGATGATGATGATACCCGCGACCTTTTCCTGCGTACAGCACAACGGGAAGGTTGGAAAGCAATGAGCGCTGAAAACGGCGTCATCGGGATCGAAAAACTGACACAACAAATTCCTGATTTGATCTTACTGGATTTGATGATGCCAGAAATGGATGGTTTTACGTTCTTATCCGAAATACAGCAAAATGATGTCTGGCAAAATATTCCAGTCATTGTAGTCACAGCAAAAACACTCACCGAAGAAGATCGTGAGGTTTTGAGTAAAAGTACACAGCGCGTTGTACAGAAAGCAGATTATACACCTGCCCATCTGGTGTCGGAAATTCGTCGAATCTTAAATATTCAACCAACGACATAGCCGCTGGAGGCTGTGTTTATTGAGGAGCTTATGCAGAAATTTCAATTGGTTTTACTCACAGTGATGATTATTGTAATGGTAACAGCCTGTAATACTGACCCTGACGATTCTGCTCCGGTTGAATCCACCCCGGAAGTTGAAGAAGTGGACTCTGCATCAGAAGAGACTGAAATATCAAATGGAGAAATCTTATTTGAGCGTAGTTATGATGAGGTCGGATTTGCCTGTGCATCCTGCCATCATCTGACAGAAGCCCGTTTGATTGGACCCGGTCTGGGTAATATCGCTGAACGGGTAGAAAGCTATGAATTAGATATGACTGTTGAGGAATATATCCTTGACAGCATCACCCATCCTCAAGAATTCATCCCGGAAGCAGACCCTGCGTACCCGGAGAATGTTATGCCGGGCACATATTCTGAGCTCTTTACAGAGGAAGAACTCAACGACCTGGTCTCTTATGTCCTGTCGCTATAAGGCTCAATCGTCAGATTTCGGCACGCGCAAATTGGTGAAACGGCTACGCATGGTTGCTCTTAAGCCACGTCGCCGTTTTGGAACTTCCGGCTGAACGTCAGGGACTATCGGCGTGCTATCCATGAATGATTTGGGCGGTTCAATCACCGGCGCTGCTTGAATGACAGGCTCTTGCTCTGCCGGAGCAGGTTTTTCCGGTAATGTGCTGACTTTTTCAGTTTCACTCGGTTTTTCGATACCAAATAGTTCGAACACACTGATTGTTGCCGTATCGAGTTTGCTGGTATCACGTCCGGGTGTTAATGGCTCAACTTTTGCAACTGAATCCTTTTGAAGCGGTCTTGTCTCCGGTTCAAGGTCTTCCACTGCAACGGTATCTGTTTCCCCGATCGAAGGCATCTCCGGTGCAACAACCGTTTCCTCTTCAACAGGCGGACTGCTGACTTTATCTTCAATCATAGGGAGCGGTTGTGCTTTATCCGGCATTGCTTTCAAGAAATCCGGCTCACTGAGATCAGCTTGAGGAACTGTCCCTGTTTGCTGGACGGTCGGATTCGGACGGGTATCCTCTTCGCTCAGAGGGGGTTCTTGAATAACCGGGACTGATGCCACAGGTTGTAATGGTTTTTCCGGTTGAGTCGGTGGTTTGAATCTGGCACTATCTTCGAGCCGTACAGCAGGTAATTCCTGACTGGATACCTTCGACGGATGGCGGGGCTGGTAACTCGCCCGTTCTTCGACGTTAGGGGCTTCTTTGAGATAGGCTTTGGATGCTTCGGGGTCAAGCACTTCATCTGTTCGGGCGTCTTTGACCACCGCGTAGATATTACGTAAACCTTGAACAATCAGTTTATCGGCATGTCCACGCATCGATAGGTTATTACGTAATCCGCCCAGAAAGCCCTGTACATCGTAAGAAAATGTCCATTGGAGGATTGTGCCTTCGGGAGCTTCCTGCAAACGAATCCGCCCGCGATTATTGGGGTAAATTGATCCATCCACAATCCGGTATTCATAGCCGAGACCTTCATACCATGCGGTAATTTCAAAGACCTGTTCTTTGTTGCTTTTTGTTGTATTGCGCCAGCGTAATCCCCGACCCGTTTTCATCGTCGTCAAAAATTGCACACGTTGACTGTCGGGATGCCAGGTTGGATTTCTTGATATATCGCGCAGTATGTCCCACACGGTGTTGGGTCGTGTTGGAATTGCGATTGCATGGTCGATAACCGTCGTCATCGGTCTTAAAACTCGTTTCTGTGCTTGATTTATGCTAAACTCTACAAAGAATTGTAATAGTGACTACCTTGATTGGCAACCGACGATGCTAGGTCCAGTATTTGTATTTGCGTTTGTTGTAGCAACGTTGATTGGTGCAACCTTTCATTTTATTTTCGGTGGTGATGCGCGGCGCTTAGCACTCTTTTTGCTTGCTGCCTGGATTGGTTTTGCCCTGGGTCATGCCGCCGGACAATCATTTGATATTGCCCTGATGCCTATCGGTGAATTGCGTATTATTCCAGCGATTCTTGGCGCATTATTTACCTTATTCTCTGTATTGATATTTACTGCTGAACGAAGACAATCACGGTCTTCACGCTAATTGAAGGAAGTATATGGCAGAAGAAGCATCGACAACAACGACTGCAACAAATGAGTCCGAAAACCAGCAGCCTTCACCGATTAAGGATTTTTTCCTGGGCACGACGATTGAAGGCTTTATCATTCGCGGAACATTAGTACCTGTTGCGATTTTTCTATCAATTTTTCTGATTGGATTTGCACTGGCATGGTTCTTCCCTGAAGGGGCAGCCGGACGTTTTGCATACATTCGTAGCTTATTCGAGATTATTGTCTCTATCGCCATAATTCTCATTATTATCGCGATTGGCGTTTTGATTTTACAAATTGCCCGTTTTGTGAATTTGCTCCGTAGTGAAGTTAAGCCAATTACAGAAGATACGAAACAGGCAATCAAAAATGTTCGAGTAACGAGCGAATTCGTACAGAAAAACGCTGTAAAACCTGTTATTGAGACCAATGCCTTCATTGCAGGCTTAATCGCTTTCCTGCGTGAAATTGCCCGTGTTTCACGTTTATTCCAGCGTCGTAATAAAGAGACTGAGGAATCATCTGATGAGCAAACGTCCGAAAATCCATCTACATGACGCCAGTGTTTTCTGGGGAACAATCATCGGCTTTCTTGTGGGAGCGATAGTCTGGTTATTCCGTGTCCCGAAACGCGGAGAAGATACCCGTAAAGACATCGTAGAAACGGGGCGCGACATCATCGAACGCGACCCCGTAAAAGATAGTCTGGAAGAAGGCAAAACGCTTGCGAAGCAACATCAGCAACAGAAGGCGAACTAATCTGAACTATCAACTAAGCATTCATGATTCAATCCGGATTGAATCAGCCTTCGATTCGATTGAGTGCCTCTGGAATTGCTTTCAAAACATCACCTGCAATCACACTGCGGCTATTGGATGTTTCTGATAGAATTTGCCCCGCTAATCCGTGAACATATCCGGCAATGATAGCGGCATCATAGGCTTCTACACCTTGCGCCAGTAACCCGACAATCAATCCTGCCAGAATATCGCCCGTTCCGGCAGTTGCCAGTGTATCGACATCAAAGGGCAGTACCGCAAAATTCCCTTTCGGCGAAGCAATCACTGTATAAGCCCCTTTCAGAACGAGAATAACGCTCCATTCTTTTGCTTTTTCCCGGGCTAATTGCCAGCGATTCGACTGTACCTCTTTCGTTTCAATATCGCATAGTCGAGCCATCTCGCCTGGATGTGGTGTGATAATCGTATTTTCGGGCAGTAATTCCCACCAATTATCAATTTCTGCCAGTAAATTCAAGCCATCAGCATCAATTACCAGTGGTGGAATTCTGATTGCCTCTTTTTCATCCCCGTCGTCATCGTCAATTTGCCCGATACCGAAGCCGAGTTTACGTTTGCCAGGTTTCTTCGCACTTTCTTGAGGCGCTTTCAACAGTGCTTCAATGAATTCGCCTGTAGTTTTCTCTGTGCCAAAGCCGGGACCAATCAGCAGCGATTTCATTTTGTTGATTTCTTTGAAAACCGCCTGTGTTGCGCCTTCTGCAATCACACCCATATCATGACTCAGCATTATCCATGTGACTTCGCGTAATTGTCCGGCAAGTGCCATAATCACCGGGCTTGCACTGGCAACTGTCACCAATCCAGCACCGGAACGATAGGCGGCTTCCGCAGCAAGGGCAGGTGCGCCAATATAATTAACCGACCCCGCAACCACGAGTGCCCGTCCATACGTCCCCTTATGACCATTATTGCCACGCCCGGGTAATTTATCCTTCACCCATTCTCTATCGACCACAGAATCGGTCACTGTTTTAACAGCATCCAATTTTTCTGAGATACCAATGTCAGCAATAGTCAATTTGCCAGTCACACCCGTAGCAGGAAAACGCAATAGTCCGGGTTTTGCCGCAATAAATGTGATGGTTTCATCGGCGGGGATGATATTGCTGTCGGTTTCGCCTGTATCGCAATCCATGCCGGACGGACAATCTATCGCCAGCACATAAATCGACGGAGCAGACGGAATTTGCTGACCATCTGCCGGATTGATAATCGTTTTTTCGGGTTTAGCATTGCGCCGTGCATTAATTTCACGGTTTACATTTCGCAGGATTTTTTCTGCCTCACCTTTAATAGGTAAGCGAACCCCGATACCGAAAAGTGCATCAATCACTAAATCTGAACTGGCAACCATATTTCGCAAAACACGTTTATCCGAATCATCTTCTGATTTTGCGATAGAAAGCCCGGCTGCTTCTACTGTTTTCACGTATTCGTCATCTCGTTCGGACAATAAATAGAAGCGTACAGTTGCATCGGGATTATCCTGCGCGATATATAGCCCTGCAACCAGTCCATCGCCACCATTATTACCTGCCCCGACAAGCACTGTCACGCGGGGTTTTTCAATGTCCTTTAGAATAATTGCGGCACGGTCTGCGGCGGCACGTCCGGCATTGTCCATCATATCCGCATAAGAATAACCATCTGCATCAGCAGCTTCTTCTATTGCACGAATTTGTTCAATTGTCGCTAATCGTATCAACCTGAACCTCCATAAATAATGATATTATGCCAGTTTACTATTGTAGGGAGGTGATCTATCGCCTCCGATTCACCTGCTAGATTACTCTATCATGACCATCGGGTAAAATTTCTACACCAGAATCAAAAAAGACGCAGCAATTCGCTACGTCTTGAAGGATGCGTTTCAGTGAGATTTAATGGTCACGGCTGATAATCAGATTAGCGAGATCAACCAGACCCTGTTTCGCAAATGAATCCGGCAAAACATTGAGGGATGCAATTGCCATCTGAACCAGACCCTGTGCCTGGTCACGGGCTTCCTGCAAACGATTCCCGCTCATCAATTTGCGTTTGACAGATTCCATAATATCTTCGGCTTCACCATCAACTGCCGCAAATCCACGACCCTGTTCGAGGTCGATACCGGCTGTTTTACCGAGTTTTTCTTCATCGCCAACAATATCGAGTATGTCATCGACAATCTGGAATGCCAGACCGATGTTGTAAGCATAATTGCTTAAAGCCTCAATCACTTCTTCGGACGCATTCGCTAATTTTGCGCCCATAGAACCGGCAGATTTGAAGAGTGCGGCTGTTTTCAATCCAATGATGCGAATGTAATTTTCGCGGGTGAATTCATTATTCTTGACAGCCCATGCCTGAAGTGTTTCACCTTCTACCAGTCCGGTTGCGGCGGCTGCCAGATCACGGTTGAGTTCACCATAAGGTGCCATCAGTTCATAGACCGCTGTAAATAGAAAATCGCCTGTCAGTAATGCGAAGGTTCGTCCCCATTTTGCATTAACCGACGGGCGACCACGACGCACGACACCATGATCATTAATATCATCGTGGACGACGCTTGCTGTGTGCATCAGTTCGACTGCTGCCCCGGGTGGGCTTGCATATTCAACGTCAGTTCCACCGGCGGCTAAATATGCGAGTAGTAAGAGGCGTGGACGAACACGCTTTCCTCCCGCTTGCAAGATGTGTTGGCTTGCATCACGCAAAACAGTCACATCACTGTTGACGACCTTTAACATTGCATCCTCAACAGATTGCAAGCCTTCTTCTAATAACCGTTCTTCGTCAGCGTTGACAGTAGCTGACCGTATCTCCTGGATGGTCATGAGGCTCCGCTTCTGTTGTTGTAAAGTTTGTTACTTTCAGAACTATCTAAATCTATTTTACACAAAATCGGGGGAACGTCAACGAATTTTGCGCTGACCTTCACCACTTTTTAAGACTTGTGAATAGTTTCACAATATACGCTTATATTTACGTCACATAGACAAGAAAATACCCGCTAATTGATAGAAGCGGGTATAAATAATCAATAATTTTTCTAAGAATGATTGATAGGATTGTTAATTCTGTTCAAGCTCATCAAAATTGACGGCTGGCAATTCAAACCAGAATGTACTGCCTTTGCTCAAGGTACTTTCAACATTGATTTTGACCTGATGATTTTCCAGGATGAGTTTTACCAGTGCCAACCCGACACCTGCCCCACCATACGGGCGGGTAGAGGTATCATCAACCTGGTAGAAAGTGTCAAAAATATTGTTGAGTTTGTCCGGTGCGATGCCAATCCCGGTATCCTGCACCGCAACATAGATATTGTCGCCGGATTTACGTCCGATAACTTCAATATCATTGCCATCACCAAACTTGAGTGCATTGTCCATCAAGAGTTGCAGCACGGTACTCAAACCCTGTTTGTCAGCCATAACAGGAGGCAGACCTTCTTCAATTTTGATTTGAACCCTGTCAGAATCTGTGCGACGTGTCCAGATTCGGGTGAGGTTGCGCCGCGCATATTCTATAGCATCCCGCAAGATAATCGGGCTAACATGGGTATCGAGACTGTGCCCGAGCATCGTGATATTCTTGACATGTGTTTCAAGCCGGGCAACTGCATTCTGTGCATAGTTGATCAGTTTTTTGTCGGATTGATCTTCCCCGATGAGCGCAACTGCTGATTTTACCTGTAACAGGGGAGTACGTAATTCATGCGACACATTGCGGACAATCGCATTTTTGAGCAATTCAATTTCGTTATTCTTGCGCTTATGAACTTCAACTGCATCGCCAAGAACGGTCAATCTATTTTGCATATCAACATTTTTGCGATGTAATTTGACCATACCGGAGAGTTGATGTATCAAATACTGTGGATTGGCAGGCAAAATCGCATCCACACTATTCAAAATAGTCTCATTCAATGTGGGAGATTCATTGTCGGGAACAACTAAGAGGAGGAGCTTGCCGCGTTCTTCTGTCGAAATTGCCCCGACGAATGCTTCAATCTGTGAAGTGTCTTTCGCCAGAACTGTATCGACATTTCCGGCACTCACAATTTCAGCAATATTTGCCGCAAAGTCAAAAGTGATGAAATGAAATCCACTGCGTGTGAGTTCGGTCTGTAACGCCTCCGAACACAGTGCTTCATCAATTGCTAGTTTGATACTGGCGTTATTTGTCTCGCCCGTGACTGATACCATGTATTCCACCTCATTGTCGGTTGCAAAATTATCATAACACGGGCAAATGAACTATAAAAGCAAAGTGTGCGAGGGTTAAAAAAATCGAACCATTGAAATATTTTTGTAACCTCAATCCGCCAGATATCAAACGATTTAGCAACGTTTTTGCGCTCAATTGTTCGGTTCTGGCTACTCACAGCGTCCAATTGTCTGACAAAGCTGATTGAGATGTAAACGGTCGTGTTGCGCGGTGAAATATGCCATTTCGAGCATCGTCGTCAGCCCGAAAATGCTATGCCGTGCCGGACGTTGCCAATCTTTTTCAGAGAATGTCTCGATTAATTTAATTGTTTCCTGACGTGTTTTCATAAAATCTTTTACGACCACATCCCCGGTATCAGCACAGGCGTCAATATCGGGTCCCGGTTGTTCGGGTTGTGTAATGAAGGGGTTGTTTTCCTGTAATATTTTCAACAAACGTTTGCGTTCAATTTCTTCTTCGGATGTCACCAGATGGCACAAAATCTGGATAATTGACCATTCTTCAGGGTCAGGACGTTGATGCCAGAAATGTTCCTGCACTGTTTCCACAAAACCAAAAGTTGCTCCAATATTGCCGCGAAATTGGGGCTCAATCATTTCAGGACGTAGCTGCACAGCATATGTTGCACCCAGCACATCATCAAGTACATCGACAAAGGCAGATATACCTGTATCTCCTGTGTGGAATGTCTGCAAACCGACCTGTTTAGCAGGATTTATATCATTCCTGATGCTATCCCCGACCATGACAGCCTCGTCAGGTTCAATCCCGACTCTGCCAAGAATTTCAGCATAATACGCCGGGTCAGGTTTAGCGAAGTGCATATTATCAGCAGATGTGATGAGCGAATATAAACCCTCTTCTAATGGCAAACCCGCCCAGGTCATGCGTTGCCGGATAGCCGTTTCGGGATAAATAGGGTTGGTGGCAATAATTACTGCATAATCTGCATCACGCAAACGATGAATCAGTTCAACTGCCCCATCCACCGGGGAAATACATTGTTTTAGTTTCGGAAATGATTCACTATAAAAGCTATCCAGTGTGTGATTGGCAAGCTCAATATCATCGGAGAGCAATTCCAGCGTGACCTGGCGGTTAGTTGTGTCACCCTGTTGCTGACTGCTCATGACTCCGATTGCAGAGCGATATTTCTTTGCGGCGTTTTCAATACCTGCTGCCGCAAAATGACGCTCGAACAAATCCAGAAAAGCAATCGCAAATTCCTTATCTGGATTTTTGAGCAGGGTATTGTCCATATCAAGCAATACAGCTTTAATCATCGTCTATATCTTCCAGTGCCTGACGAAAGAGATCGAGTCCCGGATTGTTTTTGTTGGTATTGCCCACATAGGGGTCTTCGATGATTGTGCCTTCGCTGATACTCTTCGCGGTGACTTCCAGTTTACGTCCAAAACCGAGAAAACCCCGTGTGATTGTGAGTGTCAACTCCATATCGGGATCAGCATTTGCCATCAAAATATCGGGAACAGTGCATTTACGGCAATCATCGGGATGCCAGCGTTCTGAATCAGGATTTCGCTGTACCAATCGGCATTCCTGCACATTGCGTCCACGATGAAAGTCCTGATAGTAATGTTTGCATTCTTTGCCTGCCGGTGTCTTCATGAAATTTTACTCCAGATTCAACCAGTTACTTGCTTTTGCGGGTAGCTCTTCCAGTTTACCGTATTCTAGTGTCGCTTCAGGTAATGATTCGATGAATTTCATGCCGTAGGACTTATGAATCACGCGGCTATCAAAAATCGCAACAATGCCCCGATCCGTTTTTGTGCGAATCAAACGCCCGAATCCCTGACGGAAACGCAGAATCGCATCGGGAATCGCAAATTCATTGAATGCGTTGGAATAGGTATTGGAACGCGCCGCAAAAATCGGGTCATTTGGAACAGCGAAGGGCAGACGCACAATTACCAGTGCAACGAGGTCATCTCCCGGAATATCAACGCCTTCCCAGAAACTCCGTGTACCGAGCAAAACCGCTTTTTCTGTGGATTTGAAACTATCCAGCAGGGCTTCGCGGCTACCCCCTGTTGCCTGGTCGTAAACAGCAATGTTCCCGAGTGAGAGGCGTGGCGAGATATTGGCAGCAGTCTCCCGCAATTGAGAATAACTGGTGAATAATGCCAGCACACGCCCGTTGAGTTCTGCTGCTAATTCAACAATCCCTTTTTCGACCATGCTCTGATAACCCCGTTCATTGGGTTGGGGCATATCTTCCGGCACATAAACCAGCGTCGATTGCTTATAGTCAAAAGGTGAACCGAGCGCGAGTTCTTTTGCACTTTCCGCATAGAGACGACCCCGCATATACTCGAAACTTCCGGCAGTTCGCAGTGTCGCACTGGTCAGAATTACAGAACTTTTCGCATTCCAGATATATTCTTCCATCAGAGGACCCACATGCAATGGAGCAGATTGCAAAGAGAGCCATTCTGCGGAACTGGCGTTATTAATCCAGTACACGCGATTGGGGTCAGGTTGTGTCACCAGCGCATTGATTTCATCGCGAATATCATTCAAATTACGGGATGCGGCTGCTGCGGCGTTCTGATGGTCATCAAAACCTGGAATTTCATATTTTTCCAGCTTATTCATCGCAGACGCCAGTTGCCCCATCGCATCAATCACAACATCAAAAAACTCACCGAGCGTTTCCCAATCGCGCCCGATCATCTGAAATGCGCTATGGTCTCGGCGTTTGTCATCAAGCCTGATACGATGATTATTATCCGAACGACTATCATGAATGAACTGATAAATTGTTTCGTAAAATTTGCGGATATGCGCCTGCATCGCTTTTGCAGTTTCGCCAATATCCTGAATAAATGCTTCCAGGCGCATGGCATGTTTATCGGGAACACTATTTTTCGCACTGCGGAGCAGGTCGCCCAGCAAACCGCTATTCACCCCGCCAAGATCGCTCAATCGACGTAATAACCCGGTCTGATCAATTCGCATACTCAAGCCGTTGGTGACAGCATCTTCTAATTGATGTGCTTCATCGGCAATCAAATATTTGTAGTTCGGCAAAACGGCATTTTCCGAAATTGCATCACTGACCAGCAGAGCATGATTTGAAATCACGAGATGTGCTGCTTCGGCTTTTTTCCGTGCCTTGAAATAAGGGCATGTGCCTTCCATCTGAGCCTGACAACGATGTAATGAGCAATCTTCATCTTCGGCGCTCAAACGCGACCATACAAAATATTCGCCGCTACGCAGTGAAATTTCACCTCTATCGCCTGTCTGACTTTCCTGTAACCAGACCAGCACTTTTGCCAGGGTTTTCAACTCATCGAGATTGGAGGGTCTACGACGACGTACAGAAGCCAATCGTCTCGGACATAGATAGTTACTGCGTCCTTTCATCACTTCCGCACGAAATTCCTGCGGCATGACATTTTTCAGCAGAGGCACATCGTTATTGATAAGCTGATCTTGCAAATTGATGGTATTGGTAGAAATGACGATGCGTTGATTATTTTTTGCTGCCCATAACACCGCCGGAAGAAGATACGCCAGAGATTTACCTGTCCCTGTTCCCGCTTCAACCATGAGATTGCCACCCTCATTAAAGGTTTCAGCAATCGCCTGTGCCATCATCACCTGTTCCTGACGATGCTCATAGTTTCGCAATTTCTTGGAGAGTTCACCGCCTTCATCCAGAATCGCATCAACATCACTCATCATAATCGTGTCAAGAACATCGTTCGCTTTGAGTGCTTTTGTGCCTTTTTCAAGCGGCTCAAACACATCAACAACACTCTGGATATCATCGGCATCATCCGGTGTTTTGACTTCATTATAGGCGGCGAGGAAAACTTCCCCTGTATCCCATTTGAAATTGTGCATCGCACGGGTGATTTCCAGCAAAATTGCAGGAGGTAAATTCAGCATCTTTTCCCACAAATGCCAGTACAGAATCGCTGTCGCACGCGCATCATCCAGCGCACGATGAGCATTTTCGAGATCAATATCAAGTAATTTGGCTAAACTGGATAAACTATAACGCGGCACTCGCGGTAACAAAATTGAAGCAAGTTCATAAGTATCAACCGGTAAATTTGATTTGAGTGTGCCAAAACGCCTCATAAAACCAATATCAAAGCTCACATTATGAGCAATCACAGGGGCGTTTCCCACAAATTCAGTAACCTGTGGCAACACAGCCGTCAAAAGCGGTGCATGTCGTAAATCATCTTGATGAATGCCTGTGATATGGGTTGTTTCTGCGGGGATGACAAAGCCCGGATTGACGAGTGTTGAATATTCTTCGATGACTTCGCCTTCTCGTATCCGAACCGCGCCAATCTCAATTATCGAATCTTTCTCGACATCAAGACCCGTTGTTTCTAAATCGAGCGCGACAAGCTCTCCGCGCATAGAATTCTCCAATCTAAAGGGGGCAGTTTATTGAGTCCGAATAGTAGTATAACATAGCCCGGGACAAAAAAACCCCCGCTCTTAGCAGGGGTTAAGGTCTTTAATTGTGCAATTACTACTCGCTGGATGCGTCCTCAGTTGCTTCGGCTGTAGCTTCTGCTGTGACTTCCGCCGTAACCTCGGCAGTTGCTTCTGCTGCTGCACGGGTTGCACTTTCAGCCGCTTCAAATTGTGCAAGCAAATCGGTACGGAATACGATAATATCCTGTTCCTGGAATCCACCAACGAGGTCAAGCACGTCGATAATGCTGGCGTTACCATCCGAGAAGATAGTCCATACCAGTGATTGTACCTGAACAGTCGCCAGTGATGATTCTTTGATAACCATCGTTGTCTGACGTGTCAAAGGATAGCTACCATCAAGGATAGTTTCTTCCGATGGGACAACACAACCGCTACCTGTATCAATGGCAACCAGTTGAGTATTGGTTTGACCATTTTCAACAACAGTCTGATAGTCTACCAGGCTCATGTAGGTGAGCGCACCGCTAACATTGGCAACAGCCGCCGCACGATAGAGTTCGTTGCTATTTGTTTCAGCGACATCAGAGCGTGCCGGGAGCAATGTACCTTCGCTGACAGCACCCATCAGTACATCGGTCAAGACATTACCCACATTGACGCCGACCAGTGTAATATCTTGTTCGGGGAAGGCATCCGCAACCTGTGACCACTGTGTAACGGTATCCGTAGATGTTGCACTCCAGATAGTATTGACGTGATCGAGTGTCAGGCATGTTGCGAAGTTATCCCCTGCATTTGCCACCAGGACGACTGCTTGATAACCCAGGTCGATAGTCTGGTAGGGGATACTACCATCACACAGGTTACTTGCATCGCTATTCACGAATAGAATATCTGCATTTCCTGCACAGAAGGTCGTGATACCATTTACTTCACCACTGAAACTGTTATCAATGGTCAGTGTTTGCTGGGTCTGGATCAGACGTTGTGAATTGCTATTTGCGATACTGAAACCGGAAGACGCACCGACGATAGTGATATTTCCGGTTAAATTCGGCGGAATTTCGAAGGTGATTTCTTCTGCTGTTGTAGCGCGTGACGCAACATCACCACGAATAATAGCAGCGTTCAGTTCAGTTGTTTCCAGTGATACAGGTGAATATCCCGCATCAACAAGCGGTTGCACTGCGGCAGTGTTGACCAGGAAATCAAGGAAGTATGCCAGTGTATCCTGTGCGCGTGTTGCTACATAGAGATAAAGTGGCGTTGCTACCGGATATGTACCTGTTTCTGCGCCAACAACCGATGGTTGTTCACAGTTGAAGCCATTCAAATTAAGCGGATTGATGTAAACAGTGGCATCCGGTGCGATTGCTGCGGCTAATGGCACAACGCCAATAGCGCCCGGTGTTGTTTCGACAGTATTGATGATTGATGCAACATCCATACTCTGTGCATCTGTACGGAAACCAAAACCGACAACAAGCTCATCCAGCATTTCATAGGTGAGTGTTGTATCCTCTGGCAGCAGAACAGTCATGTCAGAATAGACAATCGGTTCTTCTGTTGCTTCCGGTGTGACTTCTGCCTCTGGAGTCGGTGTCAGGGCTGTAACAGGTTCTTCCGGTATCAGATTGATTTCGCTCCAATTGCTTGCAGTTGCACCCGGCGCAAAAATGCTATTCATGTTTTCGGTCGTCAGACAGCCGAGGTAGTTGTCCTCTACATTGGAAATAACAACCATGACATCATAACCAATCAGCAATTCAAGATACTCAACGCCAGCTTGACGGCAGTTATTATCTTCTTCGACAGTAATCGGTCGGATAGATGTTGCCATGTCTGCGCCGATCATCATACTGGCTTCCGGTGTAACTTCTGCTTCTGCGGTGGCTTCCGCTTCGACACTAACTTCCGGGCAGAATTGGTCAAAACCGGCGCTGGAGCCTGTAGTGGTAATGTTGAAATCCACAATTGAACCACTGGCATTAATCAGAGATTGCAATGCTGGATTGACAACACCCGAGCCAACAACAGTCACACTGCTGCCAGGAATTTCGGGAATCGGGGTTGCTGTAACGACGGGTTCAACAGTAACTTCGGGGGTGATTTCCGGCGCTGCGGTTGCGACAGGCTCGGTCACTTCCGGTGTGACTTCTTCCATCATTTCAGTGGCTTCCGGTGTCATTTCAGCCATGTCAGTCGCTTCTGATGTGGCTTCGGTTGCCATATCAGTCGCTTCCGCTTCTTCAGTCATTTCTGTGGCCATTTCAGTCACTTCCGGTTCGGCTGTCGCTTCTTCTGTTGCTTCCTGTGCAAAAAGCGTATTCGCCATCATTAAAAGCGCTATCAGAGCCAATACTCCGATACCACGCTGTAAGTTTTTCATTTAAATCTCCTATTAAAGCCGTATAATTGGATAGCACGGCTTAGGATTGTAACGATGTGTGGATAATTGTAAAGCCAAATTTTGGAGATACACGCGAATATGAGCGAAAATCAAGTAACAGTTTACGAGTTAGTCGGTGGAGAAGAGACATTTCGTGAACTTGTGGATATTTTCTATAGTAAAGTGGAAGCCGACGAAAAATTACGCGCTATTTTTCCCGATGACTTGGAACCCGGCAAAAAATGGCAATTCCTCTTTTTGATGCAATACTGGGGAGGTCCTCAGACATATGGGGCAGAACGGGGACATCCCCGCTTACGAATGCGCCATGCACCTTATGCCATCACCCCGGAATTGCGCGATCTCTGGGCAAAGTACATGCTTGAGGCAATTGATGAAGTCGGCATTCAAGAGCCTGCCCGTTCGATGATGCGCGATTACTTTGATCATGGTGCAAGCTTCATGATTAATCGCTACCCGCACAACGAATAATGTTGGGACACACCGTCGGTGGTGTGTCCACTGCAATGCTTATTCTAAATTCATCCGATATTTCTCAAAGGCTTCCGCAGTCCAGGGCAGAGCAGGTTTGAAGAAATGTTCATAAATCACTTCCGCAAAAACCCGGATTTCGTATTGTGCATCGCTTGCCATACGCAGACGCAAAAAGTTCATTAGATTATGGGCGTCTACTTTTGTTACCCATGTATAGTAGACACTGAATCCCGGCAAAAATAGACGTGCCATCTCGCGGGAAACCCCTGTTTTCAAGGCTTTCTCATAGAGACGGAATCCCTCTTCATAATGTTTGATGAGGTCATCTGTCAATTCTTGACCTTCTTCATCAGTCACCTGACCCTCGCTGGCTTGCTTGTTATCTTTCGATTGCCGCCGCCAGACATCCGGCACATAGAAGTCATTTTCCTCAAACGGGGTATACCTTCCGCTCTGGGCGTTGAAATTCCAGGTACGGTGACGCACCCACTGCCACCATGTGACGAGAGGCGCACGCACTCTGAACTTAAATTCCACCATTTCAAATGGACTGGTGTGATAATTCCGCAGCAAATAAAAGAGTAATTTCTTATCCTTATCTGCGCCTTTACTCTCTCCGAGGAAACTTACCCGTGCCGCATTAACAATTGCTAAATCACCGGATACCTCTGCTTCCGGGTGAGGCATCAGATCAACCAGTTCAATCCAGCCCTTATCCAGCACATCGACGCGCTTGCCGATAATGTCTTTTACTGTTTCTGTCATAAATTGCCTTTAAATATGTCTTCTGGTAGGGACAGAGCCTGCTCTGTCCGAAAAATAGAGATGATTAACTACTCAGGTATCCCAGTGCAATTACAGTCCGTTCTTCAATGCTATCCGGTGCATCCGGCGGCAATGATTGAATCGCACTCTGCGCCTCAACCACACTGTAACCGAGGGCAACCAGTGCGTCCATCACATCGGCATTAACATCATCAAAACCACTTGCCGGAATCGCATCCAGACCAACTGGCAGTTTGTCTTTCAATTCCAGCATAATTTTCTGTGCGGTCTTTTTACCGATACCCGGAACACGGGTTAACACTTCCACCCGGTCACTGAGAATTGCATTCCGCAAATTATCAATACTCAGGGTGCTAACAATCGTCATTCCTAATTTGGGACCTACACCACTGATTTTGATGAGCACATCGAATAAATCACGTTCCGGGACATTGCCGAAGCCGTACAGAGTCAATGAATCTTCACGCACAATAAGACGTGTTACCAGCGTGACAGCATCTCCTGTATGGCATTCATCTAAGGCAACCCGCGACGCCTGAATATCCAGTCCAACCCCACCAACTTCTACAACCACCGAATCATTGCTTTTATCTAAAACAGTGCCACGTACACTGGCAATCATAAATTATCCTTAAAGGTCATGAAAACGCCCGATATTGATGTCTGTAATGCTGATTGCTAGAGCATCGGCGGCATCATCCGGTTTCGGAATTTTTTCTAAGTTGAGCAACATCCGAACCATTTCCTGCATTTGCTTTTTATCTGCACCACCATAACCCGAAATCGACTGTTTCACGACATTCGGTTTATATTCGTTGATGCGGATACCTGCTTTTTGCAATGACAGCAAAATAACGCCTCTTGCCTGAGAGACGGTAATCGCTGTGGTGACATTGCGTGAAAAGAACAATTCTTCAACGGCTGCACGGTCTGGCTTGAACTCATTCACAATATCAGTCAAGGTATCGTAAATCGTATTCAGACGTTCTGGCATCGGTGTTTTAGCCGGTGTGCGAATAACACCATATTCAATTGCCTGGAGCGCCCCATCATTATGTTCTTTTACCAGACCATAACCAACAATTGCTGTACCGGGGTCAATTCCCAGAACCAGCATTATTCTGTCTCGTATGCTTTGACAACGTCGTCTGTGATATTCATATTAGATGACACACTCTGAACATCATCTAATTCTTCGAGCTTTTCCATAATTTTCATATTTGCAACAGCCGATTTCATCGAAACATCGAGTTCCTGTTGCGGAAACCAGCGTAATTCCGCGTCATCGGATTTGTAGCCGTTATCGTTTAATGCCTGTTCCACTGCTCCGAAGAGATCACGCGGCGTATAGACTGTGATTGTGCCTTCTTCATCGACTACATCATCTGCCCCGGCTTCAGCAGCCACCATGAAAACTTCTTCAAAGTCGATGTCTTGCGCTTCTTCTTGCTTGAGCGTGATATAGCCTTTTTGATCGAATTGATAGGCAACTGCACCACTGTTTGCGAATTTCCCGTTGTTTTTGTTAAATACAGCTTTGACACCTGCCAGCGCACGGTTTTTGTTGTCGGTCATCACCTCAATCATGAATGCGATACCGTCGATACCATAACCTTCATAGGTGAATTCTTCGACCTGACCGCCTTCAAGTTCGCCTGTACCCCGCTTGATTGCACGATCAATATTGTCATTCGGCATATTGGCATCTTTAGCTTTAGAGACAGCCAGTTTCAATGCCGGATTCATATTCTCATCGCCGCCACCTTCGCGTGCCGCAACCATGATGTCGCGTGCGAGACGGGTGAATATTTTTGCGCGTTTTGCATCTTCAGCGCCTTTTTTGCGCTTAATGTTTGCCCATTTACTATGACCTGCCATAGGAAATTGCTCCGTTGGTAACTGATTTTCACTATACGGTATTATTATAGCGCAACTTTTGACCTCAAAGATAGCCTCCCCTGTGCTATAATCTGCACGCAATAAATATACAAAATGCAATGAGGAAAGTAATCCTGGTGGAAACGTCGCCGGAAGAAACATCTTCTACAAATAAATCAGTTTCGCAAATCCAACACCTCGCATGGGTCATCGTTCTGGTCTCCTTTGCCATGTTCTGTTCTCTAAGTATTGCCTTTTCCGGTGGCATTTATTACTTTCTGTTCCGCTCGACCATGCCCATGACGGTTGTGGTTCAAGTCGGGCAAGGGTCAACCGGGATTGTGACACAGGACAATGAACGAATTGCCCGCCGTGATGATGCTTTCCCAACAGCAATCACTGAACGTCCTGCCGTTTTGAGTACAGGTTCTCCACTTGACCAGGCAACCATTACGATTAGTGTTCCCGATGAATCAGGTGACAATTCGATACCCATCGCGACGCTTACCCTGGAAAGTAGTTCGACAATCGCACTTATTAATGCCCGTCGCCCGCGTTTTAACTGGAGCAACGGGGTATATACACTTAACTTTACAGAATTTTCCGGTGAAGCTGAGATTTTTATCCATGAAATCCCTGAACGGTCTTTGAATTTTAGAATACAAACCCGTCCCGGCAACGCTACCTATGTATTTGATAGAGAAGGGCGCTATTCGATAAGTGCGAATAACGACACAATCCGTGTGATTACCTATGAAGGGCGTGCATTACTGGTCTCACCGGATAACCGGAATAACCGTATTGCTGTAAACGGGGAAGAAATCGTGCTGCTAACAGGTGCAAATCGACCTGTTGTGGACAGTGCTCCCGTAAATTTGATTGACAATGGTCTGTTTGCATTTGATATTGAACAGGATGTAACGACCGGAGAATTACAAGTCCCGCAGTATTGGGCATGTTTTAACCCCTCTGATGGTCCTCCATCCGGCAACTATCTCGCAGATACATGGCAGGGACGCAATGCTATTCGCTTGATTCGAGAAACCGGGACAGAAACAAGTCGCACAGGATGCCGTCGCTGGTTGGATGTTTCTGTAGCGGGCTATTCGTCTCTGGAATTACAGGCGACATTCGCGCTAAATTATCAATCACTGGTCAATTGTGGGGTTGCGGGTTCTGAATGCCCGATGATGATTTTTGTTCAGTATAATGACGCTGAGGGCGAGAATCATACCTGGTATCAAAGTTTTTTCTATGAATATGACCCGCAAAATCCCGCGCCGCTTGTGTGTCTGGAATGCGCTCAGGTTTATGAGCATCGTCCGATAGCAGAGCAGGTCTGGTTTACCTATGAATCGGGGAATCTTTTCACACGTCTACCGGAGAATGAACGTCCGGTACAAATTCTGGATGTGATGTTTTATGCCTCGGGACACCGTTATGATGTGTTTGTGAGCGACATATCACTCATCGCCGATACTCAGGTTAATGTCCCGCCCGACCAGATTCCTGATGGAAATTAAAACCCTAAGCCCATTTCCCGCAATGAATGCCAGCCTGTTTGTCCGATTATCAGGTGGTCAATCAGTTGAATATCCAGTAATTCTCCGGCGGCAACCATCGCACGGGTGAGGTCTATATCTTCTGGAGAGGGCATTGTTTCTCCTGATGGATGATTATGTGCCAGAATCATTGCCGGACTATTGCGAACAATTGCTTCTCTATAGAGTTCGGACACCCTCAAAACAGACATATTGACTGTGCCAATATAAACGGTATGAATGTGTGTCACCCGCCGTTGACTATCCAGCAACATGACACGAACCTGTTCCTGAGTGAGATGCCCCATATCAGCTAAAATTTGTGCGGCATCGGCTGCCCGCTTGATAACCGGACGTTCTTCGGGTTGCAACATGCTTGCCCGTTGCCCGAGCGCGAGTGCTGCTAGAATTTGTGCGGCTTTTGCTTTGCCCAATCCCTTAAAATCTAACAATTCGCTGGCTGACACTTTCGCCAATCCGCGCAATCCACCATAAGCTGATAAAATCCGACCTGCAAGCTGTAGCACATTCTCTGATTGTGAACCCGTCCTCAGCAAAATTGCCAGTAATTCTGTTGTCGATAAGGCATCAGCACCATGAGTCATCAGGCGTTCACGGGGACGTTCTTCGTCGGGAATATCGTGCATTGTCAGGTTATCATTGGACTGGCTCATAGATTTTTCTCTGGTTGTGGCTCTTTTTAGGAGTTTAGCATGACTTGTGAGCTATTACATCTCTGCTATACTGGCAATTGAATGTTCTAATCTGGTATCATCCTGAGCAGAATATCTGTTATTGCAAGAAATCCCATAATTGAGGGAGATTTTACTGTATGCTTGAAAATAATCTGCTACTTACACTGGTAGCTTATGCAGGAGTCATTGTTGTTGTATTCTGGGTGGCGATGGTCATCTGGGCATATCGGGATATGCGTGCCCGTTCGCGGGATGGACTCGCACAGATTTTTGCCGCAACAGTGGTTGCAGTATTGAATATTCCCGGATTATTTATTTACATCCTGATGCGTCCCCGTGAAACCCTGTCAGAGGCTTACGAACGTTCTCTTGAAGAAGAAGCACTGCTACAGGAAATCGAAGAAAAGCCGACCTGTCCCGGATGTGGTAATCGTGTGAAGGATGAATGGCAAGCCTGTCCGTATTGTCACACCCGTCTCAAGAAAACATGCCGTCAGTGTAAAGAGTTGCTGGAACTCTCCTGGAATCTTTGTCCCTACTGCGCGGCAGATCAGTCACGCTATGAACCATCAGAGAATGCAACCCGGCGGTCGGGGCATGTGCAACCCGCTTTACAGGAATATCAGCCCGAGCCACCACCCCGCATAGATGATAAATGGCTTGCACCGAACAATAACCAGCAAAACCCGCAGGACTATCCGCAGTACGTAGATGACGAATATTAAGCGTTACGAATGGAAAAATGATTTCAGATATAAATGATGTAGTGGCACGCCATGCCCCATAAGACGGTTATTTACATCTGTTTTTGTTTGTCCATACACCAGGTTATTTGCTGTTAGGTGGAGTGATTACCATCATGTCATATACTGACTCATCATTTTTCGTTGGACGCGATAATGACCTGCAACAAATTCATGCTATTTTGATGTCGGATTCTTGCCGCTTGCTGACCATTTCCGGTATCGGTGGTATCGGCAAAACTGACCTTGTACTGAATTTTGCGCGTCAATTCGATGAGGCATTTTCAGACGGTATTGTTTTCGTAGACCTGCAACATATCAGTAAACCGGAGTTACTGATTCCCGCGATTCTGGATGCCATGCAGCTTAAATTGCACAGCAATGATTTAGCGGCATTACTGTCCTACCTCAAAGAGAAACAGGTACTTCTCATTCTGGATAATTTTGAAAATCTACTGGATGCTGCCCCGACGCTGAGTAACATTCTGAATACTGTTTCCGGTGTCAAAATCCTTGTAACATCCCGTGTTGCTTTACGCTTGCAGGAAGAGCATATCTATTCCCTGATGGGTTTATCTATCCCGCCCGAAAATGCAGACAATGCTACAATCGCACAATCCAGTTCCGTACAACTTTTCTTGAATAAAGCCCGGCAGGTGCGCCATGATTTTCAACCGGATTTGCCGGATATTGCAGCAATTTGTCGTCTGGTAGATGGCAACCCTCTAGCAATTGAACTGGCGGCTGTCTGGGCAAAAGTACTTGATTCCGGCGAAATCTTGCGAGAAATTCAGGATTGTGTGGATTTTCTACAAACGGATTTGCGAAATGTGCCGGAACGTCACCGCAATATTCGCGCTGTATTCAATGCTTCATGGAAATTACTCGGGGACGAAGCCAAACAAATTTTTAAACGACTGGTTGTTTTTTGTGGCAGTTTTGACCGTAATGCTGCCTCGACTATCGCAGACGCAAATCTAATGACGCTGATGGAGTTGCGTGATAAATCTCTCCTTTTTGTCGAATCTGACGGGCGTTACCGGATGCACGCACTTATCCGCCAATTAGCTTACAAGCATCTTGAAGAATCTCCCGATGAATATGACCGGATACATCAACAACACAGTCAATATTATGCCGACCGCAGCCGTAGCCTCGGTGAAATGTTACGCGGAAAACAGCAATTGTTGGCACTGGATAGACTTCATCAAGATATACAAAATATCCGTATCGGTTGGTTTCATGCTGTAGAAAATGCGGATGCTAACGCTATCGAAAAGTATGTATTTAACATCGCCCTGTATTATCTGATGAAAAGCCGCACCCAGGAAGCAATTGATATTCTGACCATTTCCGAAGAGCATCTCACTGCCTTGCCATCCAATATTCATGCACAAATTCAACTTGTATATGGCTGGGTCTTAATCATCCTCTGGAAAAATGTTGCCGGCGTTGAAGCCACCTGGCAGGCAATCAATCAACTTGAAAATTTACCTCTGTGGTCGGGTATGACTCTAATTCCTGCGATGAATCAGCCGGAATTATTCGGCGAACGCTATCGTGTTCTGATTGAAATCGTGCAATCAACTCTCGAAAACGCAACCGACACATGGCAGAAAGCATGGTTACATAAGGCGCTTGGAGAAGCTGATTTTGTTGCTGGATACTATGAACCTGCATCTGAATCATTCAAGCGAAGTGCTGAATGCTTTGAGCAGATTGAAGATGCCTGGGGAGCAACCTGGGCATATGGCAATTTAGGACGTTCCCTGGTCAATATCGAAAAATATCAGGAAGCAGAGCAAATTTACCTCAAAAGCATCGAAACCTGCCGTAAAATAGGCGATTATTCCGGTTGGGTTGATGTGATGAACAAACGCGCAGAACTCGCTTTACAACAGCATAATTATCAGTCTACAGAACAACTTCTGTTACGGGCATTTCAAATTGCGCTGGAATATCATACCGCACACGGCACATTCACCTACGTGATGTATACGCTGGCTAAATTACGTATCCGGCAAAATCGTTTCATGGAAGCGGTGAGTTATCTGACTCTCCTCCAGAACGACCCGGTAGTGCATCGTGGCTGGCGTCAACCTGAAATTGATATGCTACAAACCCGTCTGGGTACGATTCAACTGGAACTCACAGAATCCGAATTTTCAGCATCAGTCAAACAGGGACAATCCGCCAATTTGCTTGATACTGTGAAAAGTCTACTATCCAATGAACCATTTCCTGATATTGAGACTGATGTGATTTCATCCAACCTGGAAGAACCCCTCACAGAGCGCGAATCACAAATTTTACGTTTGATTGCCGCCGGATTATCCAACCGTGAAATTGCATCTGAATTGACTCTCGCTATCGGTACAGTCAAAACTCATGCACACAATCTTTATGGCAAACTCGGCGTGACCAATCGAGCGGAAGCAACCGCCCGTGCATACGATCTAAACCTGGTTTAGTTGCCATCTAAACCCGCGGAATACATCCTTTGATGCAAGACAACTCTATCTAATTTTCGATAGCCTGTAACTGTAAATAGTGGAGGCATTCGAGACATGTATCACAGCACATTCAACCTCAAACAGGAAGCACACGATGAATTACAAAAATATCGCTCACGCCACCTGCTGAGAAAGATTCTGCACCCCTTTCAGAAATTAGAGCTTTGCTCGTTCAACCGCGCCTATAATGCTTATGATAGCCACAACCAGGTCGATTCAGGTCTTCAACTGATCCCTGTAGAAAATATCGTTGGCTCTGTGAGCGATAATCAGAATTTTGATGACCAATTTAACCCGCGCAATGCTGTATCAGAAAAACGCTGGATTAGCCTGTATATCGGTTTCGTTGAAGGCAGTGCCATTCCACCAATTGATGTTTACAAAATTGGTGAGAACTACTTTGTAGAAGACGGACACCATCGGGTATCTGTTGCACGCGCTATTGGACAACTCATGATTGAGGCACGGGTGATCTCAGTTCAATAATTCCGAATTAAAAAATCCTTCAAGACACTGTCGCTTGAAGGATTTTCTATCAGTGGAAACGTAAAATTCTTTAAATCTCGCCAGCTTCTCCAACACGATGAACTTTCAGCATATTCGTTTGCCCCTGTACTCCGAATGGTACACCTGCAATCATGATGACAACATCACCACGATGTAACAGATTTGAATCGTGTGCAGCGCGAATCGTGACAATAATCATTTCGTCAATACTATCAAATTCGCGTACCAGCAGGGGCAACACGCCCCATACGAGTGCCATACGACGTTGCGTCACAGGATTCGGTGTCATACACAGAATCGGTGTTTGTGGACGTTCTTTTGCAACCCGGCGTGTCGTATAACCTGAAATCGTTGTAGTGATGATTGCCGCAGGTTTCAGTGCTTCCGAAACATGAAAGGTCGCTTCACCGATGACGTTGGAAATACCATCTGAACCATCGGCATTGGCATCAAACTCGCGACCCGACAGGCGATTATCCCAGATATGTTCTTCGGCGGTTCGGGCAATGTTCGCCATCACCTCAACAGCACGTACCGGGTAATCTCCGGCTGCACTTTCCGCACTGAGCATCACGGCATCCGTGCCATCAATGATCGCATTATAGACATCACTCGCTTCTGCGCGGGTCGGACGTGGATTATGTGTCATAGATTCGAGCATCTGGGTTGCTGTGATGACAGGCTTACCTGATTTATTACACAGTTGAATGATGCGTTTTTGCTCGAAAGGCACACGTTCCGCAGGTGTTTCAACGCCCAGGTCGCCGCGTGCAACCATCACACCTTCGACGACATTGATGATTTCTTCGATATTTTCGAGTGCTTCTTTCATTTCGATTTTAGCGATAATAGCCGCATCGCCACCGAAGAAATTAATCATCCAGCGCAGTTGACGAATATCATCGGCAGTTCGCACAAAAGACATCGCGATATAATCAGTGTTCATCTTGAGTGCAAACTCAATATCCGGCTTGTCTTTTTCGGTGATTGCCGAGAGAGTCAACTTTGTATTCGGTGCACTGACCCCTTTGCGGGATTTGAGAGGACCCCCGATGAGAACCTCACATATCAGATTGCGTGATGTTGTTTCTTTGACGACAAATTGCAAATTACCATCATCGAGCAACAGAGTTGTGTTAGTTGTAATATCTTGAACAAACTCGGGATGGGGTAGCGAAATGAGATTATTTTCACCGGGAACATCATCCAGCGTGAGTGTAATCTTATCGCCTTCTTCCAGCATCAATGGCTCATTAGCCACTTTACCAATGCGGATTTTAGGACCCTGAATATCACAGAGGATAGCAACTGTTGCATTTTCTTCCTCTGCAATACGACGAACCATCTCGATAACGCCACCGTGCGTATCATGGTCTCCATGTGAAAAGTTGATGCGGGCAACATCCATGCCCGCACGAATCATAGCGCGAATAGTCTCTTCATTTGCCGAGGCAGGACCAATCGTAGCAACGATTTTTGTGTGTTTACTATGTAAATCTCGTAGTGTTGCTTGCTTTGCCATAGGCACTATTTTCCCTATACATCCATATTTAAGTTTGTGAATGCCGCACGTCCGGCGTAAACAGCCGCATCTCCGAGTTGTTCTTCAATGCGAATCAGTTGATTAAATTTCGCAACACGGTCAGAACGGGCAGGTGCACCGGTTTTAATCTGACCGGAGTTCAATGCAACTGAAAGGTCACTGATGGTTACATCTTCGGTTTCGCCACTGCGGTGACTGGTGACAACGGTCATATTATGACGTTGCGAAAGTTGCGCTGCTGCAAAGGCTTCTGTCAATGAACCAATTTGATTGACTTTGAAGAGCAGGGAATTCGCAGCTTTTTCTTTGATTGCACGCTTTACTTTTTCGGTATTGGTAACGAGCAGATCATCCCCAACAATCTGAACTTTGTCCCCGACTTTTGCAACCAGTTTTGACCAGTTTTCCCAATCGTTTTCGTCCAGACCATCTTCAAGGCTGATAATCGGATAACGTTCACACCAGTCTGCCCAGAAATCGACCATTTCTGCCCCGGTGAGTTCTTTACCTTCGATTTCGAGGATATATTTACCATCTTTGTAAATTTCTGATGTGGCGGGGTCGAGGGCAATCATAATTTCTTCGCCAGCTTGATACCCTGCTTTTTCGATTGCCTGCATGATAACATCCAGTGCTGCCTGATTACTGCCGAGGCTCGGAGCAAAACCACCTTCATCACCGACTGCCGTAGAATGACCACCATCATGCAAAATTTTCTTGAGTGCCTGATAAATCTCTGCGCCGTAGCGAACAGCTTCACGGAATGTGGGTGCACCGACGGGCATTACCATGAATTCTTGAAAATCGGTACTTCCGGCAGCATGTTTACCACCATTCATGATATTCATCATCGGGACAGGAAGCAAATGAGCATGTGCGCCACCCATATAAGCATAAAGGGGCAGACCACTGCTTTCTGCGGCGGCTTTGGCGACAGCCATCGAAATGCCAAGAATTGCATTGGCGCCGAGTTTGCCTTTGTTCTTTGTGCCATCCAGTTCGAGCATGAATTCATCTATTAACTTCTGGTCAAGTGCCGACATGCCGACAAGTTCCGGTGCGAGTGTTTCATTGACTGATTCAACAGCCTTCAACACGCCTTTGCCACCATACCGGGCTTTATCCCCATCACGCAATTCGACTGCTTCGTGTTCACCTGTGGAAGCGCCACTGGGAACGATTGCCCGCCCGAATGCACCATCGACTAAGAAGACTTCAACTTCTACTGTCGGGTTGCCCCGGGAATCGAGTACTTCACGGGCAAAAATGTTTTCAATGATTGACATAAGGAATTTCCTCCAGATTGTGATAAAACTGCGATGCTGAATCATACATCACAGGTCAATATCAAGTTAAGCCGTACATAGTCTACAAAATTCGTGACAAAACTACCACTCAAACAATCCGAATCATGACATTACCATAATCTTTAGTTAAAATTGTCATGTATAGAAGCCCGATTTGGAGTATCAAATTATGAGCGAACGTCGCACTGTCTACCTTGATTATTCTGCCTCAACTCCGACAGACCCGCGTGTGGTCGAAGCAATGATGCCCTACTTTACAGATGTATTCGGAAATGCCTCCTCGGCTCATTCTTTCGGGCGCAAAGCAGAGGATGCTATTGAAAATGCCCGTCGTACAGTTGCAAAATATCTGAATTGCAAAGCATCGGAAATCGTTTTTACAGGTGGTGGTTCTGAAAGTGATAATTTAGCGGTGCGGGGTGTCGCCTGGTCTGCAAAGAGTAAATCCGGCGCGAATCACCTGATTACTACACCGATTGAGCATAGTGCCGTCGGAAATACTGTCTCACAACTTGCTGAATATATGGGCTTTGATGTCACACATGTGGATGTTGATAAACAGGGCATGGTTGATATTGAATCCTTCAAATCGGCAATCACAGATAAAACAAGTGTCGCCAGCATCATGTATGTGAATAATGAAGTCGGTACAGTTCAACCAATTTCTGAACTTGGCGCGATTGCCCATGAACATGATATTCTCTTTCATACTGATGCCGTTCAAGCTGCCGGACAACTGTCATTGGATGTTCAAGAACTTAATGTAGATTTAATGAGCATTTCCGGTCACAAATTCTATGGACCGAAGGGTGTCGGTGCATTATATGTCCGTGATGGCATCAAATTAGTGTCCAGTCAATCCGGTGGTAGCCATGAAGATGGTCGCCGCGCAGGGACACATAACACCCCTTTTATCGTTGGTCTGGCAAAAGCAATAGAACTTGCCTATGAAGAACGTGACGAACGTTTGGCACATGTAACAAAATTACGTGATATGCTGATTGAAGGCGTGCTGGCAAAAGTCCCGCAGGCAGAAACATCAGGTCATCCTGAGAAACGACTGCCCTCTCATGCCAGTTTTGTGTTTGATAATCTGGATGCCAATCGCCTGATTATGCACATGGATATGAAAGGCGTAGCAGCAAGTAGCGCCTCCGCATGTAAGACTGGCAATCCTGAACCGTCTAGTGTATTGCTGGCACTTGGTTATCAGGAGAACAAAGCATCTGGCAGTTTACGATGCACGGTCAGCCATCATACCAGCGAAGAAGATGTCGCTTATGCAATTGATGTGATTGCTGAATCATGCGAATCGCTCTATAAATTGCAAAAGGCACTGGCAAAATAACAGTCAACTAACATCATCTGTTATGGTTAAAAATGTAGGGGCGCAACATGTTGCGCCCTTACTTATCGGTAGAGGTAAACACCTCACCCGACATCCCAAAATTAGTCTCATAGAGGTAAAAACGTGAGTAACGCAAATACACGGGTCGTTGTTGCGATGTCCGGCGGAGTCGATAGCTCGGTAGCGGCAGCACTACTCGTTGAACAGGGCTATGAAGTCATCGGCATGATGATGCGCCTGTGGTCAGATGAAGCAATGGGCGGGGCAGAGCATAATCGCTGTTGCACCCCCGAACAGATGGCAGATGCACGCCGCATAGCCGACCATCTTGGTATTCCATTTTATGTGCTGGATACAAAAGATGTCTTCCGTTCGACAGTTGTGCAATTTTTCATTGATTCACACCGTGATGGATTCACACCGAATCCTTGCATGGAGTGTAATCGTCATATTCGCTTTGAATTTTTACAGCAAAATGCCCTGGCACTCGGCGCGGATTATCTCGCGACAGGTCATTACGCTCGTATTCATCAGCAGGACGATAAATTTGTCCTTAAAACAGGCATGGATAACAAAAAAGACCAGAGCTATGTCCTGAGCGTGATGGGGCAATATGAACTGGGTCATGCCATGTTCCCCGTCGGCGAATACCCGAAAAGTGAAGTCCGGGAACTGGCAGCAAAATTTGGCTTGCAGGTCGAAAGCAAAAAAGATAGTCAGGATTTATGCTTCCTCGGTAACAATGACTATCGCGAATTTTTGCAGGTACACGCACCGGAAACGATGGTCGAAGGACCCGTTGTGCTATCGAATGGTGAACAAATTGGCACACACAATGGTCTGGTCAATTACACCATTGGACAGCGTAAAGGTATAGGCGTTAGCTATCACGAGCCAATTTATGTGATAGCAAAAAATCCTTATCGTAACGCCTTGATTGTCGGAACACGCGATGAACTCGGACGGGATGAACTCACAGCTAACAGGGTTAATTGGGTTAGTGGTGAAGCACCCGTTGAACCATTCCGCGCACAGGTCAAAATTCGCTATAAATCATCTGCTCAACCTGCACTGGTTACACCCATCGGAGAAGATCGTTTTTCGGTCAAATTCGATGACCCGCTACGTGATATTACCCCCGGACAGGGTGCAGTCATCTATGATGGTGAAATGTGCATCGGTGGTGGTCAAATCGAGAAATTCGAAGAAAAAATCACGGCATAAATCTGTAGGGGCACACCGTCGGTGTGCCATTACTACCCCACAAAATAATTCCACACTGCGGGACCCCATAACAACATAATCAATGTCGCAATCACGATATACGGACCATAGGGAATGGCTGTCATCGTCGCATTTTGACGCGCAACAACCGCTTTAACCACCAGATACAGCATTGCCCCGATTGCGCCTAAAAGTGTCGTCAACACAATCGCAACAACTGTATAAAGTGTTCCGAGCACCGCTCCGGTGAATGTCAGCATAACAACATCACCATAACCGAATGCAACCGTCGTGATATTGCGTCCCTGGAAGGTATTCATGAACCAGCGAAATGCGAATCCCATCAGATAAATTGCGAAGAATACACCAAATCCTAGAGCCGCACCAATGAGCGCATCATTGAACTCGGGATATGGAAGCGGTACGAAAAAAGCATCCAGCAAAGCCAGTGCAATCGCCGGAATCATTACCACAAAGAGAATCAACTTGTGTTCCATGTCGATAGCAATAATCAGCGAGAAAATAGCCATATACACAAAATTAATGAGATACTGCGCGGTGTTCATGCCTTCAATGCCACTTGCAGCATATGCCGCCAGCGCGAAAAACACTGCCGTCATAATCTCAGTCAGAGGATGCCGCCATGAGAGTGTCCAACCTGCTTCTTCACGATGCCCCCGTGACCGTACTTCATCCGGTTTTACTTTTTCCGGTAAGCGTTTTCCTGTCGCAAATGCAAGTAACCCTAACCATGTAATTACCGGACGGGGCGTACCATCAGGATAGACAGGCAGATAGCCCCGTTTGTTACGCTGTTTCAGAAGTCGATTGAATTCGGCATATTCCGCTTTTTCTTCTTCTGTTGCATTGTCGGGTACTTTAATTTCATTCGTGAAAAATGTGCGATAAGGCAATTCATCAGCGAGAATATTAATAATCCCTCCGACGAATATCCCGATGATTGCAGCGATAAGTACATCTAACATAATATCTCCGGCTCATTGCGGTGTTGGTATCGGTGGTGCAGGTGGTAACAAGGTAAATGAAATTGCCAGCAATAATACCATACTTATCAATATCGCAAGCAATACAGCCCATACCTGTAAGCGTGACATCGGCGCAATTGCCTGCGACCGTTGCTGCCCGATAAGTAACTCCACCTCATCAACCTGCTCCTCATAGATATGCCATGCCTGTAAGCGTGATGTATTATGTTTCAAACTGACGATGACATGTGCCATATCCGGCGTATTGAGTTCAGCAGAGCGAATATCTTCCAGCGATGGCAGAGGGTCACTTTTCGGATGCGAATGAAAAACACCAATCCACTCTAATTCCTGTGCTTCGATTTTTTTGAGCGCCTGTAATTGCTCGTTGGCATCCAATAGATAATGCTGCTGAGGATTGTCAGCAACATTATCTATCGGGATGACTAACTCTGTTTTTTCCCCGTGCCCGGCAATTAGACCACAGGCTTCATCCGGTAGATTGTCGATACAGTGGTCAACGATGACCTGCACCTGTTGATGATTTAACCGCAACGATTGCATAGCTATTACGCTTCGTCTTCTGGAATGGTAAATTCTATGCTGGCTCTATCCTGTGGTGGATTGCGCGTTTCATAGAATAATTCAGCTTCTAGCAAATAATCCCCGGCAGGGTCATTCATCCCGCGCATGTGCATCGTGAAATCCATTTCAGAGTGCATGGTCGCGATGATATTCAGTTCATTGACAATCTTGCCGGAAACATCTTTCATCAGCAGAATCAAATTCGGACGTTCTTGAAAAGCCGTCACCTCAATATCAATCCGCACACGGAATCGGTCGGGGTAGACATTTGCTTCAAGCCCTTCGATTTTGATTTCGTTTTTCGGTTTTGGAACTTTATTCGGGTCGTCAAAAATGTTGATTTCCATAGTGGGATACCAATCTCAGCTTGTTTTCAGTTGTTCAAGGATGTCTATCGCACGCTCAAAGTCGTTCTCATTCACAAAAATATGATCGCGACTAAACGCCGCAAATGGCATGATACTAATATTTGCTTTTGCAAGCGCGGTGCTGATATGTGCCATAAAACCGATTAAAGTCGGCTCTAATTCCACATCAAACGTGATGAGACGATAGCGAATATCACTCACATTATGATCGAGCAGACGTTTTTTGAATTCCTCAAAATCTTCATCCTCAATCATTAAGGTAATCTCGTCTTTGTCCAATAACAATGCAGAAAATGGATTACCCGCCTGAGCGATAACTCCTGCGGCGGCAGTAACACCATTTACAGGTAATTTCACAAAGCGATACAGATAATCATCGCTGTATAGGGTCGCTGCTGCTAATGCTGTTTCAACGGTTTGTGCCATGAAAATTGCCTCTATTCATCAAATTGATAGGTACTCTCGGCATAATAACGCACCGAACGGTTTGCCATTTTTGCCCGAATCCATTTTTGCAGGTCGTCATTCATTGCTTCAAGGCTGATTTCACTATCTTTCAATTTTTCGAGAGGGTAATTCAGCTTCAATGCCCGTCCCTGAATGATATGACGACTCACGCCGGGCGGTAAAAATGCTTTGTGTTCTGCTGCCGCAATAATATCTTCGGCTTCGTAAGGCGGAAATAAAACCAGTGCAATTGCATCGGGATACAATCGCCAGATAATTGTCGGGTCATGAATTGCCGTGCGGTTGAGTGTCGCTTGATGACGGTATACATCAACTATCCGGCACAGGGTTTTATTGCGTGCTTGAATTGTTTCGTTTGCCCCATGAATGGATAGAACTGTGCCGTCGTGCATCAAAATTTGAGCCACCGAGCGATAATCCCAGCCGCGATTGATACTTATATCAGGTAACTTTTGTAGTGCATCATGAAACTCTGTTTCCGACCAATCACTGACAATGTGTTGCCATACGCTTAAATCGACATAGCCACTATCATATGGCGCAACCTGTACCAGTAAATATTTGTATCTTAATTCTCTAAAGCTAAATGTTCGATTCGCACCATCCATCACGACAAAGTTACCGTTCCCCATCGGCGCGACAATCGGCGGATTGGTTAAAAATTCTGCTTCACGCAAACGCTTAACCAGAGGAACAGAGCGTTGCGGGTCGTGTTCTTCGTGTGGAAAAATATTTTCGACAGGTACGATTCGTAAATCAGGAGGGGGTGCGTCTTTACCCGGACTAATCATCTAAAATACTTTCTAAAAAATGTGTGTGTATAACCCGATTAGCCTAGCATGTGCGCTGATATTTGCTAGACTCAACCTCAATCTAACGCTGTACAAAAAGGAATAAAATGGGTGCAAATCAACAGGGGGCAGATGCCACAAAAGGACGCTGGTTAACAATCCCCCGCACACTATGTTTTGTGATGAATGAAAACGATGTTTTGCTGATGAAACGTGCGCCACATAAACGGGTTTTCCCGAATCAGTATAATGGTCTCGGTGGACACATCGAACGGGATGAAGACCCGCTCACAGGGGCACGTCGCGAAATCAAAGAAGAATCGGGGTTAGATGTGCATTCGTTGCGACTTTGCTCTGTCCACAATATAGATGCTGGAGCAGAAACAGGTATTATGCTCTTTGTGTACATCGCCATCAGTGATAGCCGTGATTTTGTTGATGATGGTAAAGAAGGTAATCTGGAATGGCTTCCGGTAGATAAGTTGTCTGACTATGATCTAGTCGAAGATTTGCCAATTATTCTCCCGAAAATCTTAACTTTGACAGAGACTAGCCCTCCCTATTCTGTCCATGTCAGCTATGATGACAACGATGACATTCAAATGAAATTTGTGATTGAGTGAGCATGACTCAAAAACCTGATATGTCCGAAATGGACGAGTATTACGAACGCACACGCAAACCATTATTTAAAATGCCGACAAGCAGAGCAGGTCGCTTCGGCTGTGGTGTTTTAATCATGGTCTGGTTTCTGATATTACTGCTTCCCTGTGCGATGGTCTGGCTGGCAACTGGCAATACACTATCTATCCCGCGCAACAATGTCCCTGAACCGGAATTACATCCCGCGCTGGAAATTCAGTTGATTATGGAAATCGACAATCGCGGATTCAAAATCACAGGCACAAATATCAACCGCATAGACGACCTTAACCTGTGTATCGAGAATAATATCAACTATTTATTGTGGGAAAGTGATACAACTGCGTCACCTGCGACCTACTGTCAGTGTTATCAACGTCAGGATAATCAATCAGAGTGGGAATTCTTGCAGCAGTTAGAATCTGCTTGCAACCCGCAGGAGGGCAATTAAATGGCAGTTGTTTTTTCGGATGTTGGTGGCACAGTTTTTGAAGGTGCGCCCTGGTCGCATTTACGTGAACATACCTCATGGAATAAAACACGTGGCAATCTTGAATTTACGAAGTTCTTGCCAACATACATCGGCAGCAAAATCGGCATCGTCAGTGAAACAAAAATGCGTCAACACTGGTTGGCAGGGATGGCACAGATTTTTAAAGGCATGTCCCGTGATGAACTCCGCACAATGTATAGCGAAACAATCGAAACACATCTCAGTAAAATTTTCCGCCGTGATGTGGTTGCCCGTTTACAGGGACACAAAGTAGATGGACACACAGTGATTCTTGTTTCAGGTATTTTTACTGATTTAGTACAACTCATCGCAGAGAATATCGGCATTGATGGGGCAATCGGCACACAGATGGAATTTAAAGAGGATATTGCGACAGGCAAATTAGTCGGTATTCCCTGCGTTGGCACACAAAAAATCGAATACATCAAGCAATTCATCAGCAATAATCACCCGGATGTTGATTTAGCAGATTGTTATGGCTACGCTGATAGCTACTCGGACAGAGCCTTACTTTCAGCAGTCGGGCACGGTGTCGCAACCTACCCGGATGATGAGATGCGTCAGGTTGCCGTTTCAAGCGGCTGGGAAATCATCCCCACTTAACGAAATTAATGATTGTAGGGACGACATCCATGTCGTCCGCTTTGCAAAACGTAAGACGTAAAGGCAAGACCAATGGCAGCAATTACGACCTCCAACACAACCTCCACAGTCGAACAGGTAGACCAGAATTCGTTCTGGCTTCGTAATAAAAAATGGGATTTGATGTTTCTGACATTCAGTGTGATTGTCACGCCACTTCCCTATTTTCTGTACTTATTCGGGCGCGATGTCTTTGGCATAGACGACGACCTCAGCCGTAATCTGGTGAATGGCTTTGTCGCAATCGCCATCGGGGGACCTCATATGATGTCTACCTTTTTACGCACCGGATTGGATAATAATTTCCGCAAAAATTACCCGATGCTGATTCGTTCCTCGATTCTGATACCGATTGTCGTGATTTCACTGGCATTCTTGAATCTTGAACTCCTGTTAACTGTCTTTTTTGCCTGGGCAGCATTACATGTTTTGCATCAGGTGACCTATATTGCCGAACTCTACAATTACAAAGAACACAATTATGTTCGAAAAAATAGTCAGATGAGCATGACCTCACGGGCAATCGACTATGCCCTCATTTTGACCTGTCTTTTTCCGGTCGCCGCATACAAAATCTGGCACGGCACATTCCAAATTGGCACAAATGATTTAGGACGTGTTATTCCTGAATTTTTCGAGCAACGCTGGTTTTTCGTGACGCTGAGTGCCATTTTCGTGATTTCACTGCTTGCCTATATCTGGAAAACTGTGCAGGAATGGCGCACAAAGACCATAAATTTGCCCAAAACAGCCTTTGTGGTGATAACAGTCGTTGTTGCGTTCTTCACGCCATTTTTGCCCAATCTGGATACAGCATTTCAAGGCTTAAATACCTGGCATTCATTCCAGTACCTGGCAATCACTTTTTATATCATCAAAATCCGACAAAGTTACGGGGATTTAAAGAACGATGCGCCGCTTGTGGCAAAATTCAGCGCACAAACAAAAGATAGTAAAGGCTTGTATTTGCTCTCGACAGGTTTGCTGGTGGGGTCTGTAGTGGTATTTATGCTGGTCTATTTCCTGGCGGGGATTGTCCGACCGGATATGAGCCAGAATCAGCATTTTGACACGGCATACTACACTGCAATTTTAGCATTTCTCTGGATTCACTATTTCCATGACCATTTCCTGTTCACAGACTTTGAAACACTGGATGGGGCATACCAAAACGCGGGTGTCGCCGCCGGAGATTAATAGTCAGAGGTAGGGGCGTCAGCATCGCTGCGCCCTGTATTTTGCAGGAGTGACAGCACTGCTGCGCCCTTACATTTCGTAGGGGAACAGCGTGCTGTGCCCGAAATCAATTACGCTCTGAAATGCACTTCATTGAAATCTGCATCAACCGTAATAACATACATTCCATTCCGCTCTTCAACATTGAAATGCGTAATCCCATCAACATCAATCCGTGTGATTTCACTGCGTGACCCGACCAACTGTAGCTCAATTTCCTTGTAAGTTGGTGTGTAGTCGCCTTCGACCGTGCGCGTTAATGTGAGGCTATCCGTATTTTCCACAGCAACGTATTTCACCCAGCGATAATCACCTTTCTGATAGTCAAGTCCCTCACCTGCATCTTCATAGAGCATGGTTTCGCCTGTATCGGTATAAACACGCAATTTCAGTGTTTTGATGTCCGGCTCACTGAGATGCTGTAAATCATCCCACATCGGCATCACTGTCCCTGATTTTACGAAAATAGGAATACGTTCAAGTGGTGCTTCGACACTGACGACGTTGCCTCCGTGATAACGTTGATTGGTATTCAATTCGTACCAGTCACCATCCGGTAGATAAACTGTGCGGCGCAAACTGCCCGGTTTGAGAATCGGCGCAACCAGCATGTTATCCCCGACCATGAAACTATCATCAATATCACGAATGTTGGGATTCTCTGGCTCTGCCATGAAAATTGGACGAACAATCGGTGTTCCATAAAATGCGTTCTGTGCAAAAGCTGTGTATAGATAAGGCATCAGCCTATAACGCAACTGAATCACGTCACGAATCGCATCTTCATAAGGCTGCCCGAAGCGCCAGGGTTCTTGATAAATCGTGTCAACAGCACTGTGATTACGGAAAAATGGCATAAATGCACCCGCCTGAGTCCAGCGTGTCAGTAATTCGCCATCAGTATCCCGCATGAACCCGCCGACATCTGCTCCGGTGAAGGCAATTCCTGATAAGCCCATTTGCAATGTTGTTGTTATCGCGAGGTGTAGATCATCCCATTCTGAATGATTATCGCCTGTCCATGAACTGGCATAGCGCTGTGTTCCGGCTGTACAGGCACGGATAAAGTTAAATTGACGCTTTCCCGGACGATGTTTTTCCAGTGCTGCTAATGATGCCTGTGCCATCAAAGTCCCATAGACATTGTGAATTTCACCATGAGTTGCGCCCATGCCTTCTTTGTCATGTTGAACAAAAGATGGTAAATCCTGTGGACCCGCTTCATCATCGAAAATCAGTGGCTCATTCATATCATTCCATAGACCATCGACCCCTGTTTCCATCAAATCAGCGAGATGTTCAACCCACCATTGACGCACATCTGCCGAAGAAAAATCAGGAAAATGACATAAACCGGGCCAGACAACGCCGGACGCATATTCCCCATCGGGATATTTCACAAATACATCATTTTCTTTACCGGATTCGTAACCGATATAGCCGTCATCAACCTTGATACCGGGGTCAAGAATTGGTATTAGTTTCATCCCCATTGCGTGAAGTTTATCAATCATACCTTTCATATCAGGGAAATTTTTCTTATCCCATGTGAAGATGCGATAGCCATCCATGTAATGAATATCGAGGTAAATCACATCACAGGGGGTATCCCGTTCGCGTAATTCTGCTGCCACCCGTAAGACTTCTTCCTGAGAGAGGTAGCTATAGCGTGATTGCTGATAACCCAATGCCCATAACGGCGGCATTTTCATCCAGCCTGTGACATTGCTATAGTGGAACAACACATCCTCAACTCGATTGCCAGCAAAGAAATAACAGGAAATTGCATCTGTTTCTCCTGTTATTCTCAATTGATTGCTATTGCTTGCGCCAATATCAAATGTTGCAAATGATGACGCATCCCAAAGCACACCATAAGCGACACTCCCATGCACGCCAGCATAAAATGGCACATTGGCGTTAATCGGGTCATCTCCGCGTTCATAGCCACCGGGGTCTCTATTCCAGATAGGCAATTCACGTCCGCGTAGATTCAGTTCAAACGCCCGCTCACCTGTCCCGAAACTGGCTTCATCCGCTTGCAAATTTACTGATAGACCTGCCGATTCTTGATCCTCTGTCCAGCTAAATAGGGCATTCTCCCATATAAGCGTTTCATCTTTTAAACAGTGAATACTGAAAGTGGCTTTGTCGATTACATAGCTAAAATCAGCAATTTTGACGGTGATAGTTTTTGCATTATCTTGAATGACAGGAATTTGTTCATCCAGTGTCATATCGTCCTGCACGAAATAAGAAAAATAAGGCGGAATATCACTTCCACCCGGATTAATTCTTACATGCAAGGTCTGCGGATTAATCCATTCCAGACGGACAATTGCATTGGATAAGTGCAAAATAACAATTCGTTCATTCTGCTTGTAGTTCTGAATGCCACCTGCATCAATCCACTCTGCATCGGGATTTGTTTTTTTGAGATATTTTTTCTTATAGGCTTGAATCTCAGCCTTATTTTCGACAATAGCTTGTTTTAACCCATCGAATGTACTGAGAATGGCTTGTAACTCAGCAGATTGTTCGTTGTTATCAGTCATCTTCTATCCTTGAAATCAAAAAGGCGCAGAAATTTTCCACGCCCGATACAATAGTCGTATTATCTTCAATTGTCACGAGGGAAATATCTGTTGCGTCCACGTCAGCGGATTCACAGGCACACCATTAACCCAGACTTCCCAGTGTAGATGAGGACCCGTCACGCGCCCTGTAGAGCCAGCCGTGCCAATCATCTGTCCGGTAACGACTCGATCACCCAATGCAACTGTAAATTCAGTCTGATGGGCATATACGGTGTAAATACCCCATCCATGATCGATTGCGATTGTGTTACCACGAATATTGAGTGTGTCGGCTAAGACAACCGTGCCGCCTGCCGAGGCATAAATCGGTGTTCCCGGGGCAGAAGCAAAATCAGCGCCGCTATGATAAGACGTAATCGCCCCGCCATTATAAGACCGTGCTGTCCCATATGCGCCATTCATCGCTGCTGCTGCCGGAATACTGAGCGGTGCATCTCTGAAATTTTCCAGCGTAACTGCGCTTGTGAGATTCGTCAGCAAAGTCAGTTCCGCATCCTGGATAGCCGGGGCAGTCAGATTTTCATCTGTAACAGTCAAATCTTGATAGCCATACGCGCCACTTGCAACTCTCACATTGAATGCAAAGGTCGTCTGAGTGCCATCGGCATTATTGAGTGTCAGGTCAACTGTATAGATACCTGCTTCGGTGAAAACTGGAATCCCGAGAAATGCGATATGCGAGGTGTTGTTATCCTGTGCAATAAATGCCAGATTGCGCCCTAAAAATGTGCCGGAGACAGTCGAATTACCGTCTGTCGATAATTGAATGACCCCTGTTTCGCCTTCAATAAAAAGTAGCGGTTGAACAGTTAATTCGGTAATCGGGGCGGGTAATTCAATTGCTGTGATTTGTGATTCCGGCAAATTCGGGATGATGAGTTGTTGTCCGGCATAAATCACAGTCGGGTCGGTGATACCATTTGCCTGTGCGAGTTCCTGTGTCGTTAGACCATAAGCCATCGCAATCCGAAACAGCGTTTCTCCCTGTTGCACCACATGAATATTACCGCTAACTGTTGGCAAATTCTCATCTGCTTCGACAACGATAACAGGTGCTTGTGTCGGGACTGTTTCCTCTGTGGGAACAGTTTCTTCAACAGGGCTAATCGTCAAAATCTGACCTGCATAAATCGAATTGACATCAGTAATGTCATTTTGTGCGGATAATATCTCGACATCTATTCCGTATAGCTGTGCAATCGTGAGCAATGTTTCTCCCGGTTGAACCGTATGAATAACAGGCTCTTCGACAATAGTTTCGCTGGATGGTACAAGCAAACGTTGACCAACATCAATGCGGGTTGCATCTGTCAGACCATTGAGCGCCACCAGTTCATCAACCGTTGTGCCATATGCCAGTGCAATCCGAAAGAGATTCTCTCCCCGTTGCACAACATGGATTGTTAATCCTGCCGGAACATCAGCCGCAGGTTCGGGCGTTGTTTCCTGTGCAATAACAAAAACAGGCGCACACACGAGCACACCTGCAAAAAGTATCATCATGAAATACCGCTTTATCACGATACAACCTCGTCAAACGTCAATTCATCACCGATTTCAACACGTTCAAGTAGCGAAGGATGGGCTTCGATGAAATATTGCGCCGCTTTTGCCGGAGCATACATCGGTCGCCAGGGTTTCGCTAACTTTTTGTCTACAACTATACCGGATGAATCGAGCCAGACAACAGCGATATCGAAAAAAACGAAAAACATATGAATCGACGTATTCGCAACACTCTCCCCACCATAGACAAATAGCAAACCTTCGCTTTCACCCAATGGGGAGGCAAATTGCAAACCTTTGAAGTGGCACCAGGCACTCTGGCACCACTTCGCTTTAGGGAGAATAACATCTCCCTGTTGATTCTTGATGACTCTGAAATTACTCATCAGGGTATCGTCAGAACTTGACCAACATAAATCAGACCGTAATTGGTGATGTTATTAGTCTCTGCCAGCTCAACCAGTGAAACACCGTAGCGTAATGCAATGCGATAGAGTGTGTCACCCGGTTGAACAACATAAGTTATCACAACAGGTTGAGTCGGTGCCGCTGTTGGGACTGCTGTAGCAGGCTGGGCTGTAGCAACAGGTGCGTGCGTTGTCGGCGTTGGTGTTGGATTGACTCCACCTGTACCCGGTAAAATGAGTGTCTGACCGACGAAAATTTGATTTGGATTGGCAATACCATTCAACTGAATCAACGCGCCGACGGTGGTATTGAATTGACGGGCAATTGAATTCAAGGTATCGCCGGGTTGCACCACATACGTATTACCACTGACATCGCCACCTGAACCCGGTTCAGTTTCTGTGACTGAAGCATCCAGGGTTGGTGTTTCGGTAGCCGGAACGATACGTACAGGAATAATCAAGCCCTGTCCGATAAAGATCAATGCACTGCTATCCAGACCATTCGCCTGAATAATCGCTTCTGTTGTACTGCCATAGCGTACTGCTAGACGGCTCACGGTATCTCCACTACGGACGGTATAGAAAATTTGCCCCGGGAACTCTTCTGAAATCGGTGCTTCATCAGTCGGTTCTTCGGTAGCAGGTTCTTCTGTCTCCGGTTCTTCCGTTTCAGGGTCATCAGTTGGCTCTTCGGTAGCCGGCTCATCTGTGGGTTCATCGGTTTCAACAGGCTCATCGGTCTCAATCGGTTCACCTTCACGGGTTGGTGTCGGGTCTTCGATGACTGGTTCGTCTGTTTCTTCCGTTTCGACAGGCTCATCTGTGGGTTCATCGGTTTCAACAGGTTCTTCCGTTTTTTCCGGTTCTTCTGTCTCAACAGGCTGTGATGATTCCGGCGTGACATTTAATACAGCATCATCTAAGAATACAATCGTGTTTTGAACGGGGTCGGTCACTGTGCTACGGACAAAAACAGTGATCGTATCACTTTCTGCTGTTGCAATCACACTGTACTGAACAAAAGTGTCATAGGTGATGAAGGGTTCGGTATAAACAATATCATCGGAGAAGGGGTCAGTCCCACCGTCCGGGTCGATACCAACGCGAACAGTCACACCACCTGGATTCTCACTCTGGTCAACATCTGCCAGATTGTTCGAGAATACATGCGCGTAAATGCTGAACCGTAATTCTGTGCCTTCAGTGACATCAACTTCCTGATAAATCCCTGCATCATGTGATGCAAAGAATGAGAACATTGCCTGGGCTTCACTACCACTGCGAACCTGTGGAATAAGAAGTTTATCACTGGCTGATGTTGCCGCGAGATATTCCGGTGCTTCCTGGAAACCGGGTGCATCTGCACTATTGGATACCCAGGATACCCAGCTATTACCAACACCGGAACTATCGAATCCATCTTCAAATCCAGGATTCTCTAATAAATTTTCTTCCTGTGCGTAAACCGCAACACTGCTGATGACCAGCATCACCAGAATTACAAATACGGAACGCATAACATATTTAAATTGCATACAATACTCCTACCTTGTAGAGTGAATGCCACACTATACAGAATAAATCAAATGACGACTACGATGACGATTTCGCCATTGTCAGACCATAGTACATGCTATAGAGTATAGCGCGTTGATTAACCCGCGCAATCCGATAATGGGTCTGGTGACGTTATCGAGCCAAAATTCACCCGAAATTACCAGAAAATACGATGTCTGATGCAAAAATTGGTTTCTGCGAAATCGAATTATACCTGCCCGGTGTTGTTTCATTGAAACAAAAACGCGGGATTCTTAAGTCTATGCTGACAAAAATGCGAAATAAATTCAATGTTGCGAATGCCGAAGTTGGAAAAAACGACACCTGGCAATCGGCAGTCATTGCAGTTACCACAGTCAGCAATTCGACAGCACGTCTCAATGAGACCATTCAGAAGGTTATGAAATGGATTGAAGGGAACTACCCGGATGCCATGATTATTAAGCATGAAATAGAGATTCTTTAAGAGTTAAGGAATCACCTGTGTATGTTGTATAATCACTCTCGTTCAAAATATAGATTTACCATTATTCTGGAGGAAATACTTTGAAGCTACACGAATATCAATCGAAATTCCGTTTCGCTGAATTTGGAATCCCCATTCCAAAAGGCAAAGTTGCGGAAACCCCTGATGAAGCGATGGAAATCGCAAAAGAACTCGGAACACCTGTCGTTGTTGTTAAAGCACAGGTTCATGTTGGCGGACGCGGTAAAGCTGGTGGCGTGAAAATCGCAAAATCACCGGAAGAAGCAAAACAACACGCGGAAGCTATCCTCGGTATGGACATCAAAGGCTTAACAGTCGAAAAAGTCTTAATTGACCCCGGTGCAGACATCAAAGACGAAATCTACCTAGCAATCACCAATGACCGTGCCGCAGGTAAACCCCTCATCATCGCATCGGCAGAGGGTGGCATGGATATTGAAGAACTCGCAAAAACCGATCCTGACAAAATTGTACGCGAACATATCGACCCGATCTGGGGTTTGAAACCCTATCAGGCAAATAGCGTCGCCAGTCGTATGAACCTTTCCCGCGAACAGTGGCGTCCATTCGTCAAAATCCTGACAGGTCTCTACAATTGCTTTGCTGCCAGTGATGCAGAGCTTGCTGAAATCAACCCGCTTGTCATTCAGGGTGATGGTAGCCTGCTTGCAGTCGATGGCAAAGTGATTATCGACGACAGCGCACTGCCCCGTCAGAAAAAATTGGCTGAAATGCGTGATTCTTCGGACGAAGGTGAATCAGAAATCGAAGCCCGTGAAGCAGGTATCAGCTACGTGAAACTTGATGGCACGATCGGTTGTATGGTCAACGGTGCAGGTCTGGCGATGACCACAATGGATATGACCAAACTTTACGGTGGGGAAGAATATGGACCTGCTAATTTCCTCGATATTGGCGGTGGTGCGAGTGCCGAAACAGTTGCGACAGCCCTCAAAATCATTCTCTCCGATGAAAATGTAAAAGCGGTTTTGATTAACATCTTCGGTGGTATCACCCGTTGTGATGATGTTGCCAATGGTTTCATCGAAGCGTACAACCTCGTTAAGCCGGATGTGCCGATTGTCATGCGCTTACAGGGCACAAACGCTAAAGAAGGTCGCGCAATCATGGAAAAAGCAAACATTCCGAATCTTCAAACCGCAGAAACATTGACGGACGCAGCACAAAAAGCGGTTGCTGCTGCTAAGGGAGGCAACTAAATCATGGCGATTCTCGGAAATAAAGATACAAAAGTTATCGTACAGGGTATTACAGGTGGGCAGGGTAGCTTCCACACCCGTCTGATGATGGAATATGGTACACAGGTTGTTGGTGGTGTTGTCCCCGGTAAGGGCGGACAATGGTTTGATGAAAGTGTGCCTATTTTCGATACAGTCGAAGCCGCAGTCGAAGCAACTGGCGCAACCGCATCAATGGTGATTGTTCCTGCACCATTTGCTCCCGACGGCATTATCGAAGCTGTAGATGCAGGTATTGAACTCATCATCTGCCTTACCGAACACATCCCGGTTGCAGATATGATGAAAGCGACCGCACACGTAAAAGCCAATGGCGCACGTCTTATTGGACCTAATTGCCCTGGCTTCCTTGTCCCCGGTCAGATGAAAATTGGCATTATCCCGACCATGATTGCTCAGGCAGGCAAAGTCGGTGTGGTTTCAAAATCCGGTACATTGACCTATGAAGTCGGCTTCGCACTGATGAATGCTGGCATGGGACAATCAACCATCGTGGGTATCGGTGGCGACCCCGTTATCGGAACAAGTTTTGTAGACGTTCTCGAAATGTTTGAAAATGACCCCGAAACAGAAAAAGTCGTTCTGCTCGGTGAAATCGGTGGTAACGCGGAAATCGTCGCTGCTGAATACATCAAAAAGCACATGACCAAACCGGTTGCGGCATTCATCGCCGGACAAACAGCCCCTCCAGGCAAACGCATGGGTCATGCAGGTGCGATTGTTGAAGGTGGTGAAGGGACTGCCGAAGAAAAGAACAAAGCACTGGCAGAAGCGGGTGTTCTGGTTGCCAAAAATCCAGAAGAAATCCCTGACCTGCTCAAATAGCAAACATTCTACAGGGCGAGGGTCATTCCTCGCTCTTTAGCCCTGGCAAGATATAACGATTTTGATTGTTCAAATTGATCAATTTACCCTCAAAACACAAATACTCTGTCACAGGAATGATCTTTTTTCTTATGGTGTCGTATTCTAAATCTACGAGGTGATTTTTTAGATACATTATCGAAGAATTATGTATGTCGAAGTTAAATCGCCATTTTAACCAGGTCATGAAGAAATAAAAATCAAAACTACGCTTATGACCGTGATCCCAATCCAATGGTTCTCCGGTTTCCAGATGAATCAGGCGACAACCCCGCCCATGTATTGAGTATCGCCAGTAAGTTTTCCAGATACCACTGCTAGGAGGGGCTGACTTCATAGCTTGCTTCAATGTGTTCAGTGATTCTACTGTGATTTCTTTATCCTCGTTTTCTACTTCCCAAATTACACCGATGTGAAGTTGATAGATCGCTTCCTGAACAATCGGCAATCGCCTGACAAACTCATGAATTTGTTCGAGAAATTCCCTGCCAAATTTACATTCGTTTGACACAGCATACCCGTCACTCATTACTTTTTTTACCCGTCACTCTTGTTTTATCCCAAACTTTATCCCAACCGATTTGGGATATATCCAACCGAACTCGCACGAATCCACCCCTGACGACCATCCGGGAGGGCAAATCGTAACCATCCGTCACGTTCATCCAGCACTCTGAGTTCGAGCGCTTCGTATAGTACGAATAACTGAAAATACTCTTCACCGGGTCCGGTCATCGCCTGAGTCGTCTCTGTGATGACCACCGCAGCAGGTCGTTGAGTCTGAACATAAACCCGTGTCCCGAGCAATCCAATAGCAATTAACATCGCAACAGTCAAAACACTCAATGTTGCCAGCCAGCCTCCTTTGCGAATCCGCAAGCCAAGAACGACAAAAAAGAGTAGCCACACCATAAAGACAATCACACCCGTTTCAGTCAATGTCAGATAGCCTGATGTAATGTCATGCGATACTACCACCCAATCGGCTTCTATCAGAACCCCGTCTACTCTCTCCGCACGAATCAATGTGATTTGCGCTGCAATAGCTGAACTACGGGGCAGGTACATCTCCGCCCGACGATAATTCTGTAATGCTTTTCCTGGTTGCCCGGTCAGATAGTAAGCATTCCCCAGGTTGAAGTAAATTTCCCCGCTAACATCACCTTCCAACAACGCAAGCTCATACAAATCAATTGCTGCACTGTAATTCCCATTTTCATAGGCTTCCCGCGCCAATTCCAGATTCTGCGCCTGTGTAAAACTTGTGGTGATTATCGTCAGAATTAGTAAACACAATCCAACGGTTGAGATATATCTCAACCCTACATTCTTAAGAAACACGATTTTGTGTAGGGATGGCATACATGCCATCCGCTTAAAATACCACATCCATGATTGTCTCATCGGCTTGCCTTTTCGATTGCCACACAAACCTTCAACATGCGCTGACTCAATACCCGGACATCATCCTGAGTCACAGGTGCATACTGCCCGGCGTTTGCCTCTTCCAGCGAAGATAACAACACATCGCGATAATTTGCCGGAAAACCTTTCATTGCCTCTTTCGCATTATTTGCCGTGACCGTTTCACCTGTTTTTGTCCCGAGATAAGCATAAATCGCAGTCGCAATCTCTTGATAGGCATCTTTCGCTTCGAGCGATTGCGCTTCTAATAAATCGGCTCGAAGTGCTTTTAATGCCTTATTGCCTGATTGTTTGCGTGGTTTACGGGCAACAGGTCTTTGTCTGCGTTCACGTTTCGGACGGGCAAATAGCCAGATAGCAAATGTCACCAGTGGCGGAAAAATCCAGATTGACCATAACCATATCGGGGGATTCGGCGGGATAGTGCTTGAATTTCCAATAGTCATTAGCGCAGGTACAGGCACACTGGTGGATACGACCTGCGTCCGCTCAACAGTGGCTTGCGGTTGAGCAGTAGTCGGCGTGATATTCAAGTTGATAGGCGCGGTGTTGCGAGATTCATATTGTTGCGTCTGTGGATTAAAATAACTGAATTCGATTGCAGGGAAAGTCGTCGAACCATCGCCCTGCACCAGAACAGACCATGTGAATGTTTTTGTCCCGAAGCGCAAACTATCCTGCTGAAAGCTAGTCTGCCCATCAAACAAACGCCAATCCTCCGGTAAATTGATTTCTGGCGCGAGCATTTGCTCGAAATTCCCTGTACCTGAAATGGTCACAGATAGTGTTAGGGCATCCCCCGAACTCAACGTTGTGGGATTCGCCTGTGCAATAATATCAAATTGCCCCACCGCATTGACAAAACTCTCCGGGGCAGGGTCAGGAAAATCTTGCACGGTGATAGTAATCGCATCCGTTACGATAATTCGTGCCTCGCTGAACGGCGTTTCAGGAATATCAACACGGAACGGGTCAATCGTTAATTCGCCAGCACGCAGCGCATAAATCACGTAACTCTGCTCAATAACTTGATAGCCGATGCCATCTCTGCTTTCTGTATAGCTACCTGGCTCGAATGTCACACGTGATCGTCCGAATCCGAAGAAACTTGGTTCGATAATCGTACTATTTTCAATGCTTTCTGTCGTGAAAATTCGCAACGTGTAAATAATCGGCTGACCCACATAAGGCGCACTGACATCAACCTCACCCTCTGCAAAAGGTAATGTTTGTGCCGAAACAGGTATCATCGAGCAAAGAAAAATTATCAGGAAAAGTACACGCCGCATCACCAATCCCGTTCTGTTGTTTGTTCGCCGGTTTCGTTGTAATTCTCACGGAAGGTGCTGATACGTTCTTGATTTGCCTCAATCGGTTCTAGCATCTCGGCAGCATCTTCGACATCCATTTCACCATCCGGCACAGGGTCGGGTGTAGAGGGGTTCGGACTCTGTTCGCCGCTCTCTTCATCACCGATATTTTCAGGTGTTTCACCCGGCGGCGGAATCACATCTCTCGGTGTCGGCGATGGTGGCAATTCCTCTCCCGCAGGATTTGGTGTCGGCGTTGCTTGCTCGTCGATATTTTCTTGGTTGAGTTCACTCTGCATTTCGATTGCTGTAGGGGATGGCGGGATTTCCAGAGAGTTTGCCAGTTCGAGATTATATCGCGCATCGTCATGATAGGGATCAACGAGAAGTGCTTGCTGATAGGCTAAAATCGCCTCATCAATATTACCAACTTCGAAATAAATATTCGCGAGATTATACCAGGCATTCGCAATCAGTTCGTCGTCACCCTGTTCAATCACCAGTTGCAATGAACGCTCTGCATCGGGTAAACGATCAGCATTGACCAGTGCATTAGCTGAATTGAAGTAAATAATAGGATTATCCGGCTCTGCGACCTGTGCTGCTTGATAGGCAATCACAGCCCCTTCATAATCGCCATTCTCAGCGAGTCGATTGCCCGTATTATTGCGTTCAGCAGGGTCTATCGTGCAGGCGGATAAAACAAAAATCAGCAGAAAAATTACTTTACGCGACATCGTCATCCTCCCGTCTTGTTTCCGGTAATAGAATTTCAAAGGATAGTGCTGCGAGTGCGATAGCAACAAACACACTAAATCGCTCAATTGGGCGGGAAACGACCTGTTCACCGATGTCACCGGATTCCAGATTTAATATATCAACGATTAAGGGCTCTTTATCCACACTGCCCGGAATATAAAACCCGCCTGTTTCATTGGCAATATCTTGAAGTAATTCACTGTTGAGTACTGTATTGACGATTTGTCCGCTAAATGTGTGATAGCCCATCAAATCCCCTGCATTATTGAAAAATGGAATGCTTGAGCCACTTTCTGTCCCGTAACCAACTGTATAGATGATGATATTCTCCTCTGCCGCGATTTGTGTCGCTTCGATAGCATCACCTTCAAAACTTTCACCGTCAGTAATCAAAACAATGATCTTTTGTGCCTGACTTCGCGTTTCAAATGATCCCATAGCGCGTTCGATTGCCGCCGGAATATTTGTCCCCTGAGTCGAAACCATATCGGTTGAAATGCCTTCCAGAAAGACTTCCGCCGCATTCAAATCATAGGTGAGGGGCATATAAGTGAATGATTCCTGTGCGAATAGAACGATGCCCATATCATTGCCATCGAGTGCTGTCATCAAATCCACTACATCCAGTCGCGCCCGTGTTAAACGGGTTGGTGTCACGTCATTTGCATCCATACTGCGACTAATATCAATCGCAAAGACAATCTGAACCCCGTCTGTACGGATGATTTCCTGCTCAACACCCCATGTTGGACGTGCCATAGCGAGAATTAGCGTCGCCAGCGTAATCAACCACAAAATTGACTTGAGCTGGCGACGGAAAGGGCTAATTTGTGAGGATAACGCTGCAATCAGTTCTTTATCCCCGATACGCCGCATAACCGAGGCACGTGCTATTCCCCGCCATACAAAAAAGACGGCAAACAGAGGAATCAGTATCAATAAAATTAGAAAAATCGCTTGCTCAAACATAGCTATCCATTATGGTATCGTCTGGAATACGGTTTGACGTAAAAATCGTTCAATCACCAGCAAAATCATCGCAGCAATCAAAAAGCCCCATGCCTGTTCCTGCCAGTGAATCGTCACCTGACGTTCAATAGGTGTTTGCTCCAGACGGTCAATCTGCTCATAGACATTCTGCAAATCATCCAGCGAGAGTGCATTGAAATAACGGGCATCGGTGATATTCGCAATCTGACGCAACGTTGGTTCATCCAGCGCATCTCCCTGTTCGACACTCCCCATACCAATCGTATAAATGCGAATGCCGAATGCGGCTGCTGCCTGTGCTGCTGAAATCGGGTCGAGTTCACCCGCATTATTAGAACCATCGGTTACTAAAATAATCACCTGAGAGGGCGAATCACTGCGCCGCAATAAATTCGCAGACGATGCAATTCCCAGTCCGATGGCTGTACGATTACTCAAGCCTCTATCACCTGCGAGGGGAGCATCTTCGACCAGTTCACGCAAAATATTGTAATCTGTCGTCGGGGGTGCTTGATAAAAGGCGTCTTCTGCAAAAATGACCAGTCCAATCCGGTCATAATTACGCCCATCAATGAAGTTGATAATCACATCTTTAGCGGCATCAAAACGGGTCAGACCATTAAAATCCGCCGTTGCCATGCTATCACTGATGTCGAGCGTCATCACAATATCCAGACCTTCACCCCGGATAATTTCTTCACCCGTCCCAGCTTGAGGGCGTGCAAGCGCAATTACCAGCAAAATCCATGCCAGCAGACGCAAAAAATCAGGCAATTGCCGTAATCTCAGACGAACACCCGCAGGCAAACCCGCCAGTAAACGTGTATCAGAATAGCGCAATACTGCCGGAACTTGATTGGATTGACCTATCCACCAGCGAATCACTAAAATAATTGCCGGGATGAATAGAATAAATGCCGGAATGAATGCAAATCGAAAATCAGACATCTTGCTGTAACCGTTCGGTTTCTTTCAACCATTTGATGGCATAATTCACCAGCCGCGTACTGCTGGTTTTATCAGGCTGAAAACGGGCAAATTTCACTAAATCAGATTGCTCTAAGACACCCTGTAACTGCCGCCGATGATTTTTAGGGAAAATATTTTGTTGCCGTAAAATCCCCATCAGTTCAACGGTGGTCATCTCGACAGCATCAATCTCAAATTGGCTCTGTAGATACTGGCGTAAATAGTTCGCCACCAGTTCATAAATGGTTGCCGCCGGAAGTTGTTGTATCTTTAAATCTTCCAGTTCAGCAATGGCTTTTTCTGCCGGAGATGCACTGATAATCTGAACTACACCGCGTCGGCTCAATTGAATCAAGCGGGAGAGAATCATCACAACGACCAGTAAAATTACACCCGCACCTGCAAACCACCAGGGCGATAGATAAAACAGATCAATCGGTGGCACAGACGGGCGCAACACAGCATCTTCTGGATTAACAATCTGTGCGGGCACTTGCACATAAAACGAACTGACAGGCACAGAACTCACAGTACCACCGCTTTGATAGGTCACTAGCGCACCTTCTGAGAGATATTCCCCGGTTTCCCATAACACAACGGTATAAGTGCGGGAACGCCTTAACAAGAAATCTTCCTGTTCGGAGACAACCTCGCCTTCTTCGATAACCTGAATCGGATATTCAAACTCAGCCCATGTTAGAATTTCGACTTCTGCTGGCGCTTGAATGCTCAGAGTGATATTGAACGGTTCACCGGGCAATGGCGTATCATTATCAACCTCAAATTCTGCCCTGACAGGCGAGTTAATTTCTGCCGGAGGAGCAGTCGGTGTCACATCTTGCCCGGACACAGGTATTGCTATCAACAACAGCAAAAGTAAGACCAATCGTTTCATCGCTGTTGCTTCCTTGCCTGTTGCTGAAAAAAATGAGTCAACGCCCGTACATAATCTCCATCAGGGGGCATATCAATTGCTTCAACACCCGCCCATGAAAATGCTTTCTGACGGTCTGCTAGAAAATTATCCCGTTTTTCACGGAATTGTTCCTGCCACTTCTTCGAACCGGTATCGACCCACTGAATTTGACCTGTTTCACTGTCACGCATTCCGATTAAACCCACATCAGGCAAATTTTCTTCCAGAGGGTCGCTCAAAATGATATTGATCACTTCATGCCGTTTCGATGTGAGCATCAAATCTTTGCGATAGCTATCTGCATCCATCAAAAAATCTGACAGTAAAAATACAATCGCGCCGGATGGCAACAGTCGATTCGTTGTTCGCAATGCCAGTGATAAATCTGTGCCTTTGCCTGTCGTTTCCACAGTCAGCAAATCACGAATAACCCGCAATAGATGATTTCGCCCTTTTTGTGGCGGGATGTAATGCTCAATATGATCGCTGAAAATCAATAATCCGGCTTTGTCATTGTTGCTATTTGCCGTGTATGCCAGAACAGCCCCGAGTTCAGCAGCGAAATCCCGTTTTTGCCTGTCCTGTGTCCCGAATAGTACCGACGCGCTGCCATCAATCACAATCATCAGAGTCAATTCACGCTCTTCGATATGTTGCTTGATGAAGGGTTCACCTGTTCGTGCTGTGACTTTCCAGTCAATCGAACGCACATCATCGCCGGGTTGATACGGACGGACTGCTGCAAACGACAATCCCTTACCCTTATAGACCGATTGATACGCCCCGGCAAAGGAATTATGTACCAGTCGTTTACTTTTTAATTCGATTCGTCGGATACGGCGGAGTAATTGCGGTGTTAGCATCAGGGGACTTCCACCCGTTTGAGGATTTGCATAACGATCTGTTCGGTGCTGATACCTTCTGCCTGTGCTTCGAAACTCACAACCAGGCGATGCCGCAACACATCCGGCGCGATGAATTTCACATCATCGGGCGTAACATAACCCCGACCATTTAGGAAGGCATTCGATTTTGCCGCCTTCACCAGAAAAATCGTTGCACGCGGTGAAACACCGAATTCAATCAGTGGCGCGAGTTTCTTCATACCATTCTCTGCTGGATAACGGGTTGCGAAGATAATATCCAGCACATAATCTTTGATTTTTTCATCGACGTAAATATCATTGACTACATCCCGCGCCCGTAACACTGTTTCCGGGTCAATCACCGCTTTGACGGGGTCGAGTTTTGCCCCTGCCATTCGGTTGATAATTTCTTTTTCTTCTTCACGGGTTGGATAACCAACAATCACCTTCATCATGAAGCGGTCTAACTGCGCTTCTGGTAGCGGATACGTCCCTTCTTGCTCAATCGGATTCTGAGTCGCCAGCACCAGATATAAATCATCGAGTTTATAGGTTTTATCGCCTAATGTGACCTGTCGCTCTTCCATAGATTCGAGCAAAGCCGATTGAACTTTCGCCGGAGCACGGTTGATTTCATCTGCCAGCACAATATTAGTAAAGACCGGACCCGGTTTCGGGACAAATTCATGTGTGCCAGGATTATAAATCTGTGTGCCGACTAAATCCGCAGGAAGCAAATCGGGCGTAAATTGAATCCGCTGGAAGTTTGCAGTCAGTGTTGAAGAGAGTGTCCGTACTGCTAGCGTTTTTGCCAGACCGGGAACACCTTCAATCAACATATGCCCATCAGAGAGCAGGGCAATCAACATCCGCCGGATGAGTTGCTCCTGCCCTACAATGATTCGTTCTGTTTCAGAGAGGATATTGTCAACGAATGCGGCTTCCTTTTGCACCCGTTGATTCATTTCACGAATAGATAATGCCATAAAAATCAATCTGTTTTGTAGTCAATCAACCTTGATTGTACTCCAATTCAGGAAAAATTATGCTTCAATTTTCTCACGAATTGGTACTTCATGATGGTCACGGCAACGGGGTTCGTAACTTTCCTGTGCGCCGACGAGGATAATCGGGTCATCATAGTAAGCGGGTTCACCATTGACTAGGCGTTGTGTTCGCGTCGCCTGATGCCCACAGATAACGCAGATTGCCCGTAATTTGGTGACTTCTTCCGCACGCGCCATCAATTCCGGCATCTGACCGAATGGCTCACCACGAAAATCAGTATCGAGTCCGGCAATCAAAACGCGAATACCATTATTTGCCAGGCGTTCAACCACTTCAATAATGCCATCGTCGAAAAATTGAGCCTCATCAATCGCGACGACAGTGGTATCGCCCTCTAAATTGTCGATGATGAGCGCAGCTTTTGCTAAAGGCATTGCTTTGACATTCTGCCCATTATGACTTGTCACTTCATCAATGCCGTAACGGTCATCAATCTGTGGTTTAAAAACCTGAACTTTTTGCTGTGCGATAATTGCACGACGAACACGGCGAATCAATTCTTCTGTTTTACCTGAAAACATACTACCGCATACAACTTCAATCTGCCCTTTATAATGGCGCATTAAAACTCCACTCCCTGTCTTATACACCCCGCAAACAACAAAAAAATACACCACCCTTTGCTGAATCATGCGAAAGGGCAAACGTATTTCAGAAGAAAATGTGTTGAGGTGATTTCTTTATTTTGAATTGTAGTTATTGTATAGGGAGTCAGTGCGAAACGCTACAGATAAAAGGTGTGAATTTCGTTATGATTTAAAGCCGTGATAATTCCATCTTAACAAACAAAAAAGGGTAGCCGCAAAATGGGCTACCCTCTTAATAACAAAAGACAAACTTACGCTTCGGTCAGTTTCACATCATGACCATGACGGCGCAGACCTTTTTTGATATCGAGCAGTGCTTGCTGACCGATACCGGAAAGGCTCAGGATGCCTTCATCGCCCTGTTCTTCGAGGACAGCCAGTACATCACCAACGGAGGTAATGCCAGCCTCAACGAGGATATTTTCAAAGCGTGAGTTCAGGTCAAGTTCTGAAATGTGCAGGTCAACCGGAACTTCGTTCGCTGCTTCACGTGCTGCTGCAACTTCATCACGGATGTTATCGCGGCGTTGCAGACGTTTCATGAATTTGTCAACACGACCTTCGGTATCGACAATACGTTGCTCACCGGTGAAGAACGGGTGACAGTTGGAGCAAATTTCAGTACGGATTTCTTCGACGGTTGCCCCGGTCTGCCAGGTGTTACCACATTGGCAGGTGACAGTAGCCTGGGGGAACCAGATAGGGTGAATGTCAGTTTTCATTTTATTCAATCTCCTCTGCGTAACGGGTCAGCAAATTGGCTGAATAGCGTTACGCCAGTGTACATCTGGTTTTGATTGATACGATAATTTGATACTTATTGCGGACGTTCTGAAACAATGTTGATTTCTTTCTGTCCGGCACGACCGCGCATACGTTTGAATTCAACGTAGCCTTCGATTGTCGCATAGATGGTGTGATCTTTACCCATCATAACGCCTTCGCCGGGGTGGAATTTTGTACCACGCTGGCGCACAACGATGTTACCGGGGATGACAGCTTCACCACCGAATTTTTTTACACCGAGGCGTTTACTATTACTATCGCGACCATTCTTAGTTGAGCCAGCACCTTTTTTATGTGCCATGAGTATACCCCTTTGCTCTAAAGCTTCTTATGCGTTAATAGAGTTGATGCGTACACGGGTGTGGTATTGGCGATGCCCCTGCTTACGACGGTAAGTGGTGCGCTGACGGTATTTGAAAACAATCAGCTTTTCGCCCCGGAATTGCTCTTCGATGGTAGCAGTCACAGATGCACCATCGACAAATGGTGTACCGACTGTGGTTTCTTCCCCATTGGAGAGCAACAAAACTTCACTAAATGTTACGTCTTCGCCTTCTTCATGCGGCAGTTTTTCTACGTCGATGTACTGACCTTCTACGGCACGGTACTGACGACCACCGATGTTCACGATTGCATACATAGATTGAACTCCAACCTTCTCTTTTTCCACTGCCGAAAACCAGCTTATCGGGTCAACATGCGGGGAAAATTGGTTAACAGACAACAAAATGCCCCGTTTAGTCACGGAGCGTAGAGCATTATAGTTGTTTTCATCATCTATAGTCAACGTGCAATGTCGAAGAATGTTGCATATATTTGAGCATGTTTCAGGGAGTTTTCTTACTTTGAACTATTATTGTTGAGCTTTCTTTTTAACCCCTTGAGAGCAGTTTTTATATCATTTTCAGCAAACCATTTTTCCCATGCTTCAATGTCATCTCCGAAATCCTCACCTGTTGCCCACTTAATTTCCTTTAGGCTTCTTCTTTTGACTTGTATTGAAAAAATTCGGATGGTATTTCCTGCTTCATGTTCCCTAACAGTATTTCAGGATAGGTGTACAGAGGCATGTTATTCTCCTTTATTTCCAAAGAATAGAACTAAAGACGGCTTCGCTCTGCTGTTTCTATGTTATCACATGTTGCGATTGCTTTTTGACATATAGGTGCAGGTGACCATCCACACTATCATCACATGACATCTTTCCCTTTTACACAGGGAACGCCTCCGGCTTTATTGAATTGCACCATAACTTCCATTATTTTTAGACAAACTCACCCGAGCAGAGAGTGTGTTCAATGCAGATTACAACAGAGATGGTCATCACACTTATTATTTTGTTGGTCTCAATGGTGCTTTTTATCACAGAGCGTTTACGGGTGGATGTTGTGGCAATTGCCGTACTGGTTGCCCTCATGTCTTTCAACGTATTAACCGTGCAGGAAGCTTTAGCCGGATTTTCGAGTAATGCCGTATTATTAATTGCCGCATTATTCGTCGTAGGTGGGGCAGTATTCCAGACCGGACTTGCTGGAATGCTTGCTAATCGAATTGTAAAAGTCGCCGGAACGAATGAGACCCGTTTGCTGGTTATCGTGATGATAGCAGTAGCCGTAGTGTCCGGTTTCATCAGCAGTACCGGAACAGTTGCCGTATTGATGCCAGCCGTCATCAGTGTTGCCCTGAGCGTTCGCATCAATCCCTCGCGCCTTTTATTGCCGCTTGCTTTTGCTTCTCTTCTCGGCGGGGCAATTACGCTAATCGGGACACCGCCCAATATCATTGTCAGTGACGCCCTGATTGAAGCCGGATACGCCCCTTTTGAATTTTTCAGCTTTGCGCCAATGGGGATTATCCTGGTTATTGTCGGCATAGTAGTGACCCTTTTCCTGCGAAATTATCTCCCGGATCGTAAACCCGCCAATGGTAATGAACAGGCTGCGGAATCTGCGGCTGAACTGCTTGACCGTTATCGCCTGGCGGAAAGTGTCTATCGTGTGCGGATACGGTCTGCGTCGCCACTTGTCGGCAAAAAAATAAATGAAACACAGGTCGGGCATGATTATGACCTGAATATTCTGGAAATTTTGCGTCCACCGACGCCCCGTAAACTGGCAGAAATCGGCAATCAGCAGATTATGATGCAACCTGCACGTCCTGTACCGATTCACCCCCGCCCTGATGTTGAACTCGCGCATAATGATATTCTGATTTTGCAGGGCGAAACAGAGAAAGTCTCGCGTCTTGTTCTCGACAAAAAAGTGGCAATTCAGCCGCTAAAAACGACTGATAAAGATGCTCTGATTTCTCAGGAAGTTGGTGTTGCTGAAGTTGTTTTGCCGCCACGCTCGTCTCTTGTCGGCAAAACTCTGGCTAAGCTGCGTTTTGCCAATCATTATAATTTACAGGTTCTGAGTATCCGTCGTCCCGGACACGGGAAATTACAGGATTTTCGTGAAACTAAATTGGCTTTCGGAGATATTTTGCTGGTGCAGGGCGCATGGCGTGATATTTTGCGTCTGAGTGAAAATACATCCGATTTCGTCTTGATTGGCGGGACACGGGAAATTGAATCCCGTTTGTACAATCGCGAAAAAGCACCGATGGCGCTGGTGATTCTTATTGGAATGCTAGTTGTGCTCGTAACAGGGTGGTTGCCTGCGACAACGGCGGCGATGCTGGCAAGTTTGCTTGTTGTACTAACAGGGTGTCTCACGATGGATGAAGCCTATCGCGCCATTGATTGGAAAAGTATTGTACTGGTAGCGGGAATGTTACCGATGAGTACCGCCCTGGTCAAAGTGGGCTTGATAGATATGCTTGGTTCAGCCTTTGCTAATTCATTGGGTGCATACGGAGCGGTTGTTGTGATGGCTGGCCTATTCATCCTCACCTCGGCGCTTACCCAGGTACTATCCAACACGACAACAGCAGTGATTATCGCACCACTTGCAATCGTTATCGCGGAGCAATTAGGCGTTCAACCTTATGCCTTCCTGATGTCGGTAGCAATCGCAGCATCAATGGCATTCCTGACTCCGGTTGCATCGCCTGTGAATACCCTGGTGATGGGTGCGGGGAACTATCGCTTCAAGGATTATATGAAACTCGGCTTACCGTATCTGATTATTTCCTTCCTTGTGACCATGATAGCTTTGCCAATTCTGTTCCCGTTCTAGCAAGTAATAGATGCCACAGGCAAATTGTTGTCTGTGGCATCTATGAATTTAGTTATTTTTCCCCATAGAACGCAGAGCTTGCCATGCCCCGGTTGACCACAATGCCCACGCAATCAAAACTGGCTGGAAGAATAGTCGTATAAATCGTGCCTGGTCAGTATCCAATCCGAAGCCATCTGTACCATTCAAATATTGTGCGATATTCCCCGGGAAAATAGCCACAAAAAACAGTGAAACCACAATGCCAACAAGCACTTTGTAGCGATAGAGTAGAATAAGTGATGCCCCTAAGACAATCTCGGCAATCCCCGATAAAACCACGACTAAATCATCATTCAATGGAACCCAATTCGGAACTTGAGCCAGAAACTCAACCCGCGCATATGTCAGGTGTCCGATTCCGGCAAATAGTAGACTTGCCCCTAAAAGAATCCTCAGAATGAGTTGTACCCGACCTGTTTTTACATCTGCATTTATCAATTTACTCAGCATTTTTATACTCCTGAATGTTATTTTATAGACATTATGTCTACCTTTGTGCTATAGAATAACACTTAGGACTGCTAAATAAATCACATATTCATGGATTTTTCATCTTTTAATTGCTGGATTTTGAGGTGAACTTAGTCCGAATCTGCTGCAACTGAGTTTTCGAAACACCACAATTCGTTAGAAATTGATTTATACCCCTATATTGTTGCCGGATATGCTTGAACACCTGAATCATAGTTTCCGGCTTAGACCCTGCATCGCGTTCTAATTGTTCTAAATCCCGTCCATTTTCGATAGCATATTCCCGCCATTCCTTCACCAGATGCTGTATATTCTGAAAACTTAAAGCGTAATCAGTAGCAATCACCTTATCATCAACACCGATACTCGCCAGCACAAGCGCTGTGATAATTCCTGTTCTATCTTTCCCGGCATAACAATGAACAATAATGCCTGTCTCACTATCGGCAATCGTAGAGATGATTTTGCCTATTTGTGTCTGACAACCGTCTATATATTTGATGTATAACTCATGCAATTCAACATACTCGCCAGTTTCGCGTTGCCAATCCGAATCATGAGATAGTGCATCACCTATCAGGGGGAGGTTGTGATAGCTAGCGGCATCGGAGTTTTCAAAAATATTTGGATACAGATCAATTTCCCATTCATCCCGCAGGTCAATGACCGTTTTTACACCATAGTCGATGAGTTGTTGTTGCGATTTCTCCGGCAACTTATCCAGATTCCCCGAACGCAGAAGAACGGTATTTTTAATGGTTTCACTGTCCGAAACAATAGTCCCACCTAAATCACGAATGTTATATGTTCCCCGTATGTCAAGATATCCCACCGTTCCCTCCAGTTTTAAATTGAACTTACAGTTTAACTATAAACTTGTTCGGAAAAATAATATGGAGGGTTCAATACAGACTTTAACTGTAACATCAGGGAAATTTAGATAGCGCTGTTACCTGTTACTCATTACTTTTCTTACCCGTCACCTTTCTTACTCCGGTTGCCAGAAATCAGGATGTGCCGGGTCAGTGTAGCGTGTCATGTCGGTGTCTGAACGCCAGTAATTATCAAAAATTAAGTTGCCATCGTTATCACGTCCGGTCGGATTCGCGTCCGGTAAAACTGTCTGTTCATCAAAAATAGCACCTGTAAAATCTGCACCGGATAGCTGTGCATGACGCAAATTCGCGCCACTTAAATTAACATAGGTGAGGCGGGCATCTTTTAGATTTGCCCTGAGCAAAACCGCCTTGCTAAGATTACTGTTATGAAGATTTGCCCGTTCAAAATCAGCATCACCCGCTTGAGCATCACTTAAATCCACCTGTCGCAGCGTGGCATCTTTAAGAGAGGCGTTTCGCAAATCAGCCCCGCTTAGAATTGCATCCCGCAAATATGTTCCGTTTAGATTGGCGTCTGTCAAATTGGAATTACTGAGATTGGCAGCCCATAGATGTGCATTCCGCAATAAACCTTTGTCCCCTGAAAGCCAGTTTTCTGCCCGTAGCCACTCAACCGAGGCAATCGCCAGTTCATTCGAACGACTGCCGGCTTCTCTGATGAGTCGCTTCTGTGTGGCATTGCGATCACGCCATTGATTAATCCGGTCAAGCACCAGAATTGTGACCAGTACACCCATGCCCTCGGTGTAAAGATTCGTACCATAACCATCACTGAAAATGAGTGAGCCTATCCATACACCGATCACAACCAGTGTCAGACCGGAACTAATCGCATAAAAATCACGATACTGCCGCCAGATTTCCCGTCGATTTGTCTCGCGCTCAGGATAAACAGTTGCCATAGAAATTACTCCCCCGCTTAGAATCTATCTGAAATAAAAATTGTAAGTGCTTGCTATAGTACGCCCGTCTATGAAAATGACTATATGGTTGGGTACTTAACGAATAAACATCCCATCCCCGAAGGAGAAGAAACGGTATTTTTCCTGTTTCGCGACTTCATAGGCATTCAAAATATTCTCGCGCCCGCAAAATGCACTAATCATCATCAGCAGAGTCGATTTAGGTAAATGAAAATTAGTAATCATCGCATCAACTACATGCCATTTATAACCGGGGTAGATGAATAGCCGGGTATCACCATCAAAGGCTATTACAGGTTGCTCTGTATTGATGTCCTGCGATTCGATTGCCTTTGCAGGGTCGCCTCCCGCACTCAAAATTCCGGCTGTTTCCAGCGTCCGGGCAGAAGTTGTTCCTACAGCGATAATGCGTCCACCCGCGAGTTTTGCCTCATTGATGATTGTCGCACTTTCTTCGGAGAGCGTTGCCCATTCACTATGAATTTGATGTTCTGCTACCTCATCGACTTTCACAGGTTGAAAAGTATCCAGTCCGATATGTAATGTCACATAAGCCAGTTTGATACCTTTTTCACGCAATTGAGCCAATAGTTCCGGCGTAAAATGTAATCCTGCCGTTGGAGCAGCCGCCGAGCCTTTATTTTCACTATAGACTGTCTGATAGCGTTCGTCATCTTCCAGACGATGATGGATATACGGAGGCAGGGGCATCTCGCCTAAGTCTTCCAGCAAATCATTCACAGGTTGACTGAATCGCACAATTCGCTGGCTTTCATGCAATTCTTCAATGACCGTTGCTGTGATAGAACTGCCCTCAAACCCGAGTTCTGTATCTTGTAAAATCCGTCGTCCACCGACAATCACTTTCCATTCAGTTTCATTCAATTGACGCAAAAGTAAAACTTCGGCTTTACCCTGTGTTTCGACCTTGTATGCCGCCAATCGTGCCGGAATCACCCGTGTATTATTCATCACCAGCACATCACCCGAATGGAGAAAATCCACAATTTCATGAAAGGTGTGATGCTCAATCTCGCCGGATTGCTTATCTAAAACCATCAACTTCGATGAATCACGCGGCTCTAACGGCTCTTGCGCGATAAATTCTTCCGGCAAATCATAATCAAAATCTGTAACTTTCAATGACCTATCCTGTATAACACTTACCTGATTAATTCATTAAAGTCCCTCTCCATAGGGAGCTTGCGACCGTGAATGGGGAGGGATTTAGGGAGGGGTTAAAACATCTTCCGTTGACCATTCGTATCAGCATCATCATACGGAATTTTCAGATGCGCGTAGGCATTTTTTGTTGCCATCCGACCACGAGGAGTCCGTTCAATGAATCCGAGTTGAATCAGATACGGCTCATAGACATCCATGATGGTTGAACTATCTTCACTGATTGCTGCACCAATGGTATCTAAGCCAACCGGACCCCCATCAAATTTCTCGATAATCGTCCGCAAAATTCGATGGTCAATTTCATCTAATCCGAGATGGTCAATGTTCATCAGCGCCAGCGCATCAGCAGTTACATCTTCTGTAATGATGCCATCTGCCCGTGTCTGAGCATAATCCCGCACACGACGTAACAGGCGTAACCCGATACGCGGTGTTCCTCTTGCACGACGGGCAATTGCTTCTGCCCCCGTAGGTTCAATTTCAATGTTGAGCATTCCCGCCGCATGAGTGATAATTTGCTCCATTGCCTCTGTTTCATAGAAATTCAAACGGAAACGCGCTCCGAAACGGTCTCTGAGCGGACCCGCTAATAATGCTAATCGCGTTGTAGCTCCCACGACGGTGAATCGCGGTAAATTCAGCCGGACAGTTTTCGCTGCCGGACCTTTCCCGATAACAATATCCAGTTTGAAATCTTCCATAGCCGGATACAAAATTTCTTCCACAGCTTTTCCGAGACGATGTACTTCATCAATGAACAGAATATCGCCTTTTTTCATGTGGGTGAGGATGGCTGCTAAATCCCCTGCCCGTTCAATCGAAGGACCCGCAGTGATACGAATTTTGGCATTCATTTCGTTGGCAATCACATGTGCCAGCGACGTTTTACCGAGTCCCGGAGGACCATAAAACAACACATGGTCAATCGGCTCATCGCGCATCTGTGCCGCTTCGATGATGATTTTTAAATTTTCACGCACAGTATCCTGCCCGACCATATCATCTAAGCGCTGAGGTCGTAAGGCAATATTATCTCTATCGTCATTGTTGTCACGTCCGCTTACCATGCGTGCGTTCTCTGACATAAAATTCTCCAGCAATCGGTCAATTGTTCTAACCTTAGTATAGGGCTTGCGGGGGATAGTGACAATCCTGCGACCCAATTTTCACTTTGACAGGGCTAACCTGCTCCCGTAAACTAGGGCGGGTTTCAAACAAACAGGAATATCATTAGATGACACAGCTTTTAGTCTCAGAGCATCCACTCGTCAAGCACAAATTAACCTTACTCCGTGATATTAGTACAGACCATCGTCAATTCCGTGAACTCGTCCGCGAACTAACCTTACTTCTCACCTATGAAGCGACTCAAGATGTGGCAATTTCCCCGAAATCGGTTCAAACACCAATGGGAACAGCCAACGGGGTAGAAGTCAGTGAGACAATTGGTTTAGTGCCGATTATGCGTGCTGGCATGGGCATGGTAGATGGCATCATGGAATTGTTGCCATCGGTGCAGGTCTGGCATATCGGTCTTTTCCGTGATGAAGAGACACTGCGCCCGGTTCAGTACTACAATAAACTCCCTGACGAACCAACAGTACAGATTTGCCTCGTTCTCGACCCGATGTTAGCAACAGGTGGTTCAGCGATTGCCACAATCGACATCCTCAAAAAATGGGGAGCAAAACGCATCAAATATATCGGCTTACTCGGCGCACCCGAAGGCGTAGAAGCACTTTCTACAGCGCATCCCGATGTCCCCATTCATCTGGCGCAACTGGATGAAAAATTGAACGACATCGGTTACATTGTCCCCGGTCTGGGCGATGCTGGCGACCGCATGTACGGAACGGCTTAATGGATTTTCTCGCATTTGCAATTGTATTTTTACTGAGTTTCAGTGTGTCACTGGCAGTTGTTCCGGTGGCACGCTGGCTCAGTTTTAAGGTGGGGGCAGTCTCTATTCCGGGAGAACGTCGTCATGAGCCCGAACCCATGCCAAAATTAGGTGGTCTGGCTGTTTTTTCAGGATTCATCATCGCAATAATTGCTGCACAGTATCTACCTGTTCCGCGGCAAGACCCGAACGAAATTATTCGCCTGACCGGGCTTATCCTCGGCTCGATTTTTGTGTTTTTAGTCTGGTTCTTCGATGATGTTTTTGAATTCAACTGGTTGATTCAAGCAATTGCCCAACTCATCTCAGCCGGAATAGCGGTTACATTTCTCATTTTCATCGAATTTTTCAACAATCCGCTCACAGGGCAACAAACAGACCCCTGGGCGTTTCCGGTAACAATCTTGCTGACGACGCTCTGGATTGGCTTGATGATGAATACGGTCAATTTTCTGGATGGATTAGATGGTCTTGCGGCAGGGGTTGCTGTGATTGCCGGGCTGATGCTTTTTGCGAATAGTGCCTTTCGTGTGAATCCAGCTCAGACCAGTGTCGCACTTTTACCTCTTGCGATGACAGGTGCATGTCTCGGTTTCCTGATGTACAACTTTCATCCGGCTAAAATTTACCTCGGGGGAGGTGCGCCCTTACTCGGTTTCTTGTTAGCAACACTGAGTATCATCGGTGGCGCGAAAATGGCGACAATTCTTCTTGTGATGGGCTTACCGCTCATGGATTCTGCCTGGCAAGCCTTTAGTCGTCTGTTACGGGGTACGAACCCGATGCGCGGGGATAGAGGACACCTGCATTTTCGTTTGCTCGATACAGGCATCCTGGGTCACAGGCAAATCGTGCTATTTTACTATCTATTCTGTGCCTTTTTTGGAGTATTGACCCTCGTGCTGGAGAGTCAATTATTCAAGTTTATTGCCTTCGGGGTGATGCTTGGATTAATCATTGTTGGATTGGCAATTATCGTTCGAATTCCGACTCAATCCTCATCATCATAGTATTCGTCATCGTCATCATAATCCGCATATTCTTCGTCATCGTCGTAGTATTCAACATCTTCATAGACGATTTCATCATCAATGGATTCGTCTTCTTCATCTGCATCATCTGTCGAAGATGTTGGTTTCGGCGCGGGACGACTGCTGCCAAAACGGGTTGTAAGCGGTGATGAACGACGATAACTACTCAAGCTACTGACTGATTCGTCATCGTCATCGTCATCACTGTCATCCTCATCGGATAGAGTCGGTTTCGGTGCAGGACGACTTGTCCCGAATCGTGAACCGAATGATGAACCGCTTCTAAATCGACTGGATGTACCAACTGATTCATCTTCATCGCCTGTGTCATCGTCCGATGGGGTTGGTGATAACGGTGATGTTCCGCGTCTGAAAGGTGAACTGGATTTTGAACCGATTGATTCATCATCACTATCCTCATCGCGGGATAATGATCCGAAACGGCTTCCAAATCGACTTTCGCCGGATGGACGGGGGCTTAAAAAGCTACCAACTGATTCATCCTCATCAGTATCCTCATCCTCCCCACGCAATTGCCCGAATAGACTGGAAATACCATCATCTTCTCCACGACCTCGCCGGGCAATGGCTTCGTCAAGCGATTCATCATCGTCCTCCTCTGCTAACAAGCCAGGGGATGCAGGTCGCCCGACAACTCGGATGGTTTCATCATCTTCCGGTGCGGGTCGCAAGTCTTTTTCTGTGTCCGGTTTTGCTCCGAACGAACGCACTCCAAATCGTGATTCTCCTGGCTTCTCGTCTTTATCCTCACTATCATCAGAAGCCGATTTTCCGAAGCGCGATTGTGCTCCGAATCGTGAAGTCAATGACGCGGCAGGTTTCTCATCTGTAGATTCTGTATCCCCATCAGATTTCGTTGAGCCTGGAGACCGTACTCCGAAACGGGATGGTGTTGCAGGTTTTTCGTCTTTGGCGCTCTCATCATCCGTAGATTTTCCAAAACGGGACTGTGTTCTAAAGCGAGATGAGACAGCAGGTTTACCGTCTGCCTCACCATCTTTTTCAGGTGCAGATTTCTGTCCAAAACGGGAGGTGAGAGACGCCGCAGGTCTATCTTTCTGAGTGTCATCATCGGATTGAGATGGTACAGGCGAACGAACCCCGAAGCGAGAAGGAGTTGCAGGTTTTTCGTCTTTGTCAGTCTCATCATCCGTAGATTTTCCAAAACGGGACTGTGTTCCAAAGCGAGATGAGACAGCAGATTTATCCTCTATCTCACCATCTTTTTCGGGTGCAGATTTCTGTCCGAAACGGGAGGTGAGAGACGCCGCAGGTCTATCTTGCTGAGTGTCATCATCAGATTGTGCTGGCGGACGCACTCCGAAGCGCGAGGTTGTCGCAGGTTTGTCCTCTTTGTCATCATCGGATTGAGACGGTACGGGCGAACGAACCCCGAAACGGGATGGTGTTGCAGGTATTTCGTCGCTCTCATCATCTGTAGATTTTCCAAAACGTGATTGCGACCCGAAGCGCGAAGTCAGTGACGCGGCAGGTTTTTCGTCCTGCGTATCGTCAACAGGTTTAGTTTCACCCGGAGAACGGATACCAGAACGCGATGTAGCCGCAGGTTTATCGTCCTCTGAACTGTCATCGGAAGCAGATTTCCCGAAGCGTGATTGTGTTCCAAACCGTGAAGTCAATGAAGCAGCAGGTTTTTCATCTGTTGCCTCTGCATCACCATCGGAAAACATTGACATCGGTTTTCGTAATGATGCCGCAGGTTGTTGTGTTTGTACTTCTTCGTCTTCATCTGTAGCAGAGGTTTCCGGCACAGGTGGACGGCGCGAAGGCAAATTGATACGCGCTGCAATCGCATCACGCTGTTGTTTTTGTTCTTCTGTTAGAGGCTTACTGCGTTCATTACCATCATTAGCCAGACCACCGAACATCGGCATAGACGGTTGTTTTTCTTCTTCAGCAGGTTCTTCTACCGGAGCATCTTCTACTTCTGGCAGTGGTTCTAATTGCGTAATCGGTTCTTCGCCGGGGGCGCCTGGAATCACAAATGCCACCGAATAAATACTAATAGGGGCGGCGGTAATGCTTTCTTTACGACGCTGTTCCCGTTCTAAACGTTTACGCTCTTTTTCCCGTTCCTGTTCCCGTTGTTCGATAGCTTCCTCACGGGTCATGGTATACATACGATTACCACGAAAAGTCGCGCTATGCCCTGTGATGCGTTCAATCGTGTACTCAATCAACCCGAGAATGAGTACCATGAATAGATCAATCAAAATGATGAGAACAAAGGTCTGACTCAATACAGTGATAATCGTACTCAGAGGCGTTTGTAGCGCTTCAAAAAGCTCTCCCCCGACGCCAACCAGGAATAAGGCGGCAGCCACAACGCCCAATCCAATCAGAACCGAACGCCATCCCTGCAAATCTTTTGGAACAGTCGGGAACATCGTATTGGCAATAGTGAAAATAACATAAATCCACAACCAGAAAAGAGGAGCATTCAATAACAGATTAATGCCAGCACCAACATCACCTAATTCACCGGAACTCATGCGGTCAACGACTGCGGTGATGTCAAAAATATAGTATGAAATCGCCCATACACAAATCAATCCAACTAAGAGAGGTGTGCTGGTGATGATTGCCTTACGAAATTTACTGGTTCGCGGAGCAAGTTTAACAAAATTGAGCTTGAGTTCACCGATTTCTTGTTCATCGGGCCATTTAATCTGATGCTCTGCCTTTACATTGACGATACCCGCCATCAGATAGTAAACAACCTCATGCAGGATAACGCCTGGCATGAAGAATGTGTAATACAAAATGGTTGTGGTCTGATAGTTATGCGTGCTTAACCAGCCCACCTTGAAGACGTGCTGATGTAGCCAGCGCTCTATCCGGCGCAGCAATATGAACATACCTGCTAAAAACAGGATGGATGCTATCAGACCAACAACACTCAGAGTTTAAACTCCTTTAGCTTCCGCAGCTAATCGTACCAGTTCTGTGAAATCATCAACTTTCAATGATGCACCACCAACCAGTGCGCCATCAATATCCGGTTGCGACATATAGTCCAGCATATTGTGTGGTTTCACACTACCACCATATTGTATTCTGACGGCATCTGCAACTGCATCACCGTATAAATCGCGAATCGTAGCGCGAACAGTGCCGCCGATGATGTCATTTGCCTGTTTGGATGTTGCGCTTTTACCTGTGCCGATTGCCCAGATAGGCTCATAAGCGATAACAACATTTGCCATCTGTGCCGCAGTAATTCCATCCAATGCTGCGCGAACCTGTCCGCCAACAAAAGAGGCTGTTTCTCCTGCTTCATTTTGTTCCAGACTTTCACCAACAGCAATAATTGGTTTAATACCGTTCGATAATAATGCCTTCGCTTTTTTGTTGACACCTTCATCGGTCTCGCCAAGATATGCACGACATTCCGAATGTCCGATAATCGCATATTCTGCCAGACCATTCAGCATTGCAGCCGAAACTTCCGAGGTAAATGCGCCACTTTCTTCATAATGGGCATCCTGTGCTGCAACACTGATTTCTGTTTCAATCAAGACATCTGCGACTGCTGCCAGTGATAAAAAGGTTGGTGCAACAACTCGCTCAACACCTTTAAATTCTGCTAACTTCGGTGCAAGCTCAATAGCAAATTGCGTCGATTCAGAAACATTTTTGTGCATTTTCCAGTTGCCCGCAATAATCGGGGTTCTCATAATTTATCCTCTCATTCAAGTTCGTTTTGTAATTCTTCAGCGCGATCACGTACCCATCGAGGGGTATCAGCGTCTTCCAGTATAGCGTCCAATAACGTTTGTGCATTGTCCATATTCTCTAGCTCAAGTTGTAACTCTGCACGAAGTAAATTAAATTCTGCTTCAATCGGATTAGGTTCGTTGACCAGTGCCAGGTTGGTACGCGCCCGACCTGTAAAACCGTTGGAAATCTGAATTCTTGCCTGTGCAAAACTGGTAAAAAATGAATTTTCCAGTTGTTCAATGATCGCCTCATCTGTGTTTCCCATATTTCGTATTGCTACACCGATTTCGAGGCTGCCTAAATTGCTTGCATTTTCGTAGATCAATTCCATCGTAACGGGGCGTATTGCATCAAAAACCGGGTCGTTATCAAGCGCAAATTCACTGGCAATAATCCAGAATACAACCGCCGCACTGTTATCATCCTGCTCACTTGCAATGCGTCCTGCACTGATAAAGTACAGTGTGCGTAATTCCGGGTTGTCAATTTCAGGGGTATTTGCAATCACTTCCTGACGGGCTTCCGCCTGATTTCCTGCTTCATATAGACTCCGTGTGCGAATCAAACCGACAATCGGGTCATCGGCTACGTCTGGCAATTCATCTAATGCGATAGATGGAACTTCAAGGATTGGAACACCCTGTACGGGGTTAATCCGAACATCATATTCAGTGTAGGATTCGACCATGCCGCGAATTTCACTGAATATCGGGCGTGTTTCTGCAATATTCGATTCAGCTTCAATTGATAAAGCCGCCAAATCCTGCAAATTCCCTGCCATACCGAGCAGAATTGTAAAACTCGCAAAGACAATCAGCAGCAAAGACGCACAACCACTGATAAACCAGAAGCGTTCCTGGTCGTAGAACGGTTTTTTCGCCGGATACATTTTAGCTTTTCGCACGCTTGAACCGACAGGCACGGCAGCCGCAACCCCGATATGAGGGGTGATCGTCGCCTGGTCATCATACTGTGCGCGGAATCTTGCCAGTGATTCCTCGGCAATGGCAGCACGATTCGGGTCAAGCTCTGTGAGATTACCTTCTTTGATAGCATCCGAAAGAGCACTCATCAGGTCATTGGCTGTTTCATAGCGGTCTTCGGGTTTCTTTTCCAATGCACGGAACAAAACCTGCTCAACAGCTTCCGGCAATTCAGGATTCACCTGTGTCGGGGGAGGTAGAGGCGTGTATATATGGTCATGAATGATTGAAAAAGCACTATCCCCTGTGAATGGCACTTTACCGACCATTAACTCATAGAGCACAACGCCGAGTGAGTAAACATCTGTCCGGGCATCAAGTTCTTTGACACCCCGCGCCTGTTCCGGTGAGATATAGTGTGGTGTTCCGAGCAACATATCTGCACTCATGGTTGATTCGCCGGAAGACGCCAGACGTGCCAGACCAAAATCTGTCAGATAGGGTACACCATCTTTATCAATCACAATGTTCGATGGTTTGATGTCTCTGTGCAGAATATCCTGACTATGAGCGTAGGTCAGTGCATCACCGATAGCGGTCATAACACGCACAACACCCTCTAAATCAAGCGGGTCTTTGATGAGTTGTTTTTTGAGTGTCCAACCCTGGATATATTTCATTACCAGATAGGGTTGCCCATCATGTTCATTGAAGTCATAGACAGGTACGATATGGGGATGGGTCAATTTTGCGACAATCTGTGCTTCACGCCGGAATCGAGTGACAAAGCCTTCATCATCCAGAAAATTCTGGTGCATGACCTTGAGTGCAACCTCACGGTCTAAATGAGGTTGATGAGCCAGATAAACGGTAGCCATCCCTCCCTGACCGATTTGCTTGCCCAGTATATAGCTACCAACTTTTTCGCCTTCTGTCCACGCCATGAAAAATCCCTGATTACCTGTTCTGATTGAAATTATGCCATAATTCTACTGAATATGCTCACCAGTCTATACGCACGATGTAAAAAGACCGTTGTATTTCTGCAAAATAGATTCAATAGCAGATACGAAGGTAGGGGCACGATGATGCTCTTTAATTTTTAAAATACGAAAAATCTTAACCACAAATCTAAAAATAGATCTGATGTAGGGGAGTGCCTCTGTGCGCTCCCGCGATCTTTAACACGGGAAGGCACGGCGACCTTCCCCTGCATTTATTCCCGTATTTAATCCTTAAAATGTATCAACTTACCCGCTGTTGATTCGATGCCTATTTATCTGCCAGTGCTGCAAGACCCGGTAAAACTTTACCTTCCAGCATTTCGAGGCTTGCACCACCACCGGTAGAGATGTGCGTCATTTTATCAGCCAGACCGGATTGTTCGGTTGCAGCCGCAGAATCACCCCCGCCGATAATGCTGACAACCCCATTTTCCTGTGTTGCTTTTGCCAGCGCTTCAGCCAGACCGAATGTGCCTTTTGCAAAATTCGGCATTTCAAAAACACCCATCGGACCATTCCAGACAACTGTTTTTGCGTCCGCGATGATGCCACTATAAGTTTCAAGTGTATCGGGGCCAATGTCGAGGACTTCCCAGTCTGCCGGAACATCTTCACTGACTGGAATCACCTGTGAATTGGCGTCATTATCAAAATCATCGGCAATACGATTATCTGTTGGCAGGACTATTTTATCGCCACCTTTTGCCATCAAATCTTTCGCAATATCCAGTGAGTCTTTATCGACCAGGGATTTTGCCATTTCACGACCCTGTGCTGCAAAGAATGTATTTGCCATCCCACCACCGATGAGCAATTTATCAACTTTGCTCAACAGTGCTTCGATAACATCAATTTTACCTGCAACTTTCGCACCACCAAGAATCGCTACGAATGGTTTTTCAGGGTTTTCAATGGTTTTATCGAGGTAATCAATCTCTTTTTCAAGCAGAAATCCAGCGACAGCTTCCAATTTATCGGCTACCCCTACATTAGAAGCATGAGCACGATGAGCAGTACCGAAGGCATCATTGACGAAAATGTCTCCGTGTTTTGCCAGTTGAGCGGCAATTTCAGGGTCATTTTTTGTCTCGCCAGCATGATAACGGGTATTTTCCAGCAAAATCACGCCGCCGTCAGCCAGTGATGCGACTGCATTATCCGCAACTTCACCGACGCAATCATCAGCAAATGCTACATCAATACCTAATTGTTCTGATAAGACAGGCACAACAGGTTTCAAGGACATATCTGGCTTGCGTTCCCCTTTGGGACGACCCAGGTGTGAAGTCAAAATAACCGCTTTCGGGCTTTGCTCTAAGATGTATTTCAGTGTCGGAATAGCTGCACGGATACGTGTATCGTCGGTGATAGTATCGCCATCCAGCGGCACATTAAAATCAACACGAACCAGAACCCGTTTGCCTGATAAATCTACATCACGAATTGTCTTTTTATTCATTTTTCTCTCCACGAATATTTGTTATCGGGATTAATTAAGCAATACGGACAAAGGTTTTGTAAGCCCCTCGCCCTGAGGGAGAGGGGTTTGGGGTGAGGGTAAAAAACCTTGCCCGTGCATCAAAAAAGGCGAGGAATCGTCCCCGCCTCCCGTGCTGTCAAACAGAAATTAGAGCTTATCGCCCATGAATTTGACGAGGTCTGCACAACGGCTGCTGTAACCCCATTCGTTATCGTACCAGGTGATAACTTTCACGAGGTTGCCGCTAACGGAGCAGGACAGTGCATCAATGGTGCTGCTGTATTTGTTGCCGATGTAATCAACAGAAACGAGTGGTTCGTGTGATACATCGAGAACACCTTCCATTGCGCCAGCTGCTGCTTCTTCAAATGCCGCAATCAGTTCTTCCACATTTGCTGGTGGATTTTCAACTTCTGCAACGAAATCAACCAGTGAACCGGTAACAGTTGGAACACGAACAGCCATACCGTCGAATTTACCCTGGAGTTCAGGGATAACCAGCGCAACGGCTTTTGCTGCACCTGTTGTTGTCGGGATGATGTTTTGTGCTGCTGCACGCGCACGACGCAAATCTTTGTGAGGAAGATCAACGATTCTCTGATCCGAGGTGTAACTGTGGATAGTGGTCATATAAGCATTTTTGATGCCATATTGGTCGTTGACTACTTTTGCTGCCGGAGCAAGGCAGTTGGTGGTGCAGGAAGCATTGGATACGACATGGTGATTTGCAGGGTCGTACTGATCTTCATTTACACCGAGAACGATGGTGAGGTCTTCGCCTTTTGCCGGAGCGCTGATGATAACTTTTTTCGCGCCAGCTTTGATGTGTTTTGAAGCACCGTCGTAATCACGGAATATGCCTGTTGATTCAACAACGATGTCTACACCGAGTTCACCCCAGGGGAGTTCTTCCGGGTTGCGAACCGAAAGCGCTTTGATTTCATCACCATCAATGACAAGAGCACCTTCTTTAACTTCGACAGTGCCATCGAATTTACCATGTGCAGAGTCATAACGGAAAAGGTGAGCCATTGTTTCGAGATCGCCCAGGTCATTGAATGCGACAATGTCAACATCATCTGGATAATATGCTTTGATTGTCTTCACAACCTGACGACCAATACGACCAAAACCGTTAATACCGACTTTAATTGCCATAGAGTGTGTCTCCTTATATATGTTTATTAAACGAGTTCTTTACTCGTACTTTTAATAATGGACGCTAACCCGGTATCTTGATTGGCGAGGGTCAGGATAGCAGTCGCTAGTTTGTGAGTATCATGCCGCCAGGGACGCTCATAATCCGTCAAATCGGTATAAAAAACGTCGTAGCGTTGATTAATTTCATGATGCTCCGCGCAGGGCAAAACATACTCGGTATTTGTCCCCGCATTTTCTTCAGGATAAACATTATTTGCAATAACTGCCTGAAACACACCACGCCCGATATGGTTTTCCAGCGCCATGACATGTTCGGCTACAGTATATTCTTCGGTTTCTACAGGCTGTGTCGCCACATTACAAACATAGATGATGAAAGCATCGGTCGCTCTCAGCGCATCTGCAATTCCCTTAACCATCAAATTTGGCAAAATACTGGTATACAGGCTTCCCGGACCCAGAACCACAATGTCGGCATCTAATATCGCCTGAACACTCGGTTGATAAGCATTTGCGTCTTCCGGTTCGATGCTCAGGCTATCCATCCGACCATCGACGTGTTCGATTTGTGATTCGCCGCGTACTTTAATCACCCTCGATGAGTCATTCAGTTTGAGCGATGCTGTCAAAATTACATCATCCAGTGTTGAAGGCAATACCCGACCATGAATATTCAGTACCCGTTCGACTTCAACCAGCGCTTCCGCCAGACTATTATGCCCGTTTCCACGTTGCTCCGCTACAATATTCGCCAGAGCTGCAATGAACAAATTCCCGAAAGAATGCCCCGATAAATCACCTTCACGAAAGCGATACTGAAATAACTGTGTCAATAAACTGTTTTCATCGGCAAGCGCCGCAATATTATTGCGAATATCTCCCGGTGGCAAGACCCCTAAATCTCGCCGCAATCTCCCCGAGCTACCACCATCATCTGCAACCGTCACTACGGCGGTGATATTACTGGTGTATCGCTTCATGCCTCGTAAACTGGCTGGTAAACCTGTTCCACCACCGATTGCCACAAACTTAAAGCCTTTTTTCCGGCGATTGAAATCCATCACCAGGTCAATCACATCACCCTGTTGCTGACGGCGATAGGGTGCAAGTACATTCCTGACGATTTGACGTAACCCGTAAACTGTGCTGCCAACGCCTAGGCTAAATACTGCCAGAATGAATAACCAGTTTCGAGCAAATTCAGGTAAATGACCACCACGAAGCCCGAGAATTTGAATCAACGTTAGCGCGAATCCAATCGCAAAGACCAGAATCCCCAGCACAGACATCATAATCCAGCGCTTGATGCCAATGTTTGGAATAAGCCATCTCAGGACGGGTATGTCAGTCAGTACCTTCATGCGTCACTTTCTGTGATGATAGTGATTGCAAGCGCCACGCAATAGCAAGTATAACAAGTGCCCCGACAGTCGTCATCACACCGACGACTAATGCCGCATCAAACCAGAATTGCTCGGGATACAGCCGGATAAGTGTATCTGAATAGAAAAATGTCCAGGTGCCATCTTCAAAGAACAGACCATGAAATCCTGAGAAAAATGTATCCCAGGCAGTCACAGCCAGTAGAATAATCGCAATCACAAGACCAATCGTCAAGAGACTGCCCTGCATCAAGGCTAAACGTAAGGCATTTTTGCTGACAAATCGCAGCAGGACAAAGCCGACTACAATCGCAATCAATCCACCCCATAAGGCAACGCTGAATAAACCCTGTGCCACAACCTGAACATCGTGCATATGACTCAGCTCGTCACTATCGAATGCAGGGCAGGGAATATCCTGTGGCGGATAACATAACTCACCCGGTAATTCTAAGTCAGCAAGGTATTCTATGGGCTCATTGTTGATGATATACAGCACACCATAGGGACCATACTGCAAACGGTCTTCGGCTGTCATGCCATAGCTATCAACAGAAAAATCCGGGCGATTATACTCAAATTCCAGGAAGGCAGGCATCATGATAATTCTCGCACTGCCAACAACCAGTAAAACAGGAATCGCGAGCATGATGTAAAAGCGCATCAACCACGCTAAAAATGCTGGAATGCCAGATTTTGAGTCATCCATTAGCGTAATTCCTCTGTCCCACCACCTAAAATAAAGTTCACTACTAGTGAGTCGATTATCGTCTCAACAGGCGCACGGTCATCGGTAAACAAAATGTCACTGCGATTGATTTCCACAATATTTGCCGATGCATCCATCAAGACCTGCTGCAAGAGGGGATGTACATCATCCGGCAAATTTTCGAGATTATCAAATAAATTTGCGCTAACAGTCTCTTCTTGAGTAGCAATCAAAATTGTGTTGAATGAATTCGGCACATCTATCGCATGAATCGTCGGGAAAACATAACTCAGTGTATTAGTGAGCGCATCAACCAGACTTCTATCAGTATTGGTTCGCCCGACATTAATCACCATCACACCATCGTCGGATAAATGCGATTTCACTTCCTGAAAAAATTCGACAGTCGTTAAATGCCAGGGAATATAAGGTGGTCGATAGGCATCAATTCCAATGACTGTATATTCACGGTCGAGTTGATTCAGAACATAACGCCCGTCCTGAGCATATGTTGTCAGTGACGGCATGAATTCGTCGTTCATCTGGAAATATTCCGCCCCGACTTCAATGATACCGGGGTCAATTTCGACACCATCTATGGGAATATCCCCATAAACAGTAATGTGCTGACGGGGAATTGTCCCTGTTGCCAGACCAATCACCAGCAAAGATTCCGTATTATCCGGCGAAAAATCCGCATTGAAATATGGCGCGGACAGGAAATAATCCCATGTACCACCGTAATAAATATTATCCGCGTGCCAGATACTATGAATGCCCTGACCTTCGTTCAGCAACAAATAACGATAGCCATTCGCATTTTCCTGCACCTGAATATAGTTATACGAACTTTCGTCTTCGTATAGTAAAGCGAATCCCTCTAATGGTGGACGTAAGGGCTTATTGATGACATAAAATGTCAATGCTGCAATCACTATCGGCATCAACAAATAAACCAGTGCTTTACGACCATTCGCACGCCATAAACCATAAAATGCCACCACAAAAAGAACTGCACTAAACAACACAAACGTGAGTGTTGTCCCGATTTGTGGGATGAAATACAGCGTTGGTAAAAATGTCCCTAAAATACTACCAATCGTACTGATAGCATACATTTGACCGCTAACTTTTCCGGCAGTATCAACATCCGTTACAGCCAGACGAATCGCGAAAGGTGAGACCGTCCCGAGCAGTGTGATCGGCACAGCAAATAAAACCAGCACCGATACAAATGACCCTAATGCCAGCGCCGCTTCTAATTCTTGAAATGCAGTCGCGGAAAATGTGAGAATCGGGCGTCCAATCAGAGGAACAAGCGCACTTAAAAATGCACCCCATATAACAATTTGGGTCAGGGTACTCATTTTGGGAGAACGGTCTGCTATCCGACCACCGATAAAATAGCCGACAGTTAAATACAGCAACATCAAACCAATGATGTTCGCCCAGACCAGATTACTGTTACCAAATACATAACCCAGTAAACGGGATGCGGATAATTCAATTGCGAGTGTGGTCATGCCACTACTAAAAACAAGAAGATACAGGAAGGCGTTACTATGTGAGGATTCGACCTTAGTCAACGATGACACCTTTTCTATCTGCGAATGCTTGCATTATGCTCAACCTACGATCATCAGTCGCGCATAGGCTATGTCTGTAATCTACTTTGTCACTCTGCTAAGTTTAGCAAATGATAACTTCACTCTGAAAGGGTCGATATGCCAGTATCAATACGCCATGCAACTGTGCAAGATGCACCATCCATTGCAGAAATTATCAAACTTGCCTTTGAAGAAGATGCTTCAATCCCTCAAATCGAAACCTGTATCAGCAAATTAGACTTTCATACCTGTGTCGCTGACTCCGATTCAAAAGTCATCGGGTTTGTATTTGGCTTTCCGACAATATCAATCGACGGCGAAAAACGTATTGAACTCGATTTACAGGCAGTTCATCCCGATTATCACGGGCAGGGGGCAGGCAAAAAACTCATTAACCACTTCACACAAAATGTAACGGATACTGATTTTATCCGTGTTCTGGTTGCTGCTGGAAATACACGTATGGAAAAAGCCCTCACCCGTCATGGATATTCAACCGATGATATTCTCTGCGGCTTATATGTCTCCTCAGAATCAGTCGAAAAATCAGGCATTCCTGAGAATAGTCACCCGATTCCTGTCACAACTATGACCTATAACGGTATCTGGTTGGAAGGCAACGTCACAGGGGTAACCATATCTGCCGCATTCAAACAACGTCAATCAGACGATGATATTGTCGGAGCAGTTGTCGCTGAACAGGATACATCAGCAATAGAAGCCCTGTATTCATCCGGTTTTACATTCATCAATCACTATCGTAGGTGGACAGTTACTCTGCGTGAAAAAAATAGACCAGGGATTCGGTGATTGCATACACTTCTTCCCGCGTCAATGTGACATCACCAAACGGGAGTGTTCCCGTAGTAGTTGCAACCCCGTGATCGTCCGAATATGCAATTAATCGTGTGTAGATGTGTTCCGGCGTAACAGGATTATAGTTGAAGGTGAAATGTTGAATCGTTCTGTAAGTCATGTCTGTGGCGTGGCAGTCGCTACAGACTGTGATGTATATACGCCTCCCTATTGTGACAGATGCCCCGGCTAGAACTTCACTGTCAAATTCCCATTCAGGATTATCAATAAATGTGTGATGAATTTCTCTATCGTTATAAGGTGTTGGTGTCAGGGTTTCAGTTGGGATTACTGTATTGGTTGGCGTATGTGTTGGTGGAATTGTTAGATCAACATGTGTATATAGATTCGTCACGATAGCAGTAACCACAAACAGGAAAAATGTTATTGCTAAAATGACAACTACTGTCGTTCTTTGTTGGCGTGTCTGTTGCCGTTCCGGGATATAGGTGATGGGGCTATGGTCACGGAGCGTTTGTGGCGATTTGTAGGAGGCATGTCGAATTTTTACATTTTTATCGAGATGAGATTTGAGTTTTTTGAAAAAATACTCTGTTTTTGTTGTATCCATTTCAAAAACGGGATAGCTGAGAATTTCATGTAAGGAAGCAGGCAGGTCATTGTGTTCTGGAGCAGTTGCGCCATCAGTTAGAACAAGCACAATTCGGATGCCAACTGCTTCAATCGCAGTCGTCAGTTCTACATGCAGATAATCCGAACTACCCCACAATAGAGCATTGCCATCAGTATCTACCAGGTTCAAGAATCGATTGCCGATGAGAACAATCACCGCATCCTGTTGATAAATAAGGTCAGTCAGGTCAAGGTAATCGATATGCTCTTCTGCTTTGCTCAGCGTGACCTTATCCGCGCCATATTCCTGGACTAAAAAATCAATAAGTTGTTGATGTTCAATGCTTGTGGTATCACCGTAGCGATAAGTAACATAAATTTGAGGCATTTGAAGTAATTCCTGTTTGGAATAGTCCACTTTCTATTCATTCTACTGTCAGTAGATACATTTTCATCACCCTAATAATTAGGGGAATAGTTACAGACTGATCGAATTCATGAGACTTTTGCATGTTCAATACTCCCCATAATTTTCTGTAGAAAAACTTTTTAATTTTGATATTTATGGGCAATCGGGAAATACAAAAAACCATATCAATGGACTCGTGGAGCAAGTCAATGGCTAACTAACAGATACGCCAGAATATCATGCAACTCATCCAGCGTGACAACATATTCCCCGGTAGCAGATGCCCGTTCCACTTCTGTGAGAACCACTTCTATATCGGGATTATGTAGAGTTGAACTGTAAAGATAGATCACCCTGTCTGACATTCGCGGATCAATATCCATATTGTCAAAGCCATTGTCCGTTTGTGTATGACACTCGCCACAGTAAATCTCAAATAACGCTGCTCCATTTTCTACAGATGCGTTTGCCAGTAACTCACGGTCGAAAATAGTAGACTCCCCCATATCACGCAGGACAGGTGTAGCACTTGAAATAGGATAAGGTGTACGAGTGGGTTGTTGTGGTCGTTGTGTAGGGTTGATCATCTCTTGAAGGGAAGTAGCCAGGGCATAAGCTGTCGCAATGGTGTCATCAACCGAATTATCGTTGACGGGACGCTCCGTTGCCTGTTCCTCACGACTTACATTAGCAGGTTCCTGTGTTGACGATGTATTTGCTGTCCCGTTATTTCTGGATGTCGATAATATTGATACACAGGACAATGCTCCCATGATAAGGACTATGGCAACAAATATTGTTGCGCCACTTGTCATATTTCCTGTCGGTTGCTTGACTGAGGTTCTGATTCGTTTTTGATATTGACTGCGTTCCTTACGCGAAAATTGGATTAATTTATCCAGTTCAGCCTTTGAATTGAGTGCAAATGAAGGACAATCCAGTAAGGTTGCCAGTTCGACAGGAATTGTGCTCTTTGCGGGCATTGTTGCTTTATCTGCCAGAACACACATCACAAATATGTTACGCTTTTCCAGAGCGGCACGCAGTTCAACATGTAAATAATCATCATGGTCGGAGAGAATCGATTCGCCATATTCATCAATGATATTTGCGAAGCGTTTTCCAATTATGACGATTAACACATCATGCCGCTTTACCGTCTCAGATAAAGCTAAAAAATCGGTATTTTCTGCCTTTGAGAGTGTGACATTGTTAGCACCATATGCGCTGCGAAGTGCCTGTGCAACATCCGAAAATTCTTGACGTGTACTATCTCCATCTCGATAAGTAACATAAATTCTTGGCATTTCAAATGACCTGTCTGAGACTGAAGATTATCTAATATGGACGTTGCGCCAGTGCTGCCGTCAAATCATCCCCCTGACTGATTACCAGTGTGGGCACTTTCATCAGATTTAATCGCCCCCGCACTTCATCGGATGGTGCTCCACCGAAAGTCATGGGGTCAACATAAACACACATCGGACGAATCCCGCGTCGCGATAGCACATTTAATTCAGCTATCCAGCTATCATCGAGGCTTGAGGTGATAATAATGACTGTTGCCCCGCGTGTTAGATTCGGTGTTTCCAGCGACAATAATGCCTTCAAATTATGTTCGGAATGATTTCGTGCTACTGCCAGTGACTCCAGAATGCGCGTTAATTGTCGATGTCCGCGTTCGGGATTATAGAATTCTCTGGTCGGGGCATAGCCGATAAACCCTAATGCCCGTTCTTTGTCGATGAAATGCTCTGCCAGTGAAGCTGCAATCACAACGGCATATTCTTCTGTCGAAGGTGGAATTGCACCTCCATTCGGCATTGCCGGTCCATCATTGTCGAATCGACGTACATTAGGCGCATCAACCAGAGACTCAAGTGAAAAATCAACAATCATCCAGATGTCTACAAGCGGATCGATTTCAAATTCTTTTACAATGATTTTTCCGCGACGGGCAGTACTTTTCCAGTGAACCCGGTTGATACTGTCGCCCGGCACATAATCACGTACTCCGGCTGCATTGGTCGTGATATTCTGTGTGATATAGCGTTGTGGCTCTCCACCGGAAATCAAGCCAATAGGCAATTTGAATTGCGAAATCGGCACACTGCGCGGATAGACAATCATGCGTTCAGAGGCATTGATTTTACGGGGTGTCATGAATAAACCGAAGGGGTCGCCACTGATAACAGTCATCGGACCCAGTGAAAACTCACCACGCACAATGCACTGTGTATCAACTCGCCATTCATAAGTGCTTCGCGGTAAAAGAGGGGGGACGACATGACTCGCTTTATGTCCGGGCAAGTCCGAATGGTCACGTACTTCCAGCCACAATTTCGGCAGGAAAAAGGCATTTCGCACCGAAAAATGCTCTGTAAAATTGCGCCCGACCTGCGAACGACGGGTACGGGTTCGGCGCCCCATACGAACACCGCGCACAGCTAACCACGACCACATCAGGGATAGCAAAATCAACCCGCCGAATAGATACGCCAGATTGAAAAATACTGCCTGTCCTGTGAATATGCCAATTAACAACAGAACATTAATCAGCAACCAGATGGCATTGCGTCTATTGTGCATCATAATTAGCGTCCACTTGCCCCGGGAACAGGTGTCGTAGACAGAATATCCTGCACAATTGTCCGTGATGTAATATCTTTGATGCGTGCCGAAGGACCCACAATAATCCGATGTGCCAGCGTGACTTCCGCCAGTGCTTTCACATCATCGGGAACGACATAATCACGACCTGCCATTGCTGCACGAGCCTGTGCTGCTCTGAATAATGCCAGTGACCCGCGTGGGCTGCTTCCCAGGTAAACATCAGAATGACGCCGCGAGGCTGTTACCAGTTGAATAATGTACTGTTTCACTTCTTCCGCGACATAAACCTGTTTGATGGCTTCCTGTGCTTTCAGCAAATCTTCAACACCGATAACCTGTTGAAGATTTGCAATCGGGTGCTTGAATTGCTGTGAAGATAATATTGTCAATTCTTCTTCCGGTGTCGGATAACCCATCTGAATTCGCATCAAGAAACGGTCTAACTGGGCTTCCGGTAACGGGAACGTTCCTTCATATTCAATCGGGTTCTGTGTTGCCAGAATCATGAAGGGGTTATCCATCTGATAGGTTACACCTTCGACTGTCACCTGCTTTTCTTCCATTGCTTCCAGCAGTGCCGATTGTGTTTTCGGAGTTGCACGGTTGATTTCGTCCGCCAGCACAATTTGCGCCATAATCGGACCCGGACGAAATTCGAATTCATTAGTACGTTGATTGTAAATCGAGACACCCGTCACATCAGAAGGCAACATATCCGGCGTAAACTGAATACGGCTAAAGCTACAACCAATTGCCTTCGATAGAGAGCGTGCCATCATGGTTTTGCCCACGCCCGGAATATCTTCGATTAGAATATGCCCCTTGCACAACAGTCCTAATACGGCTAATCGGATTTCATTTCGTTTGCCGATAATGACCTGTCCCACTGTTTGAGCAATACGCTCGGTAATTTCAGCGACAATGCGAATAGGAACGGCTTGATTGTTGCGTCGGGTTGCATCTGGATTGTTAGACATAAGCTCACTTTTCTAACGATGTAAATTACCTTATCAGTATGCCTGAAAGTCACGATATTATCCAATACGCCTTTCCTACGGCTTACCAATAAACAGTATACCTGATTTGAAGAAAAACGAAGCACGACAGTCGCCCATTTCAGGAGCATTCTAAATATGTAGTGGTTTGGCGGTACCAAACCCGATTTTGCCAATATTTTGAAATTGTATATCAGGTTTGTGGCAAACGTCGTCCCAGAACATGCGAAGCAATCGCCAGACGTTGCATTTCGATACTGCCTCCCGCCAATGTGAATGCACGGGCATCACGCGCCATTCGTTCCACAGGATGCAAACGACTATATCCGTCACCACCCATCATTTGAATAGCTTCATTGGTAACACGGATTGCCATTTCTGCTGCATATGCCTTCGCAATACTGGATTCAACCCGTGAGGTAATCGTTTTTTCTGCGGTTTGAGCCGCTCTGTAAACCAGTAACCGTGCAGCTTCCAGATCAACTGTTGAATTGGCTATTTTCATCTGAATTGCCTGAAAATCAGTGATGCGCTTTCCGAATTGCTGACGATTATCCGCGTAATTCACCGCATAATCCAGCGTACCACCTGCTAAACCGAGACATACAGTCGATGCTCCGACACGTTGCCCGTTATAGGCAGACATTAAGTTTCTGAACCCTGCGCCTGGTTGAACGACAATTTTATCTTTTTCAACACGCAAATCGTCAAAATGAACGTAGCTTTCACGTACACCACGCACACCCATCGAGGGAATTCGCTGTCCTGCCCGAAAACCATCCTGACTCATCTCAATCAATAGCGCACCGATGCCCTGATGCCCTTCAATATCATTGAAACGGGCGTAAACTATTAAAAACTCTCGTTCGCCTCCACCTGTAATCCAGCGCTTTGTGCCGTTCAATAGATATACATCGCCATTTTCATGGGCAGTTGTCTGTAATTCTGTCAGAGCAGACCCCGCTTCAGGTTCGGTCATTGCGATAGACATCAACTTTTCGCCACTTGCAACAGCCGGTAAAACATACTGACGTTGAGCCTCTGTTCCAAAATTGAGAATTGTCCCGACTGCACCAAAATTATGGTCAACAATCAGACGCCCGCTGATGCCACAATGTTTGGCAACTTCTTCAATGACCAGCACTGCTGTCAGCGCAGAATAGCCTCTTCCGCCATATGCTTCGGGGAAGGTCATGCCGAATAATCCGAAATCAGCCAGCTTTTGAATTTGCTCTCGCGGGATATGCTGTTCTTCATCCCATTGCGCGGCATAAGGAGCAACCTCCGCCAGTGCGAATTCACAAACATCGCTCAGAAGTGTTTCTTGTTCAGAGGAAAGATCAAAATTCATAATAATTTTAAATCGCCACTATTTATCAATTGAGGCTATTATAATCCAGGTAAAAAATAAGCCAAAAGGACAACAACCACTGAAAAGCAGAAACTTAACCCTAAATGCTTGCCCTTTACCCATCAGACTGTATAATACGGAAAGATGAAGTAAATTATCTCAATTTCCTGGCAAATCCTGTTACTTAACTTGATACAGTCCATGTTGTGAAATACAATGGATACTGAAAAGATTTGTTAAGTTTGTCTTGTTGATGACTATCCTACACCCGATAATTGGTCGGGTTACTTTCTTGAGAGGAGTACACTATGGCGAAATCGCGGACGGAATTAATGGTTGAACGCCTCCGTGACTTGCAAGGTACAACACCGGAAGTCGAAGCGTCTGCTGTTGTGAGCGTTGATGGTTTGATTATTGCTTCTTCCCTTCCGGCAGGGATTGAAGAAGATCGTGTATCTGCGATGTCTGCTGCGATGCTCTCACTTGGTGAACGTATCGCCTCCGAACTTGGTCGTGGTATGCTCGATCAGGTTTATGTTAAAGGGGAAGACGGCTACGTTATCCTCATGTCAGTCGGTGACGAAGCCGTTTTGACAACACTGGTGCGTAAAGATGCAAAGCTCGGTCTTATCTTCCTCGATATGCGCCGTTCAGCAGATGACCTCGAAAAGTTGGTCTAACTGACTCCGGTGTAAAACTGACCCGCTAAGGGTTGTATAACAATTGATTAGTGTGTAATACGAAGCGGGATGACTAATATTGTCCCGCTCTATCGTTTTGTAATAGAGCCTACAGGTGAATACATGGCAAAACCGAAGTATATATTCTGTACCGGGGGCGTGGTGAGTTCCGTCGGTAAAGGTATCACAGTTGCAGCTATCGGGCGACTTCTGAAAGCGCGTGGATTAAAAGTGGCTATCCAGAAGCTCGATCCCTATCTCAATGTTGACCCCGGAACAATGAGTCCGTATCAACACGGTGAGGTATTCGTAACAGATGATGGGGCAGAGACCGATCTTGATCTCGGTCACTATGAACGATTTACCGATGAAAGTGTGAGTCAGGCATCAAACGTCACCGCCGGACAGGTCTATCTCACAGTTCTTGAACAGGAACGTAAGGGGAATTTCCTCGGCGGGACGATTCAGGTGATTCCGCATATCACCAACGAAATCAAACGCCGCATCAAGCAGGTTGCCCGTCAGGATGAAGAACTGGACGTGGTCATTGTTGAAGTCGGCGGCACAGTTGGTGACATTGAAGGGCAGCCATTCATCGAAGCATTACGTCAGATGCGTACCGGGCTGAAACGCAGTGATTCACTATACGTGCATGTGACATTCCTGCCCTACATCGGCGCAACAGGCGAACTCAAAACCAAACCGACACAACACAGTGTCCGCGAACTTCGTAGCATGGGTATTCAGCCACAGGTAATTATTGCCCGTACCGATCATGATGTAACCGATGACATTGTCGAGAAAATTTCATTGTTCTGTGATGTCGATAAAGAAGCCGTTGTGCCACTGGTTACTGCCAATAATATCTATGATGTGCCGCTCTCACTGGAAGATGCCGGACTCGGCAATTATATTATGGATTGGCTCAATCTTAAGCCCAAACAGGCGAAAGACTTGACCGTATGGCGTTCGATTGTCGAGAACATGGCAAAAGCAGAAGACGAAATCACGATTGGTATCGTCGGCAAGTATGTTGAATTACACGATGCTTACATGAGTGTCAAAGAAGCCCTGATACACGCGGCGGCGGCTCATAAGCACAAACTCAATGTGAAGTGGATTCAATCTGACGATCTCGAAAAAGGTCGCAACATTGATGAACTCGGTGAAGTAGATGGTATTGTTGTTCCCGGAGGCTTTGGCTATCGTGGTGTAGAAGGTAAAGTGATCGCAGCACGTTACGCCCGTGAGAAAAAAGTTCCTTATCTTGGACTGTGTCTCGGGATGCAGGTTATGTGCATCGAATTTGCCCGTAACATTCTCGATTACGAAGATGCCAATAGCTCTGAATTTAATGAAAATACGCCGTATCCGATTATCAGCCTGATGCTGGAACAGCGTGATGTGACTGAAATGGGCGGGACAATGCGTCTCGGTGCTTATCCCTGTGATTTGCAACCGAACACACTTGCAGAGCGAGTTTACGGACAAAAACAGATATTTGAACGCCACCGTCACCGTTTTGAATTCAACAATGATTACCGTGCCATTTTCGAGCAAAATGGCATGACATTAAGTGGTTTGAGCCCGGATAAAATGCTGGTAGAAATCACAGAACTTGCTGACCATCCCTATATGATTGGTAGCCAGTTCCATCCAGAATTTCTCAGCCGCCCGACACAGGCACACCCGCTTTTCCTGGGCTTAATCAATGCTGCTGTCGAACACCGTGAAGCACAATCTGCCAATCTCACAGCGGATTAAACCCGGAAAACAATAATTTGTAGGGACAGAGCCTGCTCTGTCCGCCGTAACCTGTATTTTGATTAATCAAGAAGGACATATCATGTCAATAGAAACCGCGATACGTGCATTGCCAAAAGTCGATTTGCACGTTCAATTTGAAGGCGCAATTGCGAAAGAGTTTATTTTGCTGGTAGCAGAACAGACTGACATTGCCCGAACCTATAAAAAAGCGCGAGACTACCGCAGTATCATGTCGGATTTCAAAAAACCGAATTTCGACAAAATTGATGAAATTGTGCGTGAGAGTTCATCCTGGGTACGTCATCCCGAAGATATTGCCCGTGCAGTCTATGATCTGGCAGTAGGCTACTCGAAAGATAACGTTAAGTATGCTGAAATTGCTGTCAATCCGGCGATTTATACTGACCTCGGAATGCCCTATCAAATGTTGATGGAAGCACTATCCGATGGGGCAGACCGTGCCGGACGTGCATGGGGTGTGAAGTTAGCCTTTATCATGTCGATGCCGCGTGAACGTCCGCGTAAAAGTGATGATATTGCACGCTGGGCGACAGGCGCAACCGCTCAAAAACATAATGTTGTCGGTATGAGCCTGTCTGGACGTGAAGATTCACAACCGGTTGCACAATTCAAAAAAGCATTCCAGACAGCCGCCAAAAAAGAGCTCCCGCGTGTGACTCATATGTTCAGTTACCCGGACGCAGACTCTTTTCAGGGTGTTCTTGATGTTGTTATGCCGGATCGCCTGACAGATGCCTGGGGTGTACTGGATAACCCGGATGCTGTGTCATATCTGATAGAACACGATATTCCAATTATCGTCACACCCACCCGTGAAGTGAAACTCGGACGCATTAAATCCGTTGCAGAGTATCCAATTCAAGAGATGCTGGAAAATGGTTTGAATGTGTCGATAGGCTCGGGGATGCCAGCCATGTTTGATACCACCGTCACCGATGAATACCTCAAACTGGCTGAGGCTGGAGTGACGTTGCAAGAGATTCAATTGCTCATTCGTAATGGTATCCGTGCTGCATTTATGCCGGATGAAGCCCGCACTGACCTCATGGTCGAATTTGAGCAAGCCATCATCGAATTACAGGATTAATTCCTGTAGGGGCAGACCGTCGGTCTGCCCGATTTAATTTCTCTAGTCAATTTCCAAAATTTCGATTTCGTTGTCGCTGGCAGCGCCATCAACCGGAATTCGGATAGTCAGGACACCTGTTTTGCTGAGTTTCGCTTTTGCCTCATCAGATTTCACAGGTGTTGTAATCGTCACAGTGCGGTCAAATACCCCGAATTTACGTTCTTTGATCAGGTAAACAGCCATCGGGTCAACATCCGGTGCAACAGTTTCCCCGCGGATCATTAGCGTTTCCCCTTCCATCGATACTTCAATGCTTTTGGCATCCAGATTATCAAGAGGGCTGGTCTGCACTACGATTTCATCATCCAGTTCATAGACATCGACACGAACAGGTTGAGCCGCAGTCGCAATCTGAACAGCACTCTGGACTTCTTTGCTTACCTGCTCAAATACTTTTCCTGTTGTGTCGCGTAATTTGTTCAGTTCCTTCATGATGTCGAAACCTTGATCGTCCGCCATAGTCGTACTCCTTTTTCACAATTCATAATTATGTATACGGTTAAGCATAGCACAAAGTCGCAAAAAAAAGCGCCGGATTGCTGTCCGACGCTTAAAATATTACCTGATTCAGATGTTAGGCTTCGGTGAATTCACCTTCTACGACATCTTCTTCGGGATTTTCATAGCCATTACCCCCGGCAGCGCCCTGTTGTTCCTGAGCGTACATCTGCTGAGCGAGAGCATGACTTGCCTGTTGCAGCGTTTCGATTTTGCTACGGATGCTGGTAACGTCGCCGCTTTCCAGAGCAGATTGCAGTTCTTCAACCTGAGCTTCAATCTGACCGCGATCATTAGCTGAAACCTTATCGCCCAATTCATTCAGTGATTTTTCGACTGCGTAAATCAGCGAGTCAGCTTCATTCCGAACCTGTACCAGTTCAGCACGACGCTCATCTTCAGCTTTGTTAGCTTCCGCTTCGTTTACCATGCGTTCAACTTCATTGTCATCGAGATTGGTCGAGGCAGTAATCGTGATTTTTTGTTCCTTGCCTGTTGCCTTATCAGCCGCATGTACATTGATGATACCATTCGCATCAATATCGAATGTAACTTCAATTTGTGGTGTACCACGTGGTGCAGGGGGAATGCCCTGTAACTGGAATTCACCGAGCAACATATTATCTGCTGCCATTGAACGTTCGCCCTGGAAGACACGGATGTCTACGGCAGGTTGATTGTCTGCTGCGGTCGAGAAAATCTGTGATTTCTTAACCGGAATCGTTGTGTTACGCTCAATCAATTTGGTGAATACACCACCCATTGTTTCCAGACCGAGACTCAAGGGCGTAACATCCAGAAGGAGAATATCCTGTACATCCCCGGCGAGAACACCCGCCTGTAAAGCCGCACCGACAGCAACAACTTCATCAGGGTTTACACTCTTATTCGGCTGTTTGCCCAGACGTTCACTCACTATATCCTGAACCATCGGCATTCGGGTTGAACCACCGACCAGCACGATTTCATTGATGTCACTTTTGCTCAATCCGGCATCTTTCATCGCTTGATTGACAGGAACAATCAGACGTTCCAGCAAATCAGCGCTCAATTGCTCGAATTTTGCCCGGCTCAGCGTAATGTTCAAGTGTTTTGGACCACCCGAATCGGCTGTGATGAAGGGCAGGTTGATGTCTGTCTGCATGGTCGCTGAAAGCTCAATTTTAGCCTTTTCAGCCGCTTCTTTCAGGCGTTGCAATGCCTGCCTATCCTGACTGAGGTCGATACCCTGGTCTTTCTTGAATTCACTGACCAGCCAATCGACAATCAAATCATCCCAGTCATCACCACCGAGATGGGTATCACCACTGGTTGCCAGCACTTCGACTACCCCGTCACCAACTTCCAGAATGGAGACATCGAATGTACCACCACCGAGGTCGAATACTAAGATTTTTTCGTTAGCCTTTTTATCAAGACCATATGCGAGTGCCGCCGCAGTTGGTTCATTGATGATACGCAAGACTTCTAACCCTGCGATACGACCTGCATCCTTTGTTGCCTGACGTTGACTATCGTTGAAGTAAGCCGGAACGGTGATAACTGCCTGTGTGACATCTTCACCGAGATAACTTTCAGCATCTTTTTTGAGTTTGCCGAGAATCATCGCGCTAATTTCCTGTGGTGAATAAACTTTATCCATTGCAGGAACACTCACACGCGCATCATTGCTGTTACCACTAACGACTTCATAGGGTAGGCGACTTACTTCATTTTTGGCATCCTCATAAGTCATACCCATCAGACGCTTTACACTGAAAATTGTGTTCTCAGGATTGACAACGCCCTGACGTTTCGCTGCCTGACCGACCAGGCGCTCTTTGTTTTTGTTGAATGCTACAATTGAAGGGGTTGTACGGCTACCTTCTGAATTAGCTATGACCGTAGGCTCACCACCTTCGAGTACAGCGACAACAGAATTTGTTGTTCCTAAGTCAATACCGACAATTTTTCCCATAGTTATTCCTCGAATATCATTTCAATTTCTTGTTGACAGCTATAGTGTAAAAAACTTCTGTAGGAGAAATATCAATTCAATATATGAGAAATATCGGAGCAACATCAGAATTGTATTAATGGGAAATTTCGCTCGTGTGAAACAAAAAATCGGTAGTTTCAGCCACCGATTTTGTCAAAAATTTCTATGGTAGGGATGGGTCAGCGTATCCATCCGTTTGTCGTGATAGTCCTGCTATTTCAGTAGTTTCAGCATTTCATGAACGACTTCCCGCACACTATCTTTCTTGATAGCAGTACAGGGCAAAACAGGAACACCACTGCCCACGCCTGTACCATCGCGCACTTCGTCCAGACTGACTGCCTCATCCATCTCAATTTTATTAGCGACAACAATAAAAGGTACATCTTCAATGCCGGAGAATGTGTTGATGAGTTCGGCTGCATCAGGGAAAGATGGCGGGTCGGTTGCATCGACCAGAACGATAAACCCGTTCATATCTTTTGCCAGTGTATCCCACATGAAGCTAAAGCGTGTTTGACCTGGCGTTCCATACAGATGCACACGATCCCCGTCAAAATCAACACGCCCGAAATCCATCGCAACAGTTGTGAGTAATTTGATGCCTTTATCTTCGGTCGTGATACTGCGTTCTGTATCAACAATATCAATATCAGACCCGTTCTTGACGAATTCGGTTTTTCCTGAATTAAATGGTCCCGTCACAACTACTTTATAGACAGCCACAAAACCCTCCTTGTGGGGGTAATTATTTCTTCGTTTATTGCTGTTATTGTACGTCTAATCAAGTCCCATCGCAAGCGATAGCCCTATTCCGGCAAGTCGATAAACTCCGGTGGAATTGCCTTTGCGAGATAGTGTTCTGTCTCTGCATGATGAAAGACAATCCCTGCTTGATAAGCATCTTTCGCCCGTATCATCAGCATCACCGGATTTTGTGTACGCCGCTTTGCAACCACTGTCGCATTATCGAGATTAGTTGTCATATGGACGTATTGCCGCCCGAGCGAGAGCAATCCCTCTTCACGAATCGCTTTTACTGCCTTGCTATTTGTGCCATGATAGAGCATGTCAGGGGGCTCACATGCCGGATAGATCACTTTTGGCTTGCTATGACCATACATCGCCCGGATTTGTTTTCCGGCAATTTCGTAGCGTTTTTTTCCGCGCTGATCCCCGGCAACCACCGTTTCAAGATCATTCATCTCAAATTGTCTGCCATATTTACCCTGAATCACTGTCCACACAGTATCCAGAGGTGCAAAACCCTGTTCATCGAGGGCAATATCAAAATCTTCGGGACTATGTCGCAATACAACAGCTAGAAATTTCGATAGTCGTTTTAAATCTTTTGCCATTTTCTATTTCTAATTCGCTAATAATAGATGTAAGGGTTTGCTACAGCACACCCGTTTGCAAAAAGGGGAAATATGTCGCATCACCACTTTTAATCTCAGTATATCACGATGAAATCTCGCAATTGCCCCCCCGTTTGTGTCATAATTGTGTCACTGTTTTCACACACTAAAACACATGTAGAGGAAAAGCCCATGCAATTACTTGGAATTGATATTGGTGGATCGGGCATTAAAGGCGCAATTGTTGATATTCGTAAAGGCGAATTTGTTGGAGAACGTCATCGCATCCCGACTCCGCAACCTGCAAAACCACAACCTGTCGCAGAAGTTGTCGCAGAAATTGTTAATCATTTTGACTATAGTGGACCCATCGGCGTGACCTTTCCCGCGATTATTCATAACGGGGTTGCCCATAGTGCTGCTAATGTAGATGATGAATTCATCGGAACAGATATTTCCCGCCTGATTCAACGTGAAACTGGTTTACCGACAATTACCCTCAATGACGCTGATGCTGCCGGAATCGCAGAAATGCACTTTGGCGCGGGGCAAAATCAACTGGGGACAGTCATCATCCTGACATTGGGTACAGGCATCGGCAGTGCGATGTTCCGCAAAGGTGTACTCTTCCCGAATAGCGAACTCGGACACATTTACCTGTCGAATGGTATGGAAGCCGAACATTACGCGGCAGAACGTATCCGTAGTGAAGAAGAACTAAGCTGGAAAAAATGGGGCAAACGACTCAATGAATTATTCCAGCATGTCGAATTTATCTTCTCGCCGGACTTAATTATCGTCGGTGGGGGTGTCAGCAAAAAATACGAAAAATACTTCCCGTATATCGAAGTCAAAGCTCAACTCCTTCCTGCTGAATTACGCAATGATGCCGGAATTATCGGTGCTGCCCTCGCTGCCGAAGACCTCGCATAAGACAAATTCTAGGGGAAGGTCGCCATGCCTTCCCAAAATTTACACTTTGTCATCGAAAATCGGCAATTCAAATTCGAAAATCACTTTATCACTATCTTGTGTGACTTTGAGTTCACTACCTGCTTGATGCAAAATATAACTAACTATTGATATGCTACTTGCTACGTTAAAAATTGCTTCCTGGTATAAAGACTGACCTGTATCACTTAATTTTATCTGCCGTGTGATTATTATTGAAACGGTTTTACCATTTCTTGAAATAGAAATTTCTGGTTTCGATTCACCATCAATCAGGTTTTTGATTTCGCGTTGCGCTAAAATGCTAATGATATAGTCAAGCTCATGTTCTGTTGGGAAAATGATATTTGGTAGATTATTCGGTTTTGATATTTTAATCTTGTGAAAAGCTGGCGCAGAAATATAGATTTGTTGATCTGGATAAAATAATTCTCTGGAGAAAAATGATTCCAGGTTAATAAGAACACAGTCTGCTTGCGAATAGTTAGGATTTGTAGTAAACATTTTTGAAATTCTGTTTGTGTAATCAAGTTCAACTTGAGCCAATCTCATCGCACTAATTCCAACTTTAATAGCTCTTTCCAATTCATCCGTATTCTCACGCAAATCTGGATATTCGAATAGAATTTCTAGCTCCATTTGGAGATTTAAATTATCCCTTATCCAATATTGCCATATACGTTGTACAATGTCAGATGTGTCTATCGCATACCCCATCGCCTGATGCACATCCTCGGCGTGCAGTGCTGGAAATTGTTCTAAAATCTCTGCCTGAGATTTACCATCCAGCGACAATCGCACAATCTCATTAACTGTAATTTCTGTATCACGAATCCGTGCCTGACCACCCATGACCAGTGCTTCCCGAACAATCCGGTCAAATTTCTCCATACATCCCCCTCATCAAATAAAAATCTGTTTCTACAATACCATGTCTACCTGAAAACAAAAAAGCCAACCGTTTTCGATTGGCTTTTGAAATGACATATTTTTGTTGATTAGATAGTCGGTTCAGGTGAAACCACAGTGTAACTGTCCTCTTCATCACCACCGTCATCTTCTTCGTCATCCATGTAAGCATCGAGAATCGCTTCATTTTCTTCTGCCTGTTTAGCGATTTGTGCCTGCACCGCCTGCATGAATTTACCATTCTGGTTGGCAACAATACCCTCTACCCGCTCGACAAAGGTTGCGAATGCCGCAGGGTTATTGGCATATGGACCGGCGTGCATATCGTAGAAATTCTTCTCTGCCTGTAACTCCTCGGCGGCAGAACGATATGAGCTCCAATTTTCGCCATATTTATACAGACTTTCCAGCGCTGCTGACCCCGCAACTGCCAGACTGATAAAGACTGTAATACTATCGACCCCGATACGAATCATCGTTTCGGTATTATCGGCTGCGTTCGGGAAAAATTGTGTAATAAAGCGGGCAATGGTTGAATTCAAACTGACCAGTGCCGGAATCAACAGTGATCCGATGACAACAATTCGTTGATACCAGTAGTAAGTATCTTTGTTTTGCGTGGCTTTGCTATCGTAATAAGCCCATTGGCTATGCCAGCGATATTCAAGATAAAAACGTTCCCGCGCTGATACATTGCGTTTCATGAAAATCGGTGGAGGCCATTTCGCATCGGGCATGATAACCCAATCTTCAAAGTTTCCATCAGAAGCCGGTTTATTCGGAGTTTGATTTGTTGCCATATAACTCGCCTCGTTGTATGTAGTGGATACAGGTGTTCCGGTTGGAATTACATCATTTTCGTAAGAATTAGTCTCATTATCCCGTATTGTATCAGGATTGACAGTTTGTGCGGCATAAGGTAGGTCATTTTCTGCCGGGACATCATATTGAACAACCTCAATTACACCGTCTGCGGCAGGTTCGGGTGTTGTAACGTCAGGGGATGGAGGAACATCGTATTGAGCAACCTCAATTACACCGTCTGCAACTGATTCTGCATCGGTCTCCCCAACCGGAGATAATCCGGGAACATCATTTTGTTCTATCTCAATGACCCCGCTTGCATCTGTCGTAGCAGAAGCGACAACCTCAACATCGGGGGCTGTGGCTGAATCTTCGGTAACTTCGATAACAGGAGACGATAGAGGCGCATCATTTTGTTCAATCTCGATAACCCCGCTTGCATCTGTATTATCGACTTGGTCTGTCGCAACAGAATCGGCAATCTCAACAACAGCTTCCACATCAGGTTCAGGCTGACCTGTCACCGCAGCCGCAGGAACATCATAATTCTCAATTTCAATAATGCCGGATGCGTCTTCCGGTGGAGTAGATTGTTCGCTGGCATTATCAGGATTCATTCAAAAAATCCTTTTCTGAAAGGGTTAATATTACAAATCATTTTGAAGTGTACCTCAAAAAATGAATTTTCACCGTGAAGATTTACATTTCATTTGAAAATTGTTGGGAACAAAAAATGCCACCTGTTAAAAGTGGCACTTTATATCTGGAAAATGAGTCAGGTAAATCATGTGCTGGCTGCCTTATCGCTACGTTGTTTTCGTTTGAAATTGTCATCTAATTCACGCAGAATTTCAATTCGTTCAACTTCAAGCCGGGTTCCTTCATCAATCGGGCGGGTCGGTTCACGAACAATAATATCGCCGGGTTCACACTCCAATACTTTACATAACTCATTGATTTTCCGTAAATCCGGTTGCAACATATCGCCGGACTTCATGCGATACAGGGCAGCAATCGAGATACCTGCTTGCTCTGCCAGTTCTTCATTTGTGAGCCGTTTGCCATGACGTGCCTGCCACTGAAACAGCGCCTTATCAATATTGATATAGGTGGGCATCTATCAACCTTTCCTATGATGTCTAAGGGGAAACTCTTATTTAGAGTACCCTAATTTTGTGAATAATTCCAAAAATAACATAATCCTATCGGTAAATATCACATCTTACTAACAGTATCCTAACCGCGACCGGGAATAAAGGGCTACTTGATTGACGATTCTATCAACTCGTGATAGGTTTGCTATCATGATGATATAAAATATTTATCATTAAACGATATACTATAGTTGTTAGCGCACACGCCAGAAATTGTTACATGCCCGCTTTTGCGGAGTTAATAAAGGGTAAAATGGTGAGCGAAAAAGAAGCAACCACACAGATTAGTATTACAACCTCTCTCTTTGTACACGGCTGGCAACATCTTGATGCAGTATTATTGGCTGCATTAGCAACAGAATTCCCGCTTTTACTAATTGGACCGCATGGAACGGCGAAAACTTTACTGGTTGAACGTCTCTCAAAAGCCCTTGGATTAGAATTCCGGCACTACAATGCCTCGCTCATCAACTATGATGATCTGGTGGGGATTCCCATCCCGGAAGAAGGACACAATGAATTACGATTCATCACCACACCGGGCGCAATCTGGGAAGCTCAATTTGTCTTTTTCGATGAAATTTCCCGGTGCCGCCCTGATTTACAGAACAAACTTTTCCCGATCATTCATGAACGTCGTGTGATTGGCATGAATTTAAACAATTTGCAATTTCGCTGGGCTGCGATGAATCCACCATCACCGGATAGCCCTGAACTGGATATGGCTTCATCAGAATACTATCTCGGTTCTGAACCGCTTGACCCTGCCCTGACAGACCGTTTCCCTTATGTGATTCCTGTTCCTGGCTGGCGCGATTTAGACCGTGACAATCGCCGTAAAGTGCTTGCGATGCATTCGTCACTATCACAGAATGGATCAGCGACACAATTTGAACGTCCCTTATCCGAACTGGTCGAAGAAACCCGGTCTCGCCTGGAAATCGTCGAAAATGAATACGGTGAAGGGCTGATTGACTATATGATCGCAGTGATGGATTTGCTTGAAAAAGCGAATTTACCACAATCACCCCGTCGTGCAAGAATGCTGGCGCACAGTATCGTCGCGATTCATGCGGCACGCCAGGTACTTGAAGGGGAAGAGGCAGAACTAGTTGATAGTGCAGAACTCGCATTGCTTTATGGTTTACCACAGAACGCAACTGATGTTCCGCCGACTCCGGCTGCCGTTGTCGCTTTACATCGCCAGGCGTGGGAAATCGCGACCATGCTCGATGATGAAGTATGGCGACAGATTCTTGCTGAACCAGACCCGCTCAAACGCATTATCACCGCCGATGACCTGGATGTGAGTGATGAAGAAATGTCCCGTCTGGTCACACAGGCACTCAATGTTGATGCTTCTGAACCACGCAAAATCGGTCTGGCAACAGCATTGTATCTGCGTTTCCATACTTTCCGGCAATTAACTCCCGCAGCCTGGGAACCTCTGGCGAAACTTGCCGGACGGGTATTGTTACCGAGACGCGCATCCCTGTCATTACAAAATAATGCGCCGGATATGCAACTCTGGAATGAGATTAAGCCCTGGGTACTGGAACAACGTAAAAATTCGGGATTGCCCCGGCTTGTGGTCAATTACGTTCTGGGCGGCTTCCCTGAATTATGGCGACAGAATGACTGGCAGGATGCCGTACAACAACTTGTAGATGATTTGCAACTATTCGGAGTCGAGGAGTTCTAAACATGGCGAACAACAATAATAAACAACAAACGAGTCGCTTTCCTGTGCCTCGCAATTCGAATCAGAACAATAATTCACGCTTACCGGGTTCAAGTCGTTTTGGTAGTTCTAGCTCCGGTTCAAGTCGCTTTGGTGGTTCAAGTTCCCGTTCCAGTTCAAGCCGGTTTGGTAGCAGCAGTGCAAGTCGTTTCGGCGGACGTGAAGAAGTAGCGTGGACAATTTCTCCGGCGAATAAAGCGGGTGTTCGAATTTCGCTCAAAGGGTTGGGCGATCCCTTACAGCGTTTGCTCGGGACAAAACTGAATCGCGAATTGAGTGATCCGGCAAAAGTTAGTGAATTGCTGCTCAAAGATGAAGAACTCCGCGAAAAATTAGAAGAAGTTCTGGATGCTGCCTGGGAATCATACGAATTCAGAGGTGCAGCACTACTTTATCCCTGGGAGGAAAATATCCGTAAGGCTTTCACAGAGGATATTCAGCCAACACCGCCGCCACCACCGAAGAAAGACAAAAACGATAACGATGACGAGTACGACGACGAAGATTACTATGAAGATGATGATGATCTGGATTGGTTAGCAGCAAATCAGACAAATAGTAAAAAACGCTACCAATCACTGCGGGCGATTGATGTCGCATTTGTTATGAATATCCTGGCACGTTCACGGGCGAATGTTGTGGTTGGAAATACACCACTGGCGCTCGAACCGGGCTTTCTTGAGAAAACAATCATCTGCGATGACCCGCGTATTGTAGAAATCGCACAGGCTACAGGTTGCATTGATGAGGACTGGTAACGACTATGAGTAGCAAAGCACCCCTGTACAACCGCACCGACGAAGCATCCCGTATTATGTCACGGCTTCTGGCATCAATGCCTGCTGCGACCTTTGAAATGGAGACTTTTTCACGTCTGGCAGGGATTGTCGCCAGTACAGACATTCCGACGGCTGCGATGGAGTGTAAACATCGTCCGAAATTGCTGATTAATCCCGAATTTGTGGCGAAGCATTGTAAACGCGATGAACATCTATTTTTACTCATCATGCACGAACTCTGGCATGTGATGTTAGCGCATACCAGTCTCTACCCGCGTGTAACACAGGCTCAGAATATTGCCTTTGATGCGATTATTAATGCCGGGTTGATGCGTCGCTTCAATAAACCGGAGTATCGTGGCTTCTTCGAGGCATTGAATCCGCCGGATAAATTCCCGCACATGCTCTTGCGTCCGCCACAGGGATGGGATGACAACCCGTATTATCCGAATGATATTGGACCACCGGGCACAGCGCGTGTTCTGTCACAATTGTATCCACCGAAAGGCACATTCCGCCCGACAATGCCATTCTACGATGAAATTCTGGATTTAATCCGTGAGGATATGCGCCAGAAAGGGCAGTTGGTAGAAGTGCCGGTTTTGCTGGGCGATCATCACTCGCAAGACCCCTACAAAAGTGCTTTCCTGAAAGATGCGATGGGTCGTGTTGTCAAGAAATGGCCTATGAAAGTTCAGGAATTCGCACCGCCGGGACAGGGCGCTCAGATGGCAGATTGGCAAATTGACCCCTACTCTGCAACACAGGAAATTCGTCGTGCGTTTTCGAATGTATTGCGTTTAGCATTAGGACGCGAAATGGGCGAGTTTCGTCGCAAGCAACGGATGCCGATTCGTGGCGTGACCGGGAAAGGTGTGTTGCCGAATCCCCGTGATCGTCTGATTCATGCCCGTAAGCTCCTGGGCGCACCCCGCACCATGTGGGAGCAGGTCAATACGTATAAAGCACGTGTGCCGGAGAAAAAAGTTCGCGCTCATGTCTATTTCGATGTGTCCGGTTCAATGTCGAATGTGCTGCCGTATCTGATGAATTTGATTACACCCTATGTCAAAAGTGGCAAAGCAAATGTATTCCAGTTTTCAACCGAAGTGGAATATTTGCCCTTACGAGACCTTCGCCGGGGTGTTGTTCGTTCAACAGGAGGGACACAAATCAATTGTGTCATGGATCATATGATGGAACATCGGGATACAGTCCATCGTATGTTGATTCTGACAGATGGCTATACAGGTGTACCTTATGCTGAATCCATCCGTGCCATTCATGATGATAACAAACGGGTGCATGTGGTTTTGCCCTCTGAATCACCGTATCAGCAAGATTTAGAGAGCATCGCAACCTCGTTCACCGTTCTACCACCCATCAATTAACATTTTTTGTATGACCGTCATGCCCCTACTGGAAAATATCAATAATGGTAGGGGTTTGGCGTGCTAAACCCGATTTTCCCGGGATTTCATGGTGCGGTATTTTCTATTTTCGGAATCCACAACTCGTATGCAAAGCCATTCAATTCGACAATCTCATCCAGTTGATAATGCTCATCAATCGCCAGCAAAATGGGCACGGGGAATAAATCTGCCCGGCGAATCACCAGACCAATCTCGTGATTTTCCAGTAATTCCAATAACTCTGTCGGGTCATAGAGATCATTTTCCCACAAATTCCGTAATTGAACCGCATTTGTGACCACTTCATCCCCGACTTGAATCGCAAATCCGGCATCTTCGGAGATAACAATACCATCGGTTTCCCGCACTCTCTCCGTGATATACCAGCCATTATCATAATCTTGCTGAGTCGGAAAATGCCCTGTTACAGCGTATCCGACTGTCCATCTTGCAGAGTCATACAGTGGATAGCGATGCCCCGGTTTTGGAGAAATATTGAGCGCATTCGCAATTGGCTCATATATGCCAGAAGTCGGTAACTTGATGACCAGTGCCCCGTAAAGTACAAACAAAACCAGTCCAATAATGCCTATAACATTTGATTTCACCGGAATTTCAGTGATAATTCGGGAAAACGGATTTTCTTCCGGGAATTTCCAGCCATCATTTAACGTTCGTGCGACAAACAGCCCCGCGAGAATGCAACTTGCCGCGAGGGTGGTCGCAAAATAACTATCCCCCGCACCCCATTTACCTGCACCGATTGTACTGACCAGTGACACCACAAACCACACGGTATAGACAGATAATCGCGAGAAATACAATTCATAGACTGAAAACAACAGTGCAAGAATCAACAACGGATAGTGTAAACTCAAAAATAGCTTGAATAATCCGATAAATTGCTCTGTGATATATTCATTTTGATTCGAGCTAATAATATTTATCCACCAGTGCCCGTCTGTTACAAACATCGCCCATCCAAAAATAACCCCGGCAATGATGACCAGACTGATACTATATTTCAGAGCCAATCGTGGGTTTTGCAGCAATAACCAGCCCCCGACAGCGATACAGGTCGAATATGCCAGTTGTTTGGTGTACCCGGCAAGCAAAAGGAAGAAAAATGCTATCAGAATGCGTCGATTTCGCCCTTTTTTGTTGAATTCGAAGGCATTGGCTATCACGACAACCGAAAGTGTCTCAAACATCACCATCAACAAATGTTGCCTTAACAGTGGACCAATGTGATAGATGAAATTCGATGCTAAAAATGCAAACCCTGCAATGATAGCAATCCACAATCGTTTCTCATCCCGCCAGATGACATAACTGATAGCCAGTGCCGTGATAAGCGTCGCCAGAAAAATAAGTAATCGTCCGTACCAGAAACCTGCCCCGAACAACCACACAAAGGGCACCATCAAAATATGAAAAAACGGGGCGTAACCACTCGCATAAAATGGATAAACATCATTATCACAATAGGGGCAACCACCCTCTGCCAGCAAAATAGCATTATTGAGTTCAAAGCCCTCTGCCTGGTCATAATCAAAGGGGAAGGGTATCAGCGCGACACCGAACGATACATAAATCACAACATGCAGTGTCATGATAACCACTGCGATGATTAGTAGAATGTTCTGGATAGATTGCCATAAATTACGGGATTGTGTCATTTTTGCAGGTCTTTTTATTGGGATGCTGACAATTGAGGCTGTAAATTAGCGCTTAAAACAGCAAAAATCAATAGGCACAGCTACAGGAGATGAAATATGGATTATGATATACCGGAATTTGATGCGAAGTTTGCGAAACAACGGGGATTGCCGTTTCTCACAGGAATCTTTAACGACGCATTTGTAAAACTCACAATTGATGATGATGGTCGCTGCCGTGCGATTTTCAAGAAAAGCTATTTCGTGCTACAGGACGATAACACCGAACCGTCAAAATCACAGTGGAGTACACTCAAGAAAAAGATGAAGCGCCACAATCGCAATGTGTTTGTGTTCAAAGAAACAGGGGAAACAGCCTGTAATGCGGATGCCTCCCCTGATTCCTGTTTCTATGTCGATTTTGGTTTCTTCAAGTATTAATTGGTAGGGGCATGATGTGTCATGCCCTGGAACTTTCCCGCAGATTACAGATTATCCGGCAATTCTTCAAGAATCTGAGCCGTTCCCGCGACAATTTTCACAGATGATTTGCCCTCAATCACATACAGACGCATCGAATCTTCTGTCAGACTGTTGATGTAAATGCCTTTTTCTGCCACAAATGCCTGATATTCCGTGTCGCTTGCTGTTCTGAAATTTGCACCTTTCCAGAATGCCGGAGCTTCCATGTACGCCACATTCGAGAGTTGTACATAAATCGGTGAATTGTCGCCTGTGATTCGTAATACCATACGCCCTAAACGACGCTGATAACCATGAATATCGACACTTAATGTCTCAGCATTATCAATATTGAACGCATTGGTGCTATTCGCTTCAATTGCCATTGTTCTATGATGATGAATCGGTTCAACAGGGGCAATTGTCTCAGCCACAGGACGTTTACGCTTTACTTTGACCGGATTGCCTGTGCTGAAATCAAGCCCCCGTACAAACGCCCGATTTGCAGCAATTATCAATGCTAGCGCCGTAAACATGACATAGACAACCATCCCGGCGATATTGGCAGCATGAAGAAGATACATATCCCCGTAATACGAATCCATATTGGCATACAGCATCGAGCTAATCACCCCGTTATCTGCGAGAATGCTTGCAGTGCGGAATGTGAAGAAAATCATGCCTTCGTCATAGCTATCATGGGCGATAGCGAACGGATAGGCATCCCCATCGGTGAAGGCAAATGTAAAGTACAGAATCAACGGAAGTAATATAGCGATTCCAACCCGTGTAAATACGCCGATAGCGCTGCTGGTTTTTGCCTTAAATTTAAAAAATGCAACTGCCATACCAATCGCGCTACTTAGCATCAATTCGAGGACAGTGAATATCAGCAGGAAAATGATCGCCGTGAGGACAAAATCGCCTCCTAACCGGATGTCAAAGAGATTCACAGATGGGTTGTAGTAAGAATAAAGCTCTTGATAAGAGAAATCGTCATTTAAATTGACACTCGCGACTCCCCAGAATAGCGTGCCCAGACGGATAACATACAACCAGGCATAATTCCGTGTCAGATGGCGCATAATGCCTGTCCACTTGCCGAGAACAACCCGCCAGTTACTCACGCCTGTAAGCATGAGCAAGTCCCAGGTTTTGCCCCTGCGTTCCAGATACATACTATCCGATGCAGTGGTGACAGCCCGTACAACCAGCAAAATTCCGACGATAACATTGGCTAAGGCAAGCAATCCCAGAGTGAAATTAATCGACTCGTAGAAATGTTTCCCGAATCCCCACAAAACCGGAATGAGAAAGAGCAGTACCGAAATTGCATACATGATTCGCCAGAACCATTTTCCGCGCTGACGATTGAGGGTCAAATTTTCGCGTTGCTGAATTGGATTTTCGAGAATATTGCTGTGTAATGCCTGCTGAAGACTCATCAATAAACCCCTGTTAACTGAACAACTAACTACAGCCTACCATAACTTTTTTATGGATAGGCAATTCGTAGTGTAATTGATACATGTTGACAGAATCAGGAGTGGATTGTAAGCAAAATGAAAACCCCTCACCGTGTCGGGAGGGGCAGGAGAATCTTATTCGCTTTTTTCTTTATCGCGCCGGAAATTCACAAAACGATAACCGACGCCGCGTTCCGTCAAAATATACTGCGGATTCGAGGGGTCTTCCTCAATTTTTTCACGTAGATAATTGACGTACAGGCGTACATAATGCGCCTCATCGCGGTATTCATAACCCCAGACTTTCGCAAGAAGCTGGTCATGAGGCACAGTCCATCCGGCATTTTCAATCAGATGATAGAGCAAACGGTATTCTGTCGGACGTAATTTGACCCGTTCACCATCGACAATCACTTCACGCTGATTGAAATCAACACTCAATCGACCATCAATATCCAGAATCGCATCGGCTGGCGAAGTAGACGGATTTTTCCAGCGACGCATAACGGCTTTAATCCGGCTCGATAACTCACGGGGTCCGAATGGCTTCGTGACGTAGTCATCTGCCCCGAGTTCAAGTCCGTAGACTTTATCGTTTTCGTCACCTTTAGCCGTGAGCATAATGACCGGAATTTCAGAAAATTCCCGTAGCATTCTCAGTGTTTCAAAACCATCTAGCTCTGGCATCATCACATCCAGGATAACTATATCCGGGAGTTGTGTTCGCACAGCATCAAGTGCTTCCAGACCATTATGGGCTTCGATCACCTGATGCCCTTCCAGTTCCAGATTCATGCGGATGAAACCGATCATGCGGGGCTCATCATCAACCACCAGAACGCGCTTGGTATCACGTTTGGATGTGTTTGGTAAGTTTGAAGACATGTAGATTATTTCCCTTTGAAGGTTACTAGAATATGCCAGTTCTACCCGTTTGTGCCACACGATGATAGAACATAGTCATACCATCTAATCGCGGAAGGGCAGTACGATGTCTGATGATTCTTCACCCGAAGGCCATACCTGAATATAGTTCAGGCGGTGCATCGGAACAACAATGGTCTGAACACCATCATCCACCCAATCGATTTCCCGATCACTTTTCAAACGGGGATTCTTACCTACAACACAGGTATCAGTAACCTGTGGTAATTCATCGACTTCCACCTTAATTGGCTCGGAATTCGAAACGTGTAGAACAATCGTATACATACCTTATGATAATCCATTTCTATTTGAAGTATATATGAGCAACCAGTTTCCCCAGACGTACCTCATCCCCATCCCGCAAAACACGGGGCTGGTTAGGAAGTAAACGTTGACCGTTCAGGTAAGTCCCATTCGAACTACCAACATCCAGCAGCATCAAGGTGTCTTCATTGACCTCCAGGGCTGCATGTTGACGTGATACGCCTTTTTCAACCGCACCGTAAGGTGCAAAATCAACATCCGGTTTGACAGTACTGCTGTTATCTGAACGCCCGAAGATGACACGTTTTGATGGTTCGACTGTGACAGGGTCTTCAGAATCACGGACATGGATAACAATTGAAGAACCCTGCTTGAAGCGTGCCGCGCCCCATGTCGCTTTGGCTATCGAGTCATCTTCAGCATCGCTTATTTGACGGGTTGGTATTGTTGCCTGTCCGGGGTTACTTCCGGTTAACCCGTAGCCACAGATTTCACAGAATAACATGCCTTCCCGGTTTGCTTCTCCACAGTTTGTACATTTTATCATAGTAGATTTGCTCTTAATTTCTCTGTGTTACTGGATTAGGACTGGATCAGAAATTATATTAGAACAGCCATATTTTACAGTAATTATACTGATATAGTAATGCTTTTCCACATAGTCAGCACACTTAACGATCAGGGTCTTCCAGGAGTGCTGTAATCGCTTTCTGTACAGCTCCCGGCTCGACCAGCGCACGGGTCTGGTATTTGATCGTTTTCTTGATTCCTTCATTTGAGAATGCCCTGGTTTGCAGAACATGCTGGGCTTCTGCCATTGCCTGACGACCTAGATCATGCTCTCCCATATCAATCAAACGGGTTGCAAGATACTGCAAATGACGGGTTGCTTCTTCGACATCTCCATCTTCCAGAGCCAGTTGTGCTTTTTCCTGTAAGCGATATAGAGTTAGCTTGCTGAGAGCATCCACAATCGACGCCGGTGGGGAATCTTCCACTGTGTTATCTGTAACCGTCAATGCCATATCCGCTGCAATGTAAAAAGTCTGCGCCTTGTTGATCATGATGTCCCCATTTGCAACAAAGTGCCCGATATTGATAAAGTCGCCTTCAATGGATGCCGGTAACTGCATTTGCAAAAGAACAGCTATCGGACGCTTTGCCTGTAAGCTCGACAGAGGAATTGCGCCATTCTCAAAAGTCAACGGTTGCGGATGAGGCGAAATCTTAAATGCCATTTCAATTTTTACATCAGGACTGGTCACAATTGATAGTGTCATCCGTTCTGCAAATGCATTCGATAGATTCCGCAATTGCTGTTCCATGAAGTCATTGACCATGTTCACAGTCTTAATATATGTAGAAGTACCACCGGAAAAGGCAACCAGTTGATCGAGGAATTTGTCATTCCATTCTGTACCCAGCCCCATCGCGCTAATACTGATGCCTTCGGCGGCAGCTTCTTTCGCTAGATGGAAACACTGTTCTTCGTCGCCATAGGTTTGCCCGTCGGTCAGCAGGATAATGTGATTAACCATTTCGGGACTTAAGTGTTTGCGATTTTCACGGACTCCGGCTTCAAGCCCCTGGAAGATTTCAGTCCCACCTTTGGGTTCAATCATACCGACACGGGCACGCAGAGTCATAATATCGGTGACATGCTGTGCTTCGATCACGGTGCTGGCACGGTCATTGAACGCAACAATTGAAATCACATCCTGACGGGTCAGTTCTGTGATGATCGTCTGCGCTGCTGCAATAACCCGGCGCATTCGCCCACCATCGTCCATAGATTTGCTCTGGTCAATCACCAGCGTGAGATTGAGGCGAACTTCACGTTCTTCCATGCGCTCTTCTACACCGTGCGGGGCGAACATTTCAGCGAGTACATAAATGACCTGCTCTTCGTCCAGAGGCTTAATTGATCGCTTGCTGGGCGTTAGACGGAATGAAAAACGACTATTTGCCCGGACTTCAGGATCAATTTCATCCACATAGTCATGATATTTCTTGCGTTGATTGGGATTATTCAGGATATGATAGGCTTCCTCAATCATCTCCAATTGTACCTGTGCGGCTTCTATCGGATTCGAATTGAGATGTGCAACCAGTCCTTCGTATGCTCCCTGGATAGCATCAAGATCCGCCGTCTGCGGCACACCCAGGATGAGATATGGATCAAAGCTAAAAGACATAATCTTTACTTACCACTAATTCGTTGGCGTTTTGACTAAGATTGCGGTGATATTGTCCGTACCACCGTGCGTATTTGCCAGAGCTACCAGTTTCTTACAGGCATCTCCGGGGTCGGGTGTGTTTTTGATGATTTCCAGTATTTCTGCGTCGCTTGCCATATTCCACAGACCATCGCTGCACAGTAAAAGCGCCGAGTTTGGAACCAATCGTTTACGATGTATTTCAACCTCAACATCTTCATTTTGTCCGATAGCACGGTACAAAACATTGCGTTGTTCGTGGAATTCGGCTTCTTCCCGGGTGATTTGTCCCAGTTCAATCAAACGCTCAACCACAGAGTGATCCCGTGTGATTTTTTCAATTGTACCGGCATCACTTATCCAGTAAGCGCGGCTATCCCCGACATGTGCAATATGCGCTGCATCGCCCCGGACGACAACCCCTGTTAAGGTTGTACCACCATCGGCGACTTCATCACGCACAGCTTCATTTGCTTTTTGAACGGCATCCACCAGAACCTCAACGATTGTAGGTTGATCGGGGCTGTTCATATCAACACCCTTCAGCAAAGGCAGGTAAATGCGTTTCATGATGTCGTTGGAGACTGTCCTGGCTGTAATTGCCGAGGCTTTCTCACCTTCTTGATGCCCGCCCATACCATCGGCAACAATGAATACACCGAAATCGGGAAACTCTTCAACTGAGTCACTGGTGAAGAAAAATGAAAATGCTGAATCCTGATTGTTCAGGCGTACCATTCCCTGGTCTGACATTTGCCCGAAAGAGAGATGTCCACTTGTTACCGGAGTAAATTGCTCTGCATCCGGGAGTGGACGTGTTACCCCCGGTAAAATCGCAGTTGCGGGAACATTACCCGATTCTTCCAGATCCGGTTCACGATCCGGGAGTGTAATTTCCTCCAGTTCATCGCTGACAGGAACGGTTTTGTCCAGCGCCTCTATCGCAGCCTCAAATTCTTCATCCGGTACTAATTCTTCAGTCGCCGGTAATTCGCCTGTGCTCAGGGGGTCTTTTCCAGATTTCCCGGAAAAATCTTCCGTGACACCATGATTATCTTTTGTCCCGGATGTCTCGACTTCCTGTTCGGCTTCATCTCCGGGTGAATTATTGAAAAGTCGGCGGAAAAAACTCATAAATACCTATCCGTTCCTATGTTAAGTGAGATTCATGTCAATCAAAGGCAGAGCGTATACTTTTCGATCCAGGCACCCGAAAATGATAAGGTCATCAACAATCAACGGTGTGGATGTGATTTCACCGCCAGCCTGATAAGACCAGAGTTCCTTGCCTGTACGGGCATCAACAGCATAGAATTTTTTATCTGTGCCACCGAAGTATACTATATCTCTGTGAATACGTGGGGAGGAAACGATAGGTTTTTCCGTAGCAAAATTCCAGCGTTCCTTACCTGTTGCTGTATTTACACAATACATTTTACCATCTGCCGAACCGAAGTACACAAAATTGCGCCCGAGAGTGGGGGTCGAAATAATCGGAGCAGTGCTTCTATAGCGCCATTGTGTGAAGCCATTTTCGCCATCAAGTGCATACAAATAGCCATCGAACGAGCCAACATAGACGAAATTCTCATCATCGACAACCGGTGAGGATGTGACCGCACGTTTTGCGCTAACACCCCATTTTTTCGTTCCGTTTAATTCTAATGCGATAATTTCCCCGGCTTCATTCCCGAAGATAACGCGGTCATTGGTCACACAGGGCTTGCTGCGGATAGGAGCATCCGTCTGGTAATCCCACATGAAACGTCCGTTATTGGCAAGCAATGCGTACAATTTGCCATCATCACTACCAAAGAATACATGGCTATGAGCGACGGTCGCGGAACTACGAATTTTGTCGCTTGTGGTGTATGTCCAGTTGGAGCGGAAATCACGATAATCCCAGGCATTGAAGGTGTAGTCTTCACTACCAAATAGAATCTGCTTATATTCAATATCAATAGCAGGGGTGACAGCAATACCTCCTTCTGTTGCCTGTTTTAGCAATTGCTCACCGGAGTCCATTTTCAAACCCCAGATATTGGTGTCATAAGAGCCAATGTAGACCTTATCTCCAAATGCAACCGGGCTACTGCGGATTTCATCTTCTGTCGTGAATGTCCAGATGGGCTGAATACCGGATGGATCAAAAGTACCATCTTCTCCGAAAAATGCTGTTCCCTGTCCCTCAATATTTGCAGAATTTGAATCACCCTGGCTGGCAGCCGGAGCAGCAACCTCTATCTGTGCCGGGCGATATTTCAGGGTTTCCAGTGCTTCTTTCATGTCTGCACAGCTTTGATAACGCTTGTCTGGCTCAAATTCGAGCGATTTCATGATAATGTCCTGTAAAGGAGGCGAAGCATCATCATTGAAACTGGTAATCGGGCGTTCACTAAAGCTAAACGGCGGCTCTAAACGCGGGTCTGCACGGGTAATGACGTGATGCAGGGTTGCCCCGAGACTGTAAATATCGCTGAGAGGATTTGCTTTCCCTTTATATTGTTCGGGAGCGCTGTAACCTTCTGTACCAATCATAGTTTGTGGCAATCCACCGACAAACACCTTCGCGATACCGAAGTCAATGAGACGGACTTTGCCGAGGCTATCAATCATGATATTGGCAGGTTTCATATCACGGAAGATAATGGGTTCAGGTTGATGATTGTGCAAGTATTGCAGCACATCACACAAATCAATGCCCCATTCAATAATCTTATCAATCGGGAGGCTCTTTGTGCGGCTCAAAATTGCTTCAAGGTCGCGCCCGTTGATGTATTCCATCACCAGGTAAGCACGGTCATTTTTCTCGAAAAAATCGTAAATCTTGGGAATCGCCGGGTGATTGAGTGTTGCCAGAATATTCGCTTCACGCTGAAATGTTTTCATGGTGGAGGCGCGAATATTCGCATCGTTGTTGGCGACGTGCATTTCTTTGATAGCGACGAGACGACGCGAGTCGGGGAAATTAAGGTCGCGTGCTTGATAAACAGCACCCTGTCCACCACCACCGAGTTGCCCCTCGATTTTATAGCGCGAAAGTAAGATTGTGTTGGTTTCTAATGCACTGCCGGAGGCGTTATCATCCTGGAATCCGCCAAATTGTGTAGTTTCAGGCATTGTATCTACTCGTTCTTCTATAATTGCTCTTTTGTTCGGGTATGATTTATGACACTATTATATTGAACCTGAGGTCATACCGCAATCGTAACAGAGTTTTTAAGTTTGAGTCGTATGGATGCACAAACTCTCTCAATTTATTTACACATTCCGTTTTGCCGTACTATGTGCAGTTATTGTGCGTTCAATACCTACACGGGTATGGAAGATGTAATCCCTGCATTTGTTGATGCGCTCGAAAAAGAGATTCGCTTTCTGGCAAATTCTAAACCGGATTTACCTGTCGGAACGATTTTCTTCGGCGGTGGAACACCCGGGCTCATAACAATATTACAGTATAAACAGCTTTTTGCAGCATTAAGTGACACATTTGATATTCTCCCGGATGCCGAAATTTCACTGGAATCCAATCCGAATGACCTGACGTTGGACTATGTTCAGGGCTTACGCGATGTTGGTTTTAACCGTGTGAGCATGGGAATGCAAACCTCAAATCCGCATGAATTAAGATTGTTCAATCGTGACCATACGCATGAGCAGGTGATAGAGGCTGTTCACAATCTAAAATCGGCTGGCTTTGACAATATCAGTATGGATTTGATATTTGGTTCACCGCATCAAACTCTGGAAACATGGCGCTCTACTTTGCAAGAGGCGATACGGTTTGATATTCAGAATGTCTCGGCTTATAACTTGATTCTGGAGGGAAATACGCCGCTCAAAGATGATATTGATGCTGGAAAATTGCCTGAACCGGATGATGACCTTGCGGCGGATATGTATGATTTGATGACAGAAATGCTTGCAGATAGTGGTTTTGAGCAATATGAAATCAGTAACTGGTCGAAACCGGGTTTTGAGTCGCGCCATAATATTCAATACTGGTATAACGCTCCCTATCTCGGACTTGGACCCGGCGCACATGGTTTTGCTGACGGGGTACGCTATATTGTCTTGCGGTCGCCTCAAAAATACACTGATGCGATGAATGCAAATAGCGAAAAATTAGTTTTTCCTCGCACACCTGCCGTTTCAAAAGCAATCGAAGTCAGCAAGGAAGATGATATGCAGGAAACAATCCTGATGGGACTGCGTTTGACAAAAGAGGGGCTTTCCCGTGAGAAGTTTAAAGCACGTTTCGGGGTTGATATAGTCAAACTCAAAAAAGATGCCATAGAAAAACATGTCGAATACGGTCTACTCGAAGTCCTTGATGACCGTATTCGATTAACTGAATCAGGACGTTTCCTGAGTAACGCTGTGATTCGGGACTTGATTTAACTCGCTTTGATTAACGGGGTATTTTGCAACTCCGCGATATTTTTCGCCCCGCTACATAGCATCGCAATTTTAATTTGTGCGAGTGTTTCTTCGATAAATTGCTCAACAGCTTCCTGTGATTCATTTGCGGCTTTCAGGAAAGGACCTGCCATTCCGCCAATGAGTGCCCCGAGCGCAATACATTTTGCGACATCAATGCCGTCACGCAGTCCGCCACTGGCGATAACAGGTGTATCCGGTGCTGCTTCATGAGCATAAATAACCGCATCGGATGTTGGAATGCCCCAATCCGCAAATGCCCGCGCAACTCTCGCGTGAAAGGCTGTTGGCGCACGATGATACTCAACTTCACTCCAGGATGTACCGCCCGAACCGGCTACATCTATCGCTGAAACCCCTGCGTTGACGAGATTTTTCACATCTTTTGCTGAAAATCCCCAGCCGACTTCTTTAGCAATCACCGGAACATTGACATTTTTGCAAATGAGTTCGACTTTTGATAGTAATCCTTCAAAATTGGTGTCGCCTTCGGGTTGAACGGCTTCCTGCAAGACATTAAAGTGCAAAATGAGTGCATCGGCTTCCAGCATATCAACAGCTTTTTGCATCTGTTCGATACCATAGCCATAGTTGAGTTGAACAGCGCCGACATTAGCGAATAACATAATATCAGGTGCAAAGTCCCTTACTTGGAATGTGTAAGCGAGGCTTTCATCTTCGATAGCTGCCCGTTGAGAGCCAACGCCCATTGCGATATTATATTTTTGTGCTGCCTGTGCCAGATTGCGATTGAGCTTATAGGCGAGTTCTGCTCCGCCTGTCATAGATGAGATCAATAATGGCGAGTTCATTTTTTTGCCGAATAGTTCGATTGTCGTGTCAACATCGGCTAAATTAATTTCAGGAACAGCACAGTGCATAAAGCGATATTTTTCCAGTCCTGTTGTAAGATGAGGAAATTGGACATCCTGTTCAAGATTAATTTTGACATGATCCACTTTACGACTTTCAGTTGTTGGAGGCTGTTCCGTGACTTCTGGCATTCTCTGGTGTTCCTTAATGTAGTTTCCGGCAATTCGTGGTGTTTATCGTACAGATGTTATAAAATCGTGTCAATAAACATCGTCAACCAGGGACTGGCAACTCGCCCTATTAACGATATAATGTGCGTTGCGAATTTTGTAATTTAGATACCTCAAGTATGGGAGGGAAGAATGGCATCAATTGAAGAACGTGTAGGTAATATCGTGAATGATGTGCTCGGTGTGGATCATGACCGTATTGTTCCAGCAGCACGTTTCCGTGAAGACCTTGAAGCTGATTCACTTGATCTCGTTGAACTCATTATGCAGTTTGAAGAAGAGTTCGGTGGCGAAATCAGTGATGAAGATGCTCAGACAATTGAAACTGTTGGACAAGCTGTATCCTACATTCAGGAACATATGGCTTAATCTGCTGCTATTATCTTCTTAAGTCCTCAGAGCCACTTTTATAGTGGCTCTGTTCGTTTATGGTAAAAATTGCCTGAAGATAGTCCACAATATCAGCAATCCATAAATTACGCCGAGTGCGATCCCTCCAACACCGACATTGGCAGGTAAAGAAAAATAACTCAAAATGTCGAGCGCATGTACCAGCCCGTAGATAATGCTAATGATGCCGATGATTGATGCAATCAGAATAACAATGTGACGATATTTCCAGGCGAATCCACTCAAACCAATAACTGTTGCAATGAGACTCGCACCCGCTAACATTGCCTGTTGCTGTTGATTGATGTCATTGAAATGCGAGAAAAATGTGAGTGGCGGTAATTGCGCGATAATCAGTAATCCGCAAACAATCGTATGTGCCCACCAGTGTCCGGTGAAATAGGGGCGATGGGTACGGATGGCAAGCATTGTTGTAATGAGGAAAAGTTGTCCTCGCAATGCCAGCATGGTGTTGTAACCCGTGTTATCCATATTGCGTTTAGCTAACAATTCTGCAAAATCATATGCTCCTGGCGAAAGCGTCATGCCTGGATTAAATACCCAGGGAATAACATAGGCGACCAGTGCCAGAAAGCCCATGAACCAGAATCCATCGAATTTTTGTTGTTGTTCTGTCATCAGTTAACTATTATCCCGTCAATAATGGTGCGGATTTCTTCATCTTCTTTTTCCTGATCATCAAAGAAGTTCATCATGAATTCGCTTTTACGCTGACGTAATGCCATAGGTGCAACTGTTCTGAGGTCTTCAAGTGTGACCTGTGTCCGGTTATCAGCGGCACAATAGGCTCTGGCGGCTTCAAACATAGTATATTCAGCACGATGGGAGTCAATTTCGAGGTCGCGCACCAGTTTTAGCCCGGTTTGGAGAACTTCATCACCGATTTCTGTTTCTTTGAGGATTTCCCGCGCTATGGCGATTTCTTCCTGTGTGATTGCTGTGTCTTCTTCCCATTGCCGGAGGAAATAGGTGGGATTGCGTTTATATGCCCGTACACGTTCGTAAATTTCGGCTCTGTCTTCGGGATTCATCAAACCACGCACATTCACACGCAAACCGAATCTATCGAGGATTTGCGGGCGTAAGCGTCCTTCTTCGGGGTTCATTGAACCGATAAGCACAAATCGGGAACGATATGTCCCCGCGACAGCACCGCGCCGGACGGTGAAAGTTCCCTGTGCAGCAGCATCTAAGATAACATCAACAATCTGGTCATCGAGCAGGTTCACTTCATCAACATAGAGCAAATTATTGTCTGCACGTGAGAGAATCCCGCGTTCGATTCGTACCATGTTGCGATGGGCTGCGGCACGTTCATTGATACCGCCGACAACATCTTCAATCCGCGCATTCAGTGGTAATTCAACCAATCGCACCGAGTCAAAATGGAAAATTCTTTCGCCGCGTTTCCATTTGTCATAACAATCAGGATAGAGATTTTTCGCGACTTCATCGTCAAGTGCTTCTAAATCTTCGGGCAAAATGCCTTCTTCGCAATCACTGACTTCTGTATGCGGCAAAATCCCTGTCAGACTACGAACGGCAGTCGTTTTACCTGTTCCTCTGGGTCCAATTAGCAAAACCCCTCCAAGTGCCGGATTAACGACTGCTAACAGGAGCGCTGTTCGCATTTCCATCTGTCCGACCATCGCTAAAAATGGAAATGGTCTATTTTCTGCGAGTCCCATATCCGGTTCGGGTTCTTCGAGAATGCGTTTGTAGCCGTGATCCCCTAAAATGCGTAATAAAGCTGAACCCTGTTTATCATTTTCGGGGGATGAATCCTCTGATAGCTCAAATTCACTGTTTTCATTGTCTGTCATGACTTGATTTCCTCTTCTTGAGCGCGTTGTTGTTTACGATACGCCTGACGCTCTTTTGCGAGTGCTGCCCGCCGTTCCTGTTCTTCGGTTTCGTATAGTAAAGAGGGGACGGGTTTGGGTTTGCCATTACTATCAAGCGCAACATATACATAATAGGCGGTATTGCTAATAATACGCTCACCTGTGAGAGGATTCTCACTAATGACTTCGACCCGAACTTCCATTGAGGTACGCCCGACATAGGTCAATTCAGCATTAAATTGCACAAAATTACCGATACGAATCGGGTGCATGAAGGTCATTGAATCCACAGCAACAGTGACAACAGGGGCTTGAGCATGACGTATTCCGACTAATCCGCCAGCTTCATCAGCGAG
>ENA-OWNT01000241-OWNT01000241.1-seawater-metagenome-genome-assembly--contig:-NODE-241-length-152232-cov-9.393066_pt1 | contig 152232 bp, 106 predicted proteins | sample MGYA00238136_ERZ651165 | MGnify/ENA primary metagenome ERZ651165 (study PRJEB26861, sample SAMN08777766) | seawater metagenome | isolation source: coastal seawater | place: USA: Florida | collected...
TGGCGACTATAACTTACTAATTATTGGAGGACTTCATTTTTATTTTATCCCTTTAATATTTATCGCAACTTGAATTACCTTAGTTCTGACGGGCAGTATTATTCGGTAGAAAACTATAGTTCCCTAGAGGAAATGGAAGCCTTTTCTTATTGTAATACTGGCTATGCATTGCTGGGTTTAATTGTGGAGGAAGTAGCTCAGAAACCTTTTGAGGATTTTTGTCAAGAATTCATATTTAAGCCCTTGGGCATGAACCAATCCAGTTGGTATCTGCGCAATTTAGAAGAAGCGCAAGTAGCCAAGTCCTATGTCTTGAAGGAAGAAGATAGTTATGAATTCAAAGGATTCAATGGATATCCAGACTATCCCGCTGGGCAATTGCGCACCTCAATTACCGACTTCTCAAAACTGATTCAAGCATATCTTAATGTCAAGGAAACTCCATTCATCCTAAAGGCTGAGACACTTGCGCAAATCACACCAAGCCCAGGTATTGCCCATGAAGGTTTCTACACTTGGTTCCTGACGGCCTTTGAAAGCCAAATGTACTATAATCATCAAGGAGGAGATGTTGGTGTGCGTACCATTGCTCTAATAGACCCCAAGAATAAAAACGCTGTCATTCTTTTTGTGAATGGAGAAGTGAGACTGTCAAAGCTATGGCGAGATATTGCCACAGCGAGTTTTAAATAGCTGAAAAACTTGTTATAGGGCCAATCGCATCCGCGGAACAAGGTCAACCAGCGGCGCGGCAAATATCCGAGCTTTTGCGAAGCCAGGCCTGGATAAATTTCGTATATTTCGCATTAGTTTTTACCATTATTTTTTGTGTCACGTACTTTGTTTTATCCTGATTGTATCTTGTCAAGCAAGGTTAACCAGCAATCCAACTTTCCAGAAGGTCTCCGACATAGTAAGAAACTAGCGCGGCCAAAATTCCTAATATTAGCGTCTCGGCAATGCCCTTGATCCGATTGGTTTCGGTTACATAGGTTTTAAGGAAGCCGACAATAATAAAACCGAGGGAAGTAAGAATGCTAGTCCCCATGAAGAGGTTGCCATCAAACCCCCAAATGTAATCCCAAACATAAAGGCTAAGTGGTATTAAACCAATGAGAATGAAAGAGATGTAGGTGACAAACCCCACCATAAAAGCTGATTTACCGTCTTCCATCATATGCAATTCCTCTTTCATCATGGTATCCACCCATCTATCCTTATCTGCTGTAATCACGTCGACCACTTGCTGCAACAGTGACCCTTCAAAACCTTTTTTTCGGTAGATTTCTTCTACCTCCTGTCGTTCTACTTCAGGAAAGGCTTCTACTTCATAGTACTCTACCTTTTTGTGTTTTTCATAATTGTCTTGTTCGGATCTGGTAGAAAGGTAGGCTCCGATAGACATGGCAAAACCATCTGCAAAGAGATTGGCAAACCCAAGTATGATAATGATCACACTGTCCAGGCCTGCTCCCACAGAACCTGCGACTACCGCAAAGGTGGTGACACTTCCATCAATTCCTCCATAGACAAATTCTCCTAGATAGTCCTGATAGCGCGAAAATCTATTCGACTGGTGGTGTAATATTTCTTCATTGTGCTGCATAAAACTTTTGAGGTTTTGATCAGCCTTATCCAAAGGCATGACCTGTACAAGGCGGTTTTAGGCAAAATAATTGAATTGTTATCAAGCAAAGATGACTAATGTCACCACCGGACCTGATGAGTGCCCAGAGTCGAATCATTTTGCGTTTCAATACCATTTAGCTAGCTTGATTTATGCGTATTTTGAAAAAAAGCTGAGAAAAAAGCCAAATCAGGCAACCCACCCCCTTTCCGACCACGTAAGGTCTAGGTAAGCAAGCAAGGAACATGATTAAAAACGAGCATTTAGCCTATCTAATAGAAGGATGCCGAAAAGGAGAAGAACGCAGCCAGATGGAACTGTACCGTCAGTACTACAGCTACGGTATGGGGATCTGCCTTCGTTATGCACGGAAGCGAGAGCTTGCAGTCGAAATGCTAAATGACGGTTTTCTAAAAGTTTTCACGAAGATAAATCAGTATGATCCCCAGCAGGCCTTTAGACCCTGGTTACGAAAAATTCTAGTTAATGCTGCTATTGATCATTATCGAAAATATCACCGCGACCAGGAGGAAGAACTGCCTTTAGCCCGGCCGAGCGGAACATCCTATAATGAAGCCCTAGACAATCTGGCCTTTGAAGACCTACTAGAGATTATGCAAGCCCTTCCGCCGGCGTATCGGATGGTTTTCAATCTTTATGTAGTAGAAGGCCTGACCCATCCTGAAATTGCTAAGCGATTGAAAATTTCCGTGGGAACCTCGAAATCCAATTTATCTAAAGCCCGTTTGAAAATAAAAGAGTTGCTAAGCGCGAATAAGGGTTTTTCCTTTAAAACCAAGAAATATGGGTGATAACTACTTTGATGAAAAGCTAAAAGATATCCTGGAATCCCCTCCAGAATACCAACCGGATGCTTTGGCTTTGCAGGACATGCAACAGCGACTGCGAGACAGAGGGGGAGGCGTCAAGGGAAGAACTTGGTTCCCATGGGTGTTGTCCGCTATCCTATTTCTACTGTTGGCGGGAGCTGCTATACTTTTTCACCGACTGGCTGTTTTACAAACCCAGTTTACACAACTGGAAGATCAACTTACAACTGTACAATCGACTACTGATACCATTATTCATCAACAAATTATTCAGCATTACGATACGATCTATACAATCATTTATAAAGAAAAATATTTGCCGGTTCAAGAAGCCTTAAGTCAGTTCCCTGAACTCTATGGTGCAACCATTCCTAGCCTTTTTCTGAGAGAAAGAAATGGAACATTGCCGCCTTCATCGGCCTACAATCAAGGATTATTAAGCTGGAGTTTGGATGCAAATCGTTATTCCTTGCTTGAGCGTAGTCCAAGCTCTAGTTTTTTTTCTAGTGATAGCCATGCAACGGGAAAAATTGACGATCTCGATTTTGAGGGGGGAGAGGCGTTACCTTTAGCAGGGCGGGTTTGGAAACAGCTTTCTGGTAAGAGATCCTGGGAAAAGGCTGAAGTAAGCGGGCCTATTTTGCCCATCGAACCTTATAAGAAATCCACCATTAGTCCCCTATATTTTTTTACACCGATTGGTCTAGTGGCAAAAGCGGTGATTGATCCTGTAGTACTCCCTTCACATGAATTTGAGGGATCTTCTTACGCATTTGGTGCAGGGTTTGAGATAAAATTACCTCAAAATCGCAGCCTTGAAGTAGGAGGAGAGTGGTTATCGATGAAATTTGAATTGAAAGACCCGGCAGAATTTGAGAGGTTTCCAATCCTAGATCCAGAAGATCCCGCAGATGTGTTGCATGAAGTAAAAGGTGGATTCTCTTATCTGCAGATACCAGTAAGTCTTCGCCAACAATTTTTGCCGAATAAAAGTTGGAGCCCTAGCCTTAGTATAGGTATGGTTGCCTTAAAGCCCATTCGACAGCGGCTGGAATATGAATATGTAAATGGGCAGAGAGAGTATAAATTATCAAGTAATGCACCAACGGCTCCATTCTCCGTTCGAAATCTAAGGGTCGGGGTGGCGAGCCAACTGCAACTAAATCGAAGATTAAGCCTTAATCCAGAAATTCAATATCAACATGCTTTCGAGGCGCAGACGCAGGAGTTTTTTCCGCTTAGATATTGGAGTTTACGACTGGGGTTACAATATGACTTTAGTGAATAAGGGGTGGGACAGCTTTGAGACTAAGGGCTAGAACCATCCTTTGGATTTTCTTTTCTGACAGCTAACTAATTTTTGTAAGATCAATACGCTTATGCTAAGAACCTGGTTGGTTTTCATTGGCCTGACATTGTCATGGATAGTAACTAGAGCTATCTACTTGGAAGCCTGGGGCTCTGGGTATTCACTCCATTCTATCCAGTCTGGTACTGCTGATGATTGCAGTATTTGTGATAGATTAATTGAGAAAGGCGAGATATCGACTTACCACGGAGATCAAGCTGAGATCCGATCTCTTAAGCTGGGAATGCATCAGCAACTCGAATTACCACCTGAGACAATAATGACCTCGGCGGCCAGAGTGGAGGCTTGTACACGAATTTGCGAAGCTGCTTCATCTTCATCTAAGATTGAAAGGTGGCCTCAGCCATAGGAGTAATCGACTATGGCGCCCGTATCGCATCGTTTTCACGATAACAAAAAATAGGAATGCCTACTAGGAGCATCATTCAGATTGATCACTTGGCTTTACAGAAGGTTGTTTTGTAGGCAAAAACTATGAACAAAATACGACCCCATCGTGCCTACTGGCGGTGACTTCAGGGGAGCCGCCAGTATTCTTTTGCCAATGCGAAAACACTAGAGGATCGGTAATGCCTCAAAATTCAATAGACTAAATCCTAAAAGAACCTCCATTCTTGATAAAGCATCACAGAGTCTGTTAGTAACGTAAAGACGGAAAATTGACAGTGCTCAACTTTGAAGGGGTAAGGATGCCAAGGCGTATCAGGGTAAGGGTTGCATGAATACCTCCTTCATAACTAAAGCTTAGCTATAGTCAAATGAAGGAAAAATTCTACTTCAAAATGCAAAACCTACGCCAAAAAATCTTGAGTGGGGATACCCAACAACTAAACACATTCTTATAACTCCCACTGTCCTATGCGATTAGCTTAGTGTGCGCAATGGGCAGGGGAGTTGTTTTTTGTAGTGCAAGGAAGGATACCTGGGTTTCTAGTACTGGTGCTTTCCTCGAGACCAACCATGTCCCGCCAAGTAATTATTCCCATCTTCGGCTGCAGGCTCCTCTAGTTGAGTCCCCATACTATCATTCCAGCGATTGAGGTAGCCAAAGAGTGCAATTACACCCATGATCTCGACGATTTCTCCCTCATCCCAGTGTGCGCGCATGTTTTCAGATATTTGATCATCGACTGCGTTAGGCACAGAAGAGGCCGCAATGGCGAGGTCAAAAGCTGCCCGTTCTGCATCTGTAAATGCGGAGTAGGTTTTATAATCCCAAATATTTTGCAACTTATCTTCCTCAGATCCATAGCGGACAGCTGCTCTAATGGCATGGGCTTCACAATAGCGACAGCCTGTGGTCATGCTGGATAGGTAGGCAATTAGCCTTTTTAAGGCACTAGTCACTCTCCCCTTATTTTCCATGACAGCCTGGTTCATCTCCAAAAAAGCAGCTGCGATGCGAGGTCGATGCATCATAGTGAACAAGCTATTGGGGGTAAAACCTAATGTTTCTTCATAGAATCGTGCCATTTCAGCGGCTTCCTGGTTTGCGTTTCGATCTAAAGGTGATACAAGTGGTTGATTCATTGGTTAGAAATTAAATAGAATGATATAATTGATCCCGATCGATCGCAGCAAATATAGAATCTTCTCTGACAATTTTTGTGATCAGTGTTTTAGTTAGAAGAATTGCGACCAATGGAACCAAGGCTTTTAGCTAAAAGGGTGACTCAAAAGCACAAAAAATGGTAGATAATCATATAGAATATGGGTTAATTCTTAGGTACAACGACTTGTTGCTGAATAGCGTGATCTCCTGCAAAAATGCGCTCGAAAAAGCGGAAGACGGCCGGCAATTCCTTGAATTGAACTCCTGCAATCTCATGCTTTGCTTCTTCATATGTATATAGAAGATAGGAGCTTTTGTATGTGCTCAATTTTTCAGTTATGGTAGCTGAGCCATCCAACCAGATATATCCAGCACGATCAGGATCACAGTAATGATGGGGTGCTGTGGCATAAGGGACTAAATTGTCCTTGGTGCCATGAAAAAACACACCTGGAATGGCATTGTTTTTCCCTATATATCGGGCATCCACAATTGCACCAGCTTGTGACCACACAGCTGCGGGGCGGATATCATCATATTTGCTTTCTCCTTCAAATAGCCAATCCTTCAAGTAGATAGCATTAAGAATGGCTTCGGCTCCCGCACTACTTCCTCCTACGATGATCTTTTTCGGGTCAATTTGAAATTTATCCCTATGACTATGAATGTAATGAATGGCATCCCAGGTATCATAAGCACTTTCCTTGAATACCTTGATTTTATCACTCCGGGGGCAATCACAACTAAAACCGGTTTTTTGGCCCTTACGTAGTAAACGATAGGTAATAGATACGCCTACATATCCCTGCTTGACAACAGCTTCCATTAGGCGAACTTCCATGCCATTATCTCTTTTCCCACCAGAGAAGCCTCCTCCATGTACCCAGATCAATGCTGGACGGGCCAGCTTTTCTGGATTGGCTGTTTGGTAAACATCTAATTCCAATTGTTGGCCATCCTTTTCAGCGTATAGGTAGGTGGATTTTTGAATCTCCTGACTAAAGAGTGGAAAGGCCAGTAGTAGGCTCAGCGGCACTAGTAAATTTTTCATATCAGTATAGTTTTTCTGGATTGTTTTGATGTTTGCGATGTTTTCTAATCTGAGGGCGGGAGCAGTTTCAAATGTAGCCAATATATCTAACTGCTATTGACCCTGAGTTGGTTTTTTCTACCTAGAAATTATTACAATGTGCAATCCACAAATCTAGTCCTTTTTTGTGTAAATTAGGGACCTTAATCAAGACAAAACGACAATGAAAAACCACTGGAACGTCCTAGTGATTTGCCTGGTAGCTTTTTGCTCTTTATTTGAGACAACAGGCTCCGCGCAAAATAAAGTGCTACTGGATTTTGGCCCAACAGATCAAAAGGCCAGTCCAATCTATGAGCGGATTACTGTCGTAAGCAAAACCCCCATTTTTAGCTGGGAAATGCCTCCCGAAAAGGCATTTCATCATCCCAAGTTTGAAGCCATCAGACCGTCCGAATGGCTGACCGGACTATCGTCCAAATCATTAAGTTTTACCGTACAACTTTCTCCAGGAACTTGGCAAATTCGCCTGGCTACAGAAGCTGGGACTGAATATATTTCCAGTCTTTCAATAGAAATAAATGGTGAAATTCAGGAGTTAGGTTGGCATGGGTTTCGGCCTTCGCCTGTGCCATCAGATAAATTGTTAGAGCATTTTCGTGTGTGGTTGGGAGAAGTAGAAATTGATCGTGATGAAATTCGATTTCATTTGCAGAGTGCAAAAGATGTTGTTCACCTGCTCAGTCTAGAACTAGTGAAAATGGAACTGCCAACCTCTGCGAAAGAGCAATGGCTATCCGAACAGATTCGAGAGGTAGGGGCCTGGGACGGTCGCGATAAAGATATTCAGCCTTTGCTAGAGGAATTGTTGTATGAATCCCAAAAGCACCCGGATCGAAATTGGTGCTACCAACAGTGGCAATTTCTCGATCTACTTTCTCGAGCAGAAAAGATCAGAGATATGCGAGGCTTTGAATGGGCCAAACGAAAAACCCGAATGAGCATGATCCGCCGACATCAGCAAGGGGGAATGTTGTTGGATCCCCTGCTACGAGAGCCTGGACACCCACTCGAAGAACGTGCGCGCTGGCTTAGAGCTAAGTTTCTCCACCATCTTGATTTAGAATATCGATATAAGGGCGAGGCGGAAAGAGCCTTAGCAGATTTCCAGCTTCTTCGACAAGCGCACCCAGTAGAACGACTTCTTCGTATGTATACAGGAGACTTACTGCCCGCCTCCTGGGAAACGCCTCAGGATATTTCACCGGTACCTTCAGCTCCCGTCTGGTCGAAAATGCAATTGCAGGCTTTGCAGCGCCTTCAATCCATCGTGCACTATTGGGTGAAGGAGCGGCAAGTTAGCAATGGGGAATTGGGCGGCAAGTTAGGAGATGATGTAGAAGCTCTGAGGTTTTGGCATCCTTTGATCTATTCCGGAGATTCCCTGGCTCAGCAAGGGTGGATCAAATTAGCAGACGGCGTTTGGCATAGCCAGCAAGTGGAGCAAGGTTATGCACGTTATATGGATGATGTTGAGCATGCTTCCGAATTCATATCTGACACAGCCCCTTTGTTATTAGTCGCAACAGAAGATACAAGTTATCATCGTCGCACATTATTTACTCTCAAGCATTTTCTGAAACGATGGACTCATGTAAATGCCCAGGGCCTTCGGTTATTCAAATCGGCTTGGTACAGCGCCACCGAGGTTGAAGAGGAAGCTCCTAAAAACCGGGATGTACAGTACAATGCGAGAGCCATGCAACCCCTCCGATATTGGCTATGGCGATACCCGGAGGATATGGCCGTTCGGGAGGCAATGTATAGCTGGAGTAAGGCCTGGGCAACTGTAGCCCGACGCACGGATAAGGGAAAACCCGCAGGAATTCTTCCTCCGTCAATCCGCTCCGTGGATGCAGCTATCAATGGTGATGAACCTACTTGGCACAAAGCCAATATGTTTTGGGAGTATTATGACTATACTGGCGATGGCCAGATGTTAGATCAACTCCTCTTTACCTGGCAACATCACAAAGATCCACTCCTATTGGAACCTATCATCGCTTCCTTACAGTTGATCCTGGATTACGCCACCAAAGGAGATTCTGCATCCGAAGGCTCTGCTGCTTGGGCAGCCCAGATGATGGTAAAGAATCGCGCCTTTTGGGGAGTAGCTGGGCAATGGCGCTTGTTGACTGGAGATGTGAGATTCGACGACCTTTTGCTACGACACGCACCTTTTTATGTTCGATACCAGATTAGCAAAGACAGGTCATACCTGACTAAGGGATTAGAGGAGTTTCTGACAGCTACTGACTATAACAAAGAGATGTTAACCAGCGAGGTTATTTTTACCGATCGCCTACTAGCTACCAACGAAAGATATGGAAACCGGCTCGATAGCGAAGCCCTAAAGGCCATGCTAACAGGCGATGTGGTGATCGCAAGTACCTCCCCGTATTTGGCGGTTACCTGGGAGAAGACTTTTCCGGGCTTTACTGCTCTTCTGGAAGAACAAACCCCGACAAGGGTTCAATTGTCTATTTTCAACCATTCGCTAGAAGAGAAGCAGGCTACCTTGCGCCTCTGGAGACTTGAGCCGGGAAATTATCAGGTAAAAGGAAACAATGGGTATCAGGCTTCTTTTATGTTGCAGAATGCTGGAGGCAGGCTAGTTTTGCCGTGTTCTTCAAAAAATCTCGTGAATTATCGAATTGAGCGCCAGTAGACCTGGGAAATATGATATTGCTATTGGAAGATTCTCATGCCCATAATAATACCTCGAAAGAGATTGATTCGATTTAGAGTTATTAAATAGGACCTTCGACTGTGATATTTGAATAAAATCTTCTTCAAAAACTAGTGCTGTCTCTATCCTTAATTAGGATGGAGAAAACAGGTGTCATCTGCACTTTGTACCAACATTCAGTTTTTGTCCTCTTTCGCAGACAAAAACTCTAAATCAGTTCACGTTCTTATATTTACAGTCCGTTTAAATCAACATTTATGTTGTTGACAGGATTTCATAATACTACTCATTTCTTGCTTCTGATCTTTTGCTTGATCTGTACTAAACAGAATGCCAAGGCCCAAACTACCATTCAGCAGAATAATGCGGATAGCCTTTATTACGTTGCCGGAGACTATATTGCAGCGAGTCAGGCTTATTTGGACCTTGCAAAACATTGGGAGGTTGAAGAAAACATGGATTCCGCTTTTCATAAATACCTCTTTGCTATCAAATCTTTTGGACAGGCAAATCTAATAGATAAAGCCTTGTCCTTGAGTGAAAATATTATTGCAAGGATCAAGCAACATCCGAAGGCAAAGGCATACTTGCCGGATGTCTATTTTGAAAAAGGTTATTGCGAACTAGTCATCGGAGAACGGAATAAATGTATTCTGTCTCTAAGTAAAGCACTTGAGGAGGAAAGCAAAAAGAAGATAGTTGATTCCCTAAAGTTGGCTACAATACTGCAATACAAGGGGTTGGCGCAACTACAATCCGGGGCTTTGGAATTAGGAAGGAAGGCCGTCGTGAAAGCGCATGAAATGCGTAAAGCGCTACTTGGGGAGGATCATATTCAATTAGCAGAAAGTGCTAATATGGTTTACATGGTTTATGATCATTTGTATCAATATGAAAGTGCGAATCGATACATATCTGAAGCGTATCGGATCATGAAAATACATTTGGAACCTTCACATCCTCATTTTGCTGTGGTGATCAATAACTATAGCAATGTAAGATCAAATCTCGGCGACCCATTTCATGCAAAAGAACTACTCTTAGAAGCCATCGCCTCTAATAAAACAGCTTCCCGATTGCTGCCTTTGGCCATGAATTATTATAACCTAGCCAACTTGTATTTTGATTTGGAAGAATATGAAATAGCGAATGCTTATTATGTGAAATCTTTAGAGATCGGCGATACGTTGATAAGTGATCCAAGCTTAGAGCGTTCAAACTTGTATGATGGCTTAGGTAAAATGGCATTCCAATTCGAATCGCTTGTTCTAGCTGATTCTTTTTTTAATTTATCCCTACAACAAAACTTACAACTAGTAGGCGAAGAATCACTAGAATGTGCTCAAAATTTTCATAACCTGGGACTAATTGCTTATGCTAAAAAATCTTACGGTAAAGCAAAGGAGTATTTTTCAAAAAGTACTGTACTGAGAAAAAAACTATTAAACCCTTCACATCCCTTGGTTTTTCAAAGTGAATCAGAAATAGCTCATTGTTTAGTACAATTGGGGCAAAGGGATCAGGCTCTTATGGTTTTGAAAAAAGGCTTAGTGCAAATGCGTGCTCAACTGGGGAATCAAGACCACAGAGTAGTCCAACAATCGCTTGAAGTTGCAAAGCTCTATATCGAAAAACAATTTCCGGATAGTATTAATCAATATTTACAACTGGCCTGGGCCGGGGTTGCACCGATGAAAAGCCCTAGTGAAAAATGGAATGTGAACGGAGCAGGAGAAATCACTTTATTTTATCCGGTTACCTTCGAATTGTTAGATACCCATTTATCCTATCTATTTGAAAATCCAAGCCTAGCAAATCAGGGGGTATCCGATCTTACGATAAGCCTGGTTGAAAAGCTAAACGCCTTTTTACCGAAAATGCTCCCCTTATTACATCAGCAGCAAGCCATGATTCAACTGGGTAGCCAACTCAATGAAATATATTCGAAAGCTGTGCTGATTGTGAATCGAGAAGAGAAATCAGGAGAAAAACAACAGGAGGAGTTTTACCTCCAATGCCTCCATAATAGTAAAGCGTATAGCATTAGAGTTCAACTGCAAAATAGAAAAGCGCTAACCTTCGCACAGGTTCCAGATTCGATTCAACTTTATGAGCAGGAACTTAAAGGACGTATTTGGGCACTTAAGGCACTTAAAAACTCAAATGATGCATGGGCCACAGATTTAGCAGGACAGGAAATTGAAGTACAGTCTGAATGGAGTCGATTCCGGAATGAGCTCTCACAAATTTACCCATTGTATTATAGCCAACGATTTCAAATAACTGATATTGACTTCTTGGCGATTCGCAAAAGACTGAAGAAACAGAAACAGAGTTTGCTGGCCTATTTCCTTGTCGATGAGGCAATGCTAACTCTTGTTTTTGATGGACAAAAGACTTTTACTAGTGAAACCAGATTGAGTGAAGGTCAACTTGATTCCGTGGTTCTTTACAATACTTTGATCAATCAAAGAGGTACCATTGAGAGAATTTTGAGTTTGGGATATTATTTGTACCAGCAATTCTTTGAAACTATCGATGGTCAATTACAGCCTAACGTTTTACTTTTTCCAGATGGACCCTTATCCAACCTGAATTTTGAATTGCTTTTACTTGAAGCTCCATCTGGACAGCAAGCCTTTCATGACATTGAATGGCTTCTGAAAAAATATGCTTTTCAATATGCGAATCATCTCGATAAAGTTTCAAAAGTTAAAACGAGAGGAAAACCAAATTTGGCAGTTGCTCCAGGATTTGCAAAAGATTTAAAAGAAGCCTACCTGAAAAATACCTTACCAAGCCTTCCGATAGATTCGATGTTTTTGAATTGGGTGAGTACTCCCTGGTCGGTCCAATTGCTGGAAGATCTTAAGGAAAGTTGTTGGGGGAATATCCTACTTCGGAGTAATGCTACTAAACATCAGGTCAAAAGACTTGGTCAAAATGCCAAGATTTTGCACTTTGCAACGCATGCATTAGTGGATGACGAATACCCATTGAAAAGTTTTTTAGTCCTTAATCCAAATCCTCAAGAAGAAGATGATGGCTATTTGTATGCTAGCGATTTGTATAGCCTTGAATTGAATAATGATCTTGTTGTATTAAGTGCCTGCCAGACAGGCTTGGGAAGATACCATAGCGGGGAAGGTGTGCTTTCTTTGGCGCATGCTTTCCAATATGCAGGAACGCCTTCCATGGTTTATAGTTTGTGGAGTATAGATGATCAACAAACGAATAAGCTAGTTAAACATTTTTATCAGGAACTGGGATCCGGTTCAACTATTGTGGACGCACTAAGAAATGCGAAACTCACCTATTTGCAAACCAATTCGAACGAATTCTTGCACCCATACTACTGGGGAGGCATGGTCATGATGGGAGAGAATCAACAGATTTTCAATCAAAGGTCAGGAAAAAATATTCCAGCGTATCTTATTGGTTTTGTGTTGTTTATGGTGAGTGTTGTTTGGTTTTTTAAAAAAAGATGACTTTTGATGATGACATTTTTAGCCTTGCCGCTATAGAGAGGCAGTCACTAAAAAGTCACTATCATGAATAAATCAATCTCACTTCTTACCCTATTTATTTTAAACTCTTTCCTGGCGATAACACTTTGTCACGGCACAAATTCAGTAAACAACATCGATGATAAGACCTTCAGTATTTATGACCATGGTCTAAATATGAAGATCGCCACTTACAACCTTCCAACTGGTTGGCGTATTGACCATAGAATCATTACAGCAACAAACGATTATACTCGCTTTTTTAAATCCTATAAATTTGATTTTCATGGAAATAAGAAAGAAGTAATCCGAAACTTTGAACCCGTCAAATTTTGCCCAGCGATCGGTGAATCTTTGCCAAAAACATGGCACCGAACTATGGTACAGCAACTTGAGCCGTTCGGCAAATTTGCGGGAGGCGAACTTACTCAGACAAGTTGGGGGAGATATATCTTTCCCCAGTTTGAAAATGTACCAGGACTACAGTTGGTGGAATCTTTTGTAACGGGTTATAGAAATGGACAGGCATTTGAAGGTGTATGTATTGGTTTTTTAGCTTATGGTGAGTACGCTTCTTTATTTAACGGGGTAATTATTTTGAGCCCTAAAGGCCAGCTGCAGGCCACGGCAGATAAATACATCCGAATGAATAATTCTAAGCGGGACAACCCTCAATATACTCGTAAGATTCAACAACTAAATCAGCAAAAAAATAACCAGTATGTAAATTATGCTCAGCAGATTATGAGAAGTAGAAAACAACAGTTTGATGCTTGGCAAAGAGCGCATAAATCCGCAGTAGATGCCTATTCTTCATCCAATGCTGCTTTTAATAAGTACCTGAAAGGAGGGAGTAGCGGAAGTTCATCTAACGGACCTTACACGCCCCAAGATGGATTTAATGATAGTGTTCAAGGAGTGACGAGTTTTGATGATGCTTATCTCGGGTATAGAGTTAAGAAGAACGGCTTCTACGATTACTGGTATACAGATGGCTTCGGTAATTACCACGGGACCAATGACCCAGGATTTGATCCGAGCACATTAGGTTCCAATTGGAAACGTGCTTATCCGGTTCAAAATTAGTGTGATATAAGGTGCGTTTCTCAATTATACCCTTACTCTTGTCATGCCTTAAACTCTTGATACCCCATTGTGATTGAAGCCCTGCTAAGGTCTGTGGAACTTAGTATAATTACGCTCAAAACACTTACATTTAGTAGTAGAGAAAATCTAGTGCTGGCCTAGAACTTGTAAAGCCTGATTCCAAAAAACGCTGAATTAATAGTATTCAATGGCACGAATGATCTCTTTTTTAGGGACAAAAAAAAATAAGCTTACCGACGAGCAACTGGTTGATGGCTTATTGAATAATCGGAGGATAGTCATCAACCATTTCTATTCGGAGATCTTCCCTCAGGTTAAAGCCTTGCTTGTGCGAATGGGGGCGAAGGAGGAAGAAATAAAAGATACTTTTCAAGAGGGAATGGTTGCGCTTTGGAAGAATATTCAAAATCAAACTTATAGCCGGAATTCGAATGCGAAGTTGAGCTCTTATTTGATTGAAATTTGTAAACGCCGATGGCTGGAGGATGTAAGGAACAAGAAAAGCAAAAGCAGTCTTGCCATTGACCAGGAAGGCCTCAGTAGTCATGATCCGAATGTTTTGGATAAGTGGTTGAAAAGGGAAGAGCTTCAAGATTTTCAGCGCTTGTTTGGCCAATTGAATGTACGTTGTCAGGAGATGCTCCGACGATTTTACTATGAAAAGGAAAGTCTGAGAAAAATGGCTGGAGACTTTTCCTTGACAGAAGCAAGCGTTCGCAATGAGAAATACCGCTGCATGCAAAGACTCAAAACTATATTTCAATCTCAAATGCCTTAGGCCATGGATGTGCAAAGAATAGAAGAAATAGAGAACTATCTTCAAGGGAAATTATCTAAAAAGAAGCAAGAGGTTTTTGAAAGTAGGCTAAATCAAGATTCAAAACTGAAGGAAGAAGTGGCCTTGCATCAGAAGATGATGAGGGGACTGCAAGAGTTGTCCTTCCGAGAGGAACTTGACAAAGCCTACAGTGATCGACATGGTAAGTCTAAAGGTAGATCCAACTGGAGGAATAAAAAAAGCATCAGCATTGCTGCAAGTATTGTTTTTATGATCGTTGCCGTTTGGCTTTTATATCCAGAAAATGGTAGCAGTTTGGAAAAGGAATTAGTTGAAGTAAGTTACGATCCAGGTTTACCAACCAGCCTTGGATTAAGTGATCAATTAGATTTCGGTGAAGGGATGAACGCCTATAAAACAAAAGATTATAAGCAGGCAAAAAGTTATTGGCAACCCTTATTGGTTGAAAATCCTTCAAACGACACCCTGCTTTATTATCTGGCTCAAATTGAATTAATCGAAAAACAGTTTGAACCAGCAGCAGAAAAACTAAGGGCCATTGGTCAAGAGAAAGCATCTGTTTTTAAAGAAAAAGCGACCTGGTATTTGGCAATCAGCTATCTGAGAATGAACAAACAAGAGGAAGCCAAAGTTTTGCTTAATTATATTCTTACGGAAGGCGGATATGAGGCTGAAAAAGCAGGTGTTTTGCTAGACCATTTGCAAGAGAAGTAGAGGTTCCTCTTTTTTGATAATTATAGCATAAAATGCTGTACTTCATGTCTTTGTATTCAAAATATTGGTGGGTATCCTCTTAAGTTGCTAAAATCTCATTCAGCTACTTCACGGCTTCATGTTTAGCTACATAATCTGGGTCGATCATTACGCCTGATCCCGGGCCAGTCGGCACTTCGATTACTCCACCCTTACTTTTCAAATCAGCAGTTGGGCATTCAAGGGGTATGTTAGTATTGAAGCCTTTGAATTCGTGATATGGACCAGCATTGGGTAATGCTGAAACGAAGTGCATCATGTATAGATATCCCAAGCCAGAACCCGATATGTGAGGTACACACATTTTGCCTTTAGCTGCCGCCATTCTGGCCACACGCATGGAGCGGATCATACCTCCAAAATAAAAGATATCAGGTTGTACAATACCTAGGGCATCATTAGCTATCAACCAGCGAAAGTTGTGCATACTAGGTTCCTGTTCTCCCCCAGCAATTGGTATATTCAGGGCTTTAGCCACCTGCCTGGTTTCCTCGTACCAATCAAAAGGCGTGGGCTCTTCATAGAAGTCGATTTGATATTCTTCCAGTATTTTACCTACTCGTATAGACTCTTTGACATCATAGGATCCATTTGAATCAGCATAAATGGTCATCTCGGAACCAAATGCTTTTCGCACCAATGGAATCAATTTTTCAGTGCGACCAGGAGGGTTGTCCTCATTCTTGCTCATTCGCCCTCCAATTTTGAATTTGACAGCCCTAGCTTGTGTTTTCGCTACATTTTCTTTGATCCTCTCAATGGAGGAGACAGCTGTTTTACCGCGATAGTTATTGGCTTGGTAAACCGCTATTTTTGAGTGTTTAATACCTCCTATAAGTGCTCCAATAGATTGACCACTCACTTGTCCCAAAAGATCAAGAATAGCAAACTCTATTGTGGCAAGCGGTACCCATAGGGCAAGATTCTGTAGCTTGTAATTACTTCTATACACGTACACTTCTTCTAGTAGGGATTCCAATTGCCTGGCATCTTTCCCAATGAAAAAAGGTTGCAGCCTATTGGTGAAAATAGGATACAAAGACCGCATTTGGGCATTGTTAGCCACAGAAAGTCCCGTGGCTCCATCCTTGGCTTGAACGCGGCAAATGAAGTTGTCTTTATACCTGAGCAATTGCAGGGATTCGATGAGAATTGGAGTACTTAGGCCTGATAAGTTGAGGACGGGCTGAGCCGCGGCGGCATCCAGTTCGGCATAATCTGTGATGTGAGGATTTTGTTTATCATCTTCCCTTGTTTGACTTTGACAGCTGGCAGCGGAAAGAAGAATGCCCCCTGCGCCCAGCAAGGAGGTTTTGATAAAGGTTCTTCGTTTTGAATGCATATGGATGGATTCTTCAGCCTTCGAGCAGGTTAATCCTGACTAGGCCATGAATTGCCGTTGGTTTACATAAATTTAGCAAAATTGAGAAGAGGGTTCATGGCAATTTTATTACTTTCCACTTGTAAAGCAGGTTCCACACCAGCGATGTTTGGAAACCTATGTCTATTATGCGCCCAGTTCTCCAATCATATCTGTTGGTTTGGCCGGTGTGGCGCAAAATAATGTATGAGATGAAAAACCTAAATCTATTTCTCCTGGCCCTGGTCTGGCCTAGTTTTCTATTTGCACAAATTCAAGATGGAATCAAGCTGAGTGGTGTGATCAGCGAAGCTACTAGTGGGCAAGGTATTCCCTTTGTCAATGTTTTGATTAAAGGGACCGGAAGAGGCACAGTTAGTAATGAATTAGGTGGATTTGAATTGAAGGTGACGGAACTTCCTGTGACGCTGGTGATGTCACATGTGGGGTATCAACAACAGGAGCTGGAGGTGCGTCGAGCAGCTGACGAGATAAAAGTGCAGTTGACTTTTGCCGAACTTCAGGGGGTTGAAGTTGTAGCCAAAAAAACAGATAAGATCTATCAATTGATCACAAAAGCTATCCGACAAACGAAGGCTCAAATGGCTCGAGAACGCTTCGGGAAAGCTTTCTACAGGCAGATTTCAAAGAATGACTCCATTTTTAGCGAATTGTATGAAATATTTTATGATACTAAATTCTCAGCCAATGGGATATCGGATTGGGCTCTACAACAAGGACGTTACGCGCTACAAGAAAACAATGAAGGCAGAGGATTAGTCTTCAATAAGAACTTTACACTGATCGACCGCGTTTTCCCCACTCTCCATCCCGAAGTTGATATCTTCAATAGCCCTATGAGTTCAAAGGTAGAAGATTTCTATGACCTAAAAACGGAAAAAGTAATCCAACAGGGAGAGCAGGAAATAGCTGTGGTTCAGTTTCAGCCTAAATGGGATATTGTGGGTAAAATACCGAGCATGGAAGGAACCGTTTATATCGATATGAATACCTTCGATATCCTCAAGCTTTCTGGGCGTTTTAACAGTAATGACCTGAAGGTGATTGCTTTTCGCGGGGAAGGAAAAGTAGACAACTACGTGTTGGAGTATGAGTCGGCTTTCCAACAAAATGATCAGGGAGAGCTTCTATTGGAATACATTAATGCTAAGCAAGAATTTGATGTTGTATATCAAGATCGACCGACGAAGAAAGTAAGCACACAATCACTCCTAACCATCTATGACTATTATACCCCAAACAAGCGGGATCGAAAACTAGGGGGGAGGTTAAATTTTAAGAAAAGCGATGTCAAAGCCATCGACCAAAAGGGCTATGATCAGGCCTTTTGGTCAGAAAACCCCATCGTGAAGCGAACGCCAGTAGAGGAAGCCGTAATTGCAGATTTTGAACGCAAACGGCAATTTGGTTCCATTTTTCTCAATAACAGAAATCAGGTTTCATTTATACCAGATATTGATAAAGATCCCTTTATTGAAAAGCTTCTGGAGAAGATGAAAATCAATGCACCAATCCAGGAAAAGGTCTATTTGCATCTAGATAAGCCTTATTTCGCAAAGGGCGAATCGATTTGGTTTAAGGCCTATTTGCTGGATGCCTCTTTTCATCAAAGCTTAAATGCCAGCAAGGCTCTGTGGGTGGATTTAGTGGGGCCAGATGGTAGTGTTGTTGTTCAACAATTACTTCCAGTGCAAGGTGAGGGGTATGCCTTCGGAGAGTTCAAATGGCGAACGGAGTGGACACCGGGAAAATATCAATTGAGAGCCTATACGGATCGAATGAAATCCTTTGATGCGGATTTCTATTTTATGGAAGAGGTGGAATTGATAGGAATTACTACTAAATCGATAAAGACTCCATCGGATTTCGATATTCAGTTTTTTCCGGAGGGCGGAGATTTGGTAAATGGACTTTCTAGTCAACTGGCTTTTTATGCCATTGATGAGACAGGGCAAGGAATAGTAGTGGAAGGTAAGATTATTGATGATCAGGGCAAGGATGTGCGCAAAATCAACACGCTGGAAGATGGCAGGAATAGCATTATTTTTCAGCCCACCTCAGGAAGGTCTTACACAGCTGAACTCCGCTACAATAAAAAAACGAAGACCTTTCAACTACCCCAGGCTTTGACAGAGGGGTATGTGATGAGTGTTCGGAACAGGAAAGGCAAAAACCTTAGTGTTCGCGTCTTTTCTACGCCAGGTAAAGTGGATACGGAAGTGTACTTGGTGGGACAGACCCGTGGACGGATTTATTATAAAAGCAAAGGTGTCCTCTCTAACCGACTGCTGAACTTTGAAATTCCGAGATCGCTCTTCCCTAGTGGCATTTTGCACCTGAGTCTCATGGATGCTCAGGGCAAGATTTACAGCGAGCGACTGTGTTTCATGGATCAAGAAGATCAGCTGAAGGTAAAGGTTAGTGCGACCAAACTTCAATTTGGACCGAGGGATGAAGTAGTACTGAATATCAATGTAAAAGACGTAGACGGGCAAGCGGTGCAGGGACATTTTTCAATGGCGGTAACCGATGCAGCTCAAATACAACTTCCAAAACTAGCTAGAGATATTCGTACCTATACTTTGCTGGAATCAGACCTGCCTGGGCATATAGGGCAGCCACAGTTATATTTTGACGCCGCAAATCCAAAGGCAGAACGCATGCTGGATTTGGTGATGTTAACAAATGGGTGGCGAAGGTTTAGTTGGCAAAATGTGCTACGAGAAGGAGCTAGAGAAAATCCTTTTTTTGCACAGGGATTCGAAGTTTGTGGGCGACTCAGCCCTGCAGATGCAAATAAGTACAAAGCGGCTGATTTGGCACTCGTAAAGGTTGGGCCAACGGGAGGATTTTATACCACCATAGCCGATGATGAAGGACGCTTTTGTTTTTATGATGTCAATTTTGTGGACACAACTTTCTTATCAATTCAAGCCATTACCAAGAGTGGGCAGACCGTCAATGTAGAGGCGAGTCTCGATTGGCCGGAGCCTCCTCAGAATGATTTTACCCCCGGAGAAGCCTTAGAGATCCAAACTGTAGAAACTGGCATTATACGGAACAACTTCAAAACTATTGCCAAAAGCCGGCAGGAAGAATCCAGTTTGCTGAATGGAGATTTTGTCTTGTTAGATGAAGTCCTGGTCAAAGGAAACAAAATTACATCTCAACCCTCACAAACTTTGCACGAAACGGAATTCGCTGATGCCGTTATTGAAATGGATAAGCAATACCAAAATCATCCCAATGTTTTATCTGTTATGGAAGGAAAGGTACCGGGTTTGCAGGTGATGGATGATGGCATCCGTGCTGTGATTCGAATCACGGGTGGAACCAATGATCCACTCGTATTGTTTGATGGGATGCCGATAAATTCATTGAATTGGACTTTGCCGGATATTGCCAATTCACCCTCTCGGCCCGGAGGAGGCAATGAAGAAGATAACCCCGCAGGAGAAAGTGGCCTTCGATTGGCAACGGCAGTGTCCTCCAATTCTGATGATAAGGAACTATACCATTTTTTGAGAACCCTCAACCCACGCACAGTAGATCGGATTGAGGTGCTGAAGGGAGCGAATGCCGCTATCTATGGTATCAGAGGAGTTAATGGTGTGATTGCCATCTATTCCAAGTCTGGTGCTTATGATGTCGGCAAGCAACTAAAGGGGGTAGCCTATCCAGGCTACTATACTGCACGAGCATTTTATGTTCCAAATTATAATACCAAGGATGCAGGCTTGGCTCGAAAAGATCGTCGATCCACTATTTATTGGAATCCTGTTATTCAAACTGATCAAAATGGTAAGGCTCAGGTTCGTTTCTTTAATTCAGATATCGCCAGATCTTTTAATGTAGTGCTAGAGGGGGTAGTAAAGGGCGGACGCATTGGAGGGACCAAACTGCAGGTCAGGACAAAATAAGGAGAGGATGGGCTATGCAAAATCTGCCAATCCTCCTGAATTTAATAGATAGAACATGATCTTGATCTGATCGTCCATGAACTTCCTTAGATGTAGCTAGATTTTTTAGGATAATATAGACGATTACCAATTTTTTGCAGTACATTCACCCCACAATCTTCGTGTACTCAAAGGCAAAAACTCAAAGCCTAAATTAGACTTCTTTTTGACTGTTAGATCTCTTCCTATAAAGGAGGATCTACCTCAATTCCACGTCTCCTAGTAGTAAATGATTGACACTGCCGACATAGGAAAGTATATCCTATGCCTGAAGGATACTTTCTCTGTCGAGGCCCAAATCCGAATTGAAGAAATTGGATATATCACTTGCTGTTGTTGATCACTTACAATTCAATTGCTCAGTTATTATACCTGAATACCCCATATTATGAAAAAACCTTCGTACACCATTTTTATCCTCTGCCTATTATTGAACCCTTTTTTTGGTTGGACTTCCACTGAACCCTTGCAGGAAAATACTTTCGAGCGGGCTGATTGGGTCTATTTTTTGTACAAAGAGTTACAATTCAATGTAGTGGAAGCCGACGACCCCACACTAGAATATTCCTTTTTGCATCTGCTGGCTGATGACCCTTGCCAGGTTACTAGCCCTAAGATTCTGCGCTGCGCTATTCCTCGCCAAAGTACAGATTTATCCAACCAGCAAGATAATTTTGATATCAGCACATATGGGAGTTGTGCCAACAATAATTTTGAATATGACGGCCCGGACAACCTTTACCGACTAACTGCCCCTTTAGGTGCCAATTGGATTGAAATAGAATTATTCGGCCCGAAAATCCTTGGCTCAAAGCCCGACCGATTTGCGAGCTTAACGGCTAACTTGGATGTGTTTGTTTACAGTTGTACAGAGGAACGATGCATAGCAAGTAGTACGAATTTAGGAACTGCCAATGAAAAGCTAAGAATCAATAACCCTTCTGGAGACTACTATGTTATTGTGGATGGCTATAACTCCAACCAAATTTCAAATTATGTGATTTGGGCCTTTTGTGATTCAAGCGATGATCCTTGCATGTCGCCATTTACTACGATCACATGCAATACTCCCGTCAATGGAAATACGGTAAGTACAGGCAATGATTTCAATAATGAAGTATTCAGAAATTGTTACTATACGACCTGGCCCTATGATGGCAATGATATTATGTACCGATTTCAGACACCGCAAGGGGCTACGGAATTGGAGTTCTTTCTACGGAATCTTTCTACGGATCTAGATATGTTTATTTATGGCAAATGCCAAAATGGAGAATGTGTAGATCAGAATGTGAAATTTGGATTGGCTTCTGAAAATGTTTTAATCTCCAACCCATCTGGGACCTATTACATCATAATAGATGGAGAAGAGTCTGATGTTCTGGGGACCTTTCAAGTGGAAGTGGTATGCGATGGAGGTAATGTCAGTGATGACCCTTGCAATAGTGAGTTTGATGTGCTTGAGTGTGGAGAGACTTACAATGAAGACAATATCAATACGGAGAGTTTCTTTTTTGCAGATGCATATGACGGCTGTAGTGTCGCTAATGGTGTAGAATATGATGGGGATGATCGCCTTTATCGGATTACCGCTTCCAGCCCCTTACCGATTACCATCAACATGACGGATCTGAATGCAAACTTAGATATGTTTCTATTTGATTGTACAAATTCAACAACTTGTATTGATCAGAGTAGAGTAAGTGGAACTGGGGATGAATCGATAACTATTGATAACCCTGTTGTAGGTAGAGATTACTTCTTGGTGGTTGATGGTGTAAATGCTAATTCACAATCAACTTATACTTTATCTGTAGAATGTCAAACCAGCGAAGATCCATGTACGAGCACGGCCATGGACCTTTTCTGCAATCAAAGTTCTGGCCTTTTCAACAATAATTCGGGAGGTAGCAATTTCTATGCAGATTTGTATGAGGATTGTTTCAACACCTCAAACCCCTATTCAGGAAATGACCGCCTATTCCGATTTTCTACCCCACAAGATGTAACGGCCGTTACATTCAATTTGACGAATCTTAGTAACAACTTAGACCTGTTTGTCTACAATTGTAGTGGGCTTGGTGGGTGTGTAGATAGAAGCACAAGGAGTGGCTCAGGCGATGAAAGTGTAACGATCAATAATCCTTCTGGCACCTACTATATTATAGTGGATGCGAGGACAGCTAATATTACAAGTAGTTTTCGGATAACTGCGGATTGTGAATTTGAAAGTGACCCATGTCTTACCTCAGCCAATTTGATTAGCTGCAATCAAACCGTTAACAGCAATAATTTTAATAGTGAAGATAACTATGATGGTACTATATACACGGCTTGTGGCGTTGGAACAGCGGCCTATGATGCTCGCGATCGAGTCTATGAATTGACGGTGCCGACGGATGTGAATTTTATTGAGGTTTCCCTCACGGCATTGGGCGCAAATCTCGACCTTTTTGTGTTTGACTGTAGTAGTGCCACAGCATGTGTTGCTGCAAGTACTAATACCGGAAATGCAGATGAGCTGCTTGAGTTAGATGTGAGTGCTGGCGTTTATCGTATTGTTATCGATGGAATAGATGCCAATCAACAGTCAGATTACACCTTGACGGTGAATTGTTGTAATGATCTATTGTTCGAGAACTGTGATAATATTAGCTATGCCTATACTGGTGGTGGCCTGAATTACAAATTTTCTGTCGAAATACCGTACTGGCAACAGTTTACTGACGGTTGGGTTTGGGTAGTAGATGGGCAAGATGTCAGTGATTTGGTAACTACTGACCTCAACTACGAATTCACTGGTCCAGGTACTTATGAAGTATGTTATGATTATATCGACAATACAACAGGGTGTCAAGTAGGTTGCTGTAATCGATATTGTATTGAAGATCCCTATGCTTGTGGGCTCACCAATATCCAAAAGGATTCCTTTCCAGGAGAGGGTTTTCAATTTACCTTATTGGAAACAACAGTCTCCCAAATTACCTGGACGATGCGGACTGCTAATGGTGAAATTACTGAGATTGGCACTGAAGCTCTGTCTAATTTAGTATTATTCGCTCCAGATTGCCCAGTGGTAGATATCTGTGCAAGATACTACGATGATATTAGTGGCTGCTGGAAAACCTGCTGTGTCACGGTAGAGTTGTGTGAGGAAATGGCGGGCTGTGATGATTGTGTGGATTGCTTCTTCTATGATACACGTACGGTAAATGATTATACCGTTAGCTTTTATGATAACTTCTGTGAGGCTGTAGATGAGTTTGGAAATCCCTTAACGCTGACCTATCAATGGTTGTTTATTGAAGCGACTACTGGGCAAGCAGTAGATGTCACCTATCTCGATGGAACCAGCGAAAGTGATCCTAATCCAATTGTCGACTTCCCAGGTCCTGGGCAGTATGAAGCTTGCATCCAGATATTCAGTGAAGTGGGTAGTGTTCCGGTGCAAATCTACACCTGCTGTCAAACTTTCAACCTGACAGAAACACCTTGCTTTGCTCCTCCGATGCCCCATTACACCTGGATTATAGATCAGCAGACAGGTTGGTATTACTTCGATGCCTCGAGCAGCATAGGGGGCAGCAACTATACCTGGGATATTCCAGACGGTATTGAAGCGGTTTTTGTCCCAGGGGCCCAAGCGGTTTGGGTTAACTTTCCTGATAATCAATGTGTAGATATTTGTCTACTAGTTAACAATCCTTGTGGGCAAGCTTCTTTTTGTCAAGAGTTTTGTAGTGTAGATGGATGTACTGAGACTCCTGAACAGGCGCCATTAGTGCTGCCGCAGGTGAACGCGCAACAATTGACCTTTATTGGAATGCCTGAGGGCGGGCTTTGGAATAACTATGAATGGCAGTTGCCAGCGGGCGCTTCTTTTGCTAATGGAACAGATGCGAATTCAGTCAGCCCTGTAGTTGATTTTGCAGCGGCAGGCCATTACAGAATTTGTGTAACCTACTACAATGGGTGCACTAGAATTTGCCAATGCTGGACGGTCGCAATCCAGGATGTGTGTGCAGGTGTGGAGGTACTTACGATGGGTATCCAGACGATTGGTTCTAATTTGGGCGGAAGTAGTCAATTTGTAGCCCCAGATTTCGATTGCTATAATGGCCAGTCGACTTTCTCTGCTCCAGATAAAATCTATGAAATTACCAAGGCTAGTACTGAAGGTGATTTGACCATTACTCTGATGAATGATGACCTAAACGGCTCGCCTTTAGACCTAGATATCTTTCTCCTAAATGATTGTTTGTTGCCTGCTGCTTGTTTAGGACAAAGCATCAATGCCTTTGGCCAATTCTACTTCAATCACAATTTCGACGCTATTACGCTACCCGATTTTCCAGCCGGAACCTATTATCTAGTCGTGGATGGCTACAATCCTGCTCAGCAGGGAAGTTTTCGGATCACGGCAACTGAGGGAGATCTCTTTTGTGATGGAACGAGTATTGTTTGTGGACAACCCATTACCGATTCCACCGATGGCGCACCGAACAATGTCAGTGCTTACAGTTGTCAACCGCCTGATCGACGAGGAGGGTATACTGGGCCAGAGCGAGTTTATACTTACACGGCAACTTTTGATGGGATCGTCAATCTTAGCTTAGATGGACTCGATTCCCAAGTAGACCTTGATCTTCTCGTATTAGATGCGTGCAGTCAGTCAGCCAATTGTTTGGGGTATGGAAAGAATCCTGCTGGGGAAGCGGAGCTCATAAACTTAAATGTTATTGCAGGTCAAATCTACTATTTGGTGGTGGAAGGATGGGATGGCAGCGTTGGTAATTTTACCCTGGAAGTACAGCATCCCACTTGCGCTCCCGTGAATACTTGCGATAACCTCTGTGCAGATAACTGTTGCGATCAGAATTGTAACAACTTAGTGTATTCGATTCAAGAAAACTATGATGTCTACTCAGGTTATGGTTCATTGACCTATCGATTTGAGAATATTTCTGGTTTGGAAATTTGTAAATGGGAAATAGATGGGGTAGAAGTACCCGGAACGGAAAACCTGGATTTCTTATTCTACACCCTGGAGGAGGGTTTCCACACCATTTGCATGTACTTGAAAGTTCCAGGCCAAGACTGCGTGATACAGTGCTGTAAAACAATCTATGTACAGCCGCCTTTCAATTGTGGTGAAACGGCGATCGACTATGAGCTAGTTGCTAATCAAGGCTACCGTTTTACACTCAATAATGCCGCAAACTTACAAACCATTTCCTGGACCTGGGAAGATACAGATTCGCCACTTGGGACAGGTCCAAAGTCCAATATTCTTGACTTTCCGACTTCTTGCCAATCTGCTACTGTGAGCGTGAGTTATTTTGACCCGGAATTCAACGCTTGGTATTTATGTAGCCGAACAATTTGGTTGTGTCCCCCCGAGGATTGTGGAGCAGGAAATATTAAGTATAAGTACAACGGAACAACTTATGTTTTCGATTTTGAATTGCCATATACCGCTGATCTTTCTACAGTTACTTGGAGTGAGGTGGAAACAGGATTAACGTTTGGACAAGGTACAGGTACGCAAGTGGCTTACCCCAGCGACCTACCTTGCGAGATTCGAACCATATGTATTCGTTATTTTGATTTCTACACCTACAGTTGGTATAGCTGCTGTAGAAGAATTTACTTATGTGATCCTTATGACTGCACCATCATTGACTGGACTTATAATGAAACCGAATCGGGCTTTGTATTCAATATTCCGCAAGAAGACAGATATTCGGAGATCAGTTGGAGAATTGATGCGCCTAGCATGGCTCCTTTGGGTTCAGGTTATAACTCGGATCTATTGCCCGCCTCGAACGCTTGTCCAACTTACGTAGTAACGGTGCAGTACTTCGAGGAGTTTTGCAATTGCTGGCGTCAATGTAGCCTTGTCTTTGAAGCATGCCCGCCGGAGGACTGCGGTACTACAGATCCACTAACGCAACCTTGGTTACAGGCCCTAATTGATTGCGATAATGCCCCCTGTGGATTACAGGTGTTTGCCTGTCGCTATCAAGGGCAACCTGTTATCAATTTACGGGATAGCCCTTACTTATGTGCCTTCGGCGAAGGACAAGTCTATAGCTGTACAGGTCAACTCTTATTCACGTATGGCGGTACTAGCGGCATTAATAATGACTTGGCGGAGCAATTGACCAATTGTGAATTACTTTTCGAATGCCCCTTACCCAGCCCGGAAATCTGTGATGATGGCTTGGATAACGATCAGGATGGACTTACGGATTGCGAAGATCCCGACTGTAGTTTTGATTTATATTTTGCCTCGACAGATTCGGATTGTGGTGCCGATAATGGTACAGCTACGGTATATATTGATCCTGGATATGTGGTCGCCAGAGGTGTTTTATTCGCTACCTACGAATGGAGTAATGGCGATGTGACCCAATCCATCAGTGGATTGGCACCCGGTACTTATTCAGTGACGGTGACAAATGATGATGGCTGCCAGGCTGTTGATTCTGTAACGATCGGTGAGAAAAATAATCTAGTCGTTGCAGTGGGTACTAATCAGGGCCTCATTTGTGAAGGGGATAGCTCACTGCTGCGTTCCCAAATCAATGGAGGAAAACCACCTTATACCTATGCCTGGAGCGATGACTTAGGCAATGCTTCTACTGCTTTTGCAAAACCACTAGAGTCTAACGTTTTTTATCTGACAGTTACGGATATTAACGGCTGTCAAGCGGTCGACTCCACGCAAGTAACCGTTATACCTAAACCTCCGATAACCAATGTTGACACAATCTGTGCACCAGATCTACTCAGTTATCGAGTGGAGTTTTTCACCACACCTGGAAATTTAGTAGGAGCTGATCTGGGGCAAGTACAGGATCTAGGAAGTGGCTTGTTTTCAGTTTCAGGAATACCAACTGGACAAAATGTTACGCTAACCGTAGTTGACCCCAATACAGATTGCAGTAATATCGAAACAATTATTTCTCCAATATGTCCTTGCCCAGATATTCCTCCACCAGTCAGTCTCGGAAATCAGGAAGTTTGTCTAGGAGATGCTATTCCACCTCTAAGCGTTTCAGCAATTGATGGATATAATGCCAATTGGTATGATTCGCCTATTGACGGGCAATTATTAGCTTCGACTTTCAGCTTTATACCTCCTCAAGCTGGCATTTATTATGTAGAATATGAAGACATCCTAAGCGGCTGTGTTAGTAGTAGCAGAACAGCGATCACTTTAACTATTCATCCATTACCAATAGTGGAAATTATAGGAGATACGATTCTTTGTGCTGGGGAAACCAGTATTCTTGCGGCAACCGGAGCTGATACTTATAGTTGGAGTACAGGCGAAACAGGACCGAATATTACCGTAAGTACATCTGGAATCTATTGGGTAGAAGGAACGGATGCGAATGGATGTAAAGACATTGACAGTGTAAATGTAGGCGTTGCAGATCCGATAGTTACCACTTTGACACCTTCCAATATAAGTTGCTTTGGCTTTGCTGATGGCTCTGTGTCAACACAAATAGCCGGAGGAACGCCACCTTATAGTTTTGAATGGGATAATGGAGTTCAGATAGCAGATTTAACTGCACTTTCAGCCGGACGCTATAAACTTACAGTAACCGATGCCAGATTTTGTATTCATGTCGATAGTGTAGATATAGCGGAGCCAGATCCACTGTCGATAGATACTACTGTCGTTGATCCTATATGCGGGAACGTTGCCAATGGGAGTATAGAAGTAATACCCATTGGCGGAACACCACCGTATAGTTTCACTTGGTCAGATGATGTTGATGCCATAACCGGTCTCAGGTCCAACTTGTCGGCAGGAAGTTATGCAGTTACAGTATCGGACCAAAACGATTGCATCCTGTTGGCCAGTTTTGGGTTGCGAGATATTCAGGAGTTGAATGTAGAGATAATCCCCGTTTCGGTTGATTGTAATGGTGCAAGTACTGGAAGTTTGATTCCGATCGTCTCTGGAGGGACCGGACCCTACACTTTCCTCTGGTCGGATCAAAGTACGGATTCTATTTTGCAAAACATTCCGGCAGGAGTTACTTATTCTGTTGAAGTGACAGACGTTTTCGGCTGCACCATCTCTGGAGAAAGTAGCGTTACTGAACCTGATGCAATTACCGGACAACTTGTGGCGACAGAAGTATCATGTTATGGGCAGACGAATGGTTCTGTGTCAGCCGAAATCAGCGGAGGTACTCTGCCCTATGTCTACAATTGGTCAAATGGAGCACAAGGAGCGCCTTTAATTGAGGATTTGCCAGCTGGCGAATATTCCTTGACACTTACGGATGCCAATGATTGCCAATGGATAAGCGATACTATTGTTGTACTTCAGCCAGATAGTTTGACGGTAAGTGGTGAGATAACGGATGCCACCTCCTGTGCCAGCACGCCAGATGGCTCGATTGTTTTGACGGTGGAAGGTGGAACAGCAGACTATAGCTATGCCTGGTCAACTGGGGCTACCTCAAGAGATATCAGCGGATTATCAGGCGGGGCATACACGGTCACGGTCACGGATGCAAATGGCTGTGAGCGAATTGAGAATTACACTGTTAACGAACCCTCCTCTCTAACGGTGGAGGTAACGCAAGTAAATGTACTGTGTAATGGCGATACTAGCGGTAGTTTAAGTCTCTCCATCAGTGGTGGTCTACCACCTTATAGTGTATTATGGTCAGATGGTAGCACGGATACAGTAAGGCAGAATTTGCCAGCGGGAACCTATGGCTATATAGTCACCGATGCGAATCAATGCACTTTTACTGGCGCGCCCGAGATTACCGAACCACCCGCCCTGGCGCTGGATCCTATTATTACAAATATCACTTGCTTTGGCGATCAAAACGGTTCTATTGATCCACAAGTGAGTGGTGGAGCGCCGCCCTATACCTATGTTTGGTCAAATGGAGCTACGACACCGACGCTTAGTGATCTAGGCCCTGGCAGCTATAGTGTAGTCGTGACAGATGCCAATGATTGTGTTTTACAATCAGGGGATTTCGAATTATTGGAGCCTGAGGAAATACTAATTGAAGGCACGGTTACGGACGCTACTTCTTGCGAAAGTACGCCTGACGGATCTATAGCCATTGTTGTTAGTGGAGGAACTGGCACTTACACCTACAACTGGTCAAATGGCGCTACGACTGCCAACTTAAGTGGCGTAGGAGGTGGTACTTACACTTTGACGGTTACGGATCAAAATGACTGTGAGCAGGTGGCGAGTTTTGAAGTGGGTGAGCCTTCTAGTATTAGCGCCGATGTAATAGTTATCTCAGTTAGTTGTTTTGACAATGCAGATGGCTCTGCTGAACTGGCAATTAGTGGAGGTCTACCGCCGTATAGCATACTATGGTCTGATGGCAATACAGAAGCCAACAGAACCAACCTACTTGCTGGAGCATATGATGTTACGGTGACAGATAGCAATGACTGTACTTTCCTAACGCAAGCGGTAATTGGCTCACCAGATTCCTTGGAAATTGCACCTACAATTACCAATATCAGTTGCGCCGGCGAATTGGATGGGAGCATAGCTATTAATGTTACTGGCGGAACTGAGCCTTATAGTTTTAGCTGGTCAAACGGTGCCAGTTCTCAAAATATAGCAGACTTGGGGGAAGGTGAATATAGCTTGGTAGTGACGGATGCCAATGACTGTATATATCAAAGTACTGTGTTTGCGATTGTCGCTCCAGCTGCACTTAGCGTTCAATCAATTGTGGTAGATGCCACTGCTTGCGGTAATGGCCCTGATGGTTCAATTACTCTAACAGCTAGCGGTGGTACAGGTGACTATACCTATGATTGGAATACAGGTGCAGAAACTGCCCAGCTTGAAAATATAGGACCAGGCATTTATACTGTGACAATTACGGATGAAAATGGTTGCTCGGCCATACATGAGCGTACCGTTAATCAGCCGCAAGCCTTGGAAGTGATCGCTAACCCCACGAATACTTCCTGTGTTGACGCCACTGATGGAGAGGTTAATCTCGATATCTCTCGAGGCATACCGCCATATAATGTGCTATGGGAAAATCAGTCGACAGCTACAACAAGAACAAGTCTGCCTGCTGGAGACTATTCTTATACGGTTACCGATGCGAATAATTGTGAAGTCATCGGTGAAGCTACTGTAGCTGCCCCACCGCTACTTCAGATTGAAGCTACTATTCTTCCAATAAGCTGTGCAGGTGCCTTTGACGGAGGCATCATCATCCAAGCTTCTGGTGGAACAGGGGGCTATCGATTCTCATGGTCGAATGATCGAGATACCCCAGTTAATAACGCTTTACCGGCAGGCGAATACACGCTTCAATTGCGTGATGCTAATGATTGCTTATTGGATACTACATTTGTTTTGAATGAGCCACCAGCATTATTACTAGAGGATGTACAATTAGTAGATGCCGCTTGCTCAGGTGTAGCCAATGGTAGTATAGATATCAGTCCCATTGGCGGAGTTCCTCCGTACAACTTTAACTGGTCAAATGGATCTACCACCGAAGATTTAGTGGGGATAGAGGCTGGAGACTATCAGTTGACCATTACAGATGCAAGTGGATGTGTATATGAAGATGTTTACAGTATCCTAAATACCACGGAATTAACAGCCAATGCAGAAACACAGGTGGCTACTTGTGAACTGGCTAATGGTAGCATAGTATTGGAGGTTAGCGGTGGTACAGAACCCTATACTTTTGATTGGAGTATCGACGGTTTGGGAGATAATGATGATGTCCAGAGTCCAAACGCCCTTCCAGCAGGTGTTTACCAGGTAACGATTCGAGACGCTGCATCCTGTAGCATTACTATAGAAAATATTGAAGTTAGCGGTAACCCAGCTCCTACTTTAAGTTTAGTTGCCAGTGAACCTAGTGCCTGTGGGGAAGAGACCGGAAGTGCTAGCATTGGCGTTTCAGGCGGTGTCGAGCCTTTTACTTTCAATTGGTCTAATGGTAGTTCAGATCAAAACCTTAGTGGAGTAGGAGAGGGCACGTATACCCTGACGATCACTGATGCGGATCAATGTCAGGATGTCATTGAGGTAGCCATTAGTTGCTTTGACCCTTGCGCCTTAGCAGTCGGAAGTATGGGACAAGATAAATTGATGGGTTGTCAATCTCAGATACTGATGGCTATCTACGATCCGACCGGTGAAATAGTAGGAGAAGGGGAGGCACGATTATTTGTGATCCACAATGGCAGTGGAGATATGTTAGGGTCTACCATTCTAAATGTATCTACAGATCCTACCATTACTTACACGAGTGCAATGTCGCCAAATGTGGAGTACTATATTTCGGCAGTAGTAGGGAAAGATGATGGAAATGGATTAATTGACTTTAATAACTCCTGTCTAGCTGTAGCACCCGGGACGCCATTCTCTTTTGCGCCAGCTCCGACAGGCCCCGCTCAACTTATCGCAACAAACTCCACCTTGTGTCCGGGTCAACAGTTGGAATTGAAAGTGGAAGTGCAAATCGCTGGTGATCCCTCTTATGTATGGGAAACACCTCAGGGAATTATTACTACTACTGTGCCGGAATTGATCGTGAATAACTTTGGAGCTGCTGATGTAGGGGAATACTTAGTCGCGTATAATATCGGTGGTTGTGATTCAGAGCAACTCGGGCCCTTAGTCGTTACGCTAGACGGAGGCGCAGGAGAGGTTTCCGCAGGAGAGGATGTAACACTCTGCGGAGATGGCTCTTTTGTCTTAGAAGGCACGATGCCAGAAGGGGCGACGGGCACCTGGTACACTAGTTCACCAGCCTTTATCGAATCTGAGAATGATCCAAACTCTCTTGTCGACTCCTTAGTCAATGGGGTGAATACATTTTACTGGGTGGTGAATACAGGGGCTTGCTTGACCCGCGATACCGTGGAAGTTTATCATGCTGTGGCTCCCACGACAGAAGACCGAAGTATTACGATGGAAGCGAATCAGGCTACCTTGCTGCTTAATAAGAAAGCCCTGTTTGATCAAATCACTCAATCGATTCCTGACTCAAATCTTAGCTTTAGTATTATTCAGGAACCAGATGAAGGGCAATTGACTGTCGATGACGAGGCTAGTCAGTTGATCTATCAACGGGATTTAGATGTGGAAGGGGATTTAGACCTGGAATTTGTCTATGAAGTCTGCAATGAAGATCCAATCTGCGGGGAGTTATGCAGCCAATCCACCATCATACTCAATATCAAATACCTTGAAACCGAGATCATTTCCTACAAGAAAGGGCTACGTCCAGGAGGTAAGAGTCCTACCTGGAATATCACGCTATTACGAGACCTTACAGATGCTAAATTAACCATTGTAGATCGTTGGGGCAAACGTATCCACTTCGAGGAATACTTTCCGGAAGACAACCTATCCAAGGGCAATATGCTGGAAGCCTGGGATGGTAAAAACCTGGCAGGTGTCAACATGTATACCGGGGCATATTACTTCATTTTTGAAGGAACACCAACCTCCGGTGACAAAGCCATCGTAGTGAAAGGAATTGTATATCTTTTGAAATAGTAACACCTAAAAAGCCAAGCATGAAATCTTTATATATAACCATCTTTAGTATTCTGATCAGTTGCCAACTATTAGAGGCTCAATTGTTAACCCCCTATACTTTGTATCGCGATCAGTGGGGAGTAATTAATCCGGCTAGTATCTCCAATAATTTCACCTTGGATGAATATACTTTTTCTCTTTCGGCCACAAACCGCCATCAATGGTTGGGCAATGGCTTTAATTATGACTATTCTCCGAATACACAGTTGATTAATTTTGAAGGGGTTTTGGAATTCAATAAAATAGTGGTAGGAGGACATGTATTGCAAGATCGTACCGGAGATCTTTCTAATCTCGGGTTTTACGGCCGCTTTGCCTATATGATTTCTATGGATCGTTTTGCGAAGCAAGTGCTATCTATTGGACTTGCGGCCGGGGTTTTGCAAAACCGATCCATGATTGATGGATCAGATACTGAATACTTTGATTCACCTGAAGAGGGAATTATACCGGGATCGATCCTTAAACCAGATGTGAGTATTGGTATTTATTATTTCAATGAAGATATCTGGTATGCAGGTGTATCTATTCCACAATTGCTAAGCTTGGATTCCGAATTCGGAGAAGATCAAATTGCATACTCTCTCAAACAACCGCGCCATTATTATGTAGTAGCAGGAGGATATATTCCGTTTGATTTTTTCGGATTTGGTGATGGTTCCTCTTTTCTGGAGTTGTCGGGTTGGGGCCGTTATCTTCCAATACGACAAAGCAAAGCTGACTCTTTTGCCCATCTCTTTCGCATTGATGGCAATGTCCGCTATCAACACAGTCAAATTGCTTGGGTAGGATTCGGAATTGGATCTGACTTGGCCACAGATTTTTCAACCTTTCATGCTGAGTTTGGCTTCATTGGTGGAGAGCAATTGAATCTGTCCAATGGACAGCTAAAAGTAGGACTAGCTATGGATTTTTCCTTTGGAGAGGGCGTGAGAAGACTTGGTCCCAGTGCAGAGATTAATGTGATTTATGCATGGTACTGATGAAAGTTTGGTGCTTTGTGAATTAGCAATTGGGGTCACTTACCTAAGCGCCAAGGCTTCCAAACACCGGGAACTATGCTATAATGAGCCTTCGGTTGACTTGTTTTTCTAAAGAAGAGTACGCCAAAATCATATAAATCTGCACTAAAGGTTACCCTAGGATGCCTTTGCAACTTTGACCAAGCTTCCATCATATCCGAAGACCAGTAGATGTCAGCTACAACAAAGGCGCTGGCGTCATGCAGATAAGGAAGACACCGTTCAAAATAACGTAAGGTAGGTTCACGGCTATGATCTCCATCCAGATATACATAATCTAGTTGGGATAGGGTCGGTAGAATTTCCGGTAGAGTTTGGTCAAAGCTACCCTGCAGGGGTTCAATATTTTTGTACTTCAATCCTTCCAGATGTTGCTTAGCTAGTTGGGCTATGGTGGGAGAGCCTTCGATAGTCAGGAATCGACCTTCCTGTGCAGCTGCGGCTTGATAGACGGCGGACAAACCAAGGGAGGTGCCCATTTCCAATAGGATCTTGGGTTGCAGGAAACTAACTAGTCTAAATAACAATTGGCCGCTCCTCGAATCAACTGCTGCGGTACGCCCCAAGTCCGAGATTTTGATTTTCTTGGTCCGTAAAACCTGCGAACCAGCCCCATATTCGCTTTGCGGGATCGATTGATGATTCTGCAAAAGGTAGTCTCGTAATCCCTCAGCGTCTGAAAAAGCATAGAACCAACGCTTGTCCTCAAACAAGGCTTGACTTAGGGCACGGACCACAGGGTGGTTGACTTCTCGTGGGGTAATTGCCTTTCGGTAAAAGGTTAGCCAGCGTCTAAAGAGCTGCCACTGAATAGTCAAGCGATTTGCCATAGATTTCTTCTTTTCGCCCGCAAGATAAAAGAACTTACTCGCTCGACGACTAAACTATACTTCTTCTCCTTTGTCAGTTTCAAAAAGACCCTTCTCGGATCATTTTATGGTTGGCCTCTTAGCGGGGATAATTGCAACTATAAGCAGCAAGACTATTAACAAAGGCGCTGACCCAAAAACATAAAAATTACAACAGAACCAAAAAGATAGAGAAGGAAGGACCTCCATATGGCTAAAAAGCCTATATTTCGAATTGAAACCAAAGGAAAGCCATGTCCTTATTTAAACTTAGAGGTAAACTAACTAAAACCCAAAGCCTAGTCCTAGGCATCGCTGGTCTCATTGTCCTTATTGCTATCTGGTGGATTTTAGCAGAAGTAAACTCGGAACAACGGGCAGTGATCGAGGATTACGAGACGCACTTGCCCTCATCTATACTGCAGGATTCCACCATGCAACCAATAGACCGAGATTCATTGGCTCGAGCAGATTCTATTAAACTAGCGAATGCGACGGAATTTGAAAAGGTCTATCCTATTCTGCCACCGCCTAGCCATGTGGTGAGTGCCTTCCCCGATTTATTTCAGGAAGATCAATTGATTTACAACTCTAAATTATCTATTTGGCGGAACCTCCAGGGATATTTCTGGGCGATACTCATTTCAGTAGTTCTTGGTTTTCTTATTGGCTTGATACCGCTCTTTCGAGGCTTATTTAGTAAACAGGTAGATGCATTGCGGTATCTGCCACTCACTGCTTTGACAGGTCTATTCATCATTTGGTTTGGTATTGATGACCGGATGAAGGTCGCCTTCCTGGCTTTTGGTATCCTGGTGTATATGCTTCCCGTGGTGGTACAAAGAATTGATGAAGTAAGGGATGTCTATCTCAAAACGGTTTTCACCCTAGGTGCAACGGATTGGCAGACCATAAAGACCGTGTATTTCCCATCTGTATTTTCAAAGCTTATGGATGATATCCGTGTCTTGACCGCCATTTCATGGACCTATATCATTATCGCTGAATTACTAAATCGGCAGGGTGGACTCGGAGCCTTGATTTATGTGAAGGCAAGACAAGGACAGTTGGAAAAAGTTTTTGCTATTCTAATCGTGATTATTCTGATCGGTTTTTTGCAGGACCGCATTTTTGTCTATATGGATAAACGACTGTTTCCTCACAAATATGCGAAGAAGCGAGTCAGCGGTACCAAAGAGGTAGAATATGGAATTATTGCCATTTTAATGGCGATTGCCTTGGCCATTATTATACCCGCCATTATTCCATCTACCGCTGGAATGATGGGGAATCTTGGGACTATTCTTTCGATTACAGGTATGGTCGTCAGTTTGTATGGTGAATATCGGCTTAGACAAGCATCCATAGAAAATGCTTAATTGTATCCCATTCCAAATGTTGTAAAAGCGAACACAAATGAGTTTATTTCCAGATACAGATCATCCAAATATAATAGAGTTAAAACAGATTGATCAGAGCTATGATGGAGGAGAGTCGTTCATCATTAAAGGCTTAGATTTTATTGTAGAAGACAAGCCTGCTCAGGGGCAATTTGTAGTGATTTTAGGTATGTCAGGTAGTGGAAAATCTACCTTGCTTCGATACATAGCTGGTTTGCAAAAACCGACGGCGGGTGAAGTATTAATCCATGGGAAACCTATCGATGATACGAAACGAGTGGGAATGGTCTTCCAGCAATACTCTTCACTCCCCTGGATGACGGTATTGGAAAACGTTTCCCTGGCTTTGAAATTTCAAGGGATTGAAGAGAAAGAACGGAAAGAGAAAGCTATGGAGATGATCGAAATGGTCGGGCTTTTAGGCCATGAAGATAAATTTGCACAATATCCTACCTTATCTGGAGGACAGCTACAACGGGTGGCTATTGCCCGTAGTTTGCTGGCAAATCCAGAGGTACTACTGATGGATGAACCTTTTGGTGCCCTGGATATCAATACTCGTCTTCAGATGCAGGATATGCTGGCCAAGATTTGGTTGAAATTCCACCCAACGGTGATTTTTGTAACCCACGACATCGCTGAGGCAGTGTATTTGGGCGATGATATCTATATCTTAAAATCCCAACCCTCAAGGATTGTGGAGCACATTAACGTAGATCTGCCATTCCATCGAACCAAGGAGACCAAAAGAGATCCTCATTTCGTAGAATTGGTCCACATGGTAGAGGACAAAATGATCGAAGTAGCACAGCTGGGGTAAGTAAAGACGGTGGAATAAAAGTACCCGTAAAGAAAAACGCGCCAAGTCATCAACTTGGCGCGTTTTTCTTTTGATAATTGATAAGGACTAAGCTCTAGTCGGTCCGGCAACCACTACGTCTTCTGCCAGAGCGGTTTCTACTGCCCACCAATCCATTATCAATAAAATTATAGGAGACCGTCAATCCTAGAATGAAGTAGGTGTCAGTGGTTTTTCCATCACCTCGCTGAGTCCCGGTCGGCACAACAACGGGGTCAGATCCCAGTAATTCACCTTGTCGATTGGCAAGCGCAGCGGTCAGTTCGCCTCTCGTGGTCAGGAGTTCATTATAGGAAACGTAGGTGGTACTAACATCGTCTAGGTAGTCGGTGAAGGTTTTGCGAATCCCCAATTCTATGCCTACATTCCAATGGTCATTCAAAGCATATTTCAAACCAAACCCAAAAGGTATAGCAAATTGCTGCGTTTGATAGGGATCGGGACGATCAGGTAATCCTTGACCTTCTGTCCCTAGGGGTTGAAGTGCCACCAAATTCCCTTCGTATTCAGCCTTAGGGTTAAAGGTGAAAAAGGCAATTCCTCCAAAGATGTATGGAGAGAAAGGGTTAGCCAAGTTATAGGGTTGGTACCTAAGGATATTAAATTCCCCGACTAGAGATGCTTCATATACATCGGTCTGGAAATGCAGATTTCGATCCCGGAATACACCAACTGGCGCATTAGCATCAGCACCAGACAGGGACGTGAAGTTAAAGCCTGCACGGATACTCAGGAAATCATTGGCATTATATCGACCAAATACACCTCCAGCAAAATGGGTCTGTCCCAAGTAAACAGTGGAGGAGTTATTAGATAGATCACCTTGATAGTTTCCACCACCACCTAGTACACCAACCTCAAAGTATTGAGCACCTAGCGTAGTGTGGAGAAGGAACAAAGCAAAAAAAGGAAGAAGAGATTTCATATTTCTATTGTTGAGACCTTGAAGTTGTTTAATGATTTTTTTGAAGCTAAATTTGAAGAGAAAACCAGTTCTCAGGTTCTTTTTCTCTCTAATTGCAGCCAATCAATAATTTTTAAGCGACTTCTTAATAAGAAGTTGATTGCTTACCCGTAGGGTCCCTCAGATAAATGTAATTTACTTCACCTGTGGGGTAGATTGCTGGGAAGGGGTTCTGTTTCCGGCAGTCAAAAATCCCCAAAATATCTATATAAACGTAATTTTAGTCGGTAAAAATGATCGATAAGGATGAAAGTTGACCATTAAGACAATCACTCAACAACTTCTTTCCCAAATTTCCGTTTTGATTATTGCTCGCTGTTTTTGTCTAATCTGCAAAGGGGATTAGTATTTTCGCCGACGAGAAGTCCAGCATTTGCCAAAACCCATATGTTTGTTTAAAAAAGCAAGATAATTCATCCTTGGCTGTAAGGATGTCTTTTCTTTACATTGAAGCAATCGCATAAGATCTATATCATTGAAGTTGTTCAATCTACATTTTTTAGCAACTTCAATATTCCTTAATCTCTGACAAAAAAGCTGAAGCTAGTATTAAATCAGGGACATGAGGGTTTCAAACTATTTTAATTCAGAAAAAAAATCAAAATGAAGATTCAGCACTTAATTGCTTTTCTATTCTCCAGTGTGCTAGTGATCAGCGGGTATGCGCAAGATGATCTACCGACTAATTGGCCCCACTTAGATGCTAATACAGATGGTTATCCTGGCATGAGTACCCAAAAAACGTACAAAGAACTATTGAAAGGAAGGACATCCCAAACGATTGTAGTAGCGGTGATAGATTCTGGAGTAGATAAAGATCATGAAGACTTGAAGCCTGTCATGTGGGTAAACGAAGATGAAATTCCAGATAATGGTATCGATGATGATAACAATGGCTATATCGATGATATTCATGGTTGGAATTTTTTGGGGGGGAAAAATGGAAAGAACGTAGCCCATGAAAACCTGGAAATGACTCGCCTTTACACGCTATACAAAAAGAAGTACGAGGGGAAAAGCAAAGCCGGTTTGTCCAAAAAAGAAAAAGCTGAATTCGATCAATACGAAGAGTATGGCAAAATCATAGAAAAAAAGAAGGAAGAACTTTCTCCGCAAGTGATGCTATACGGTGCCACTTTGGAGGCATTTGGGGCCTTGGCACAGGCCATTGGAAAAAAACCGGATGATATTTCCATTTCGGACCTCAAGAATTTTAAATCGAAGGACGAAATGTTGACCAGAGTGTCGGAAGCGGCTGTAGGCTTTGTGGAGCAAGGGCAAGATTTTGGGAGCATTTACGCAGAAGTGGAAGAGGTCTATGACTACTTCTATGGACAAGTAAATTACTATTATAATCCAGAATTTAACCCAAGAGATATTGTAGGAGATGATGTCAATAATCCAAGAGAACAATTCTATGGTAACAATGATGTAAAAGGACCCGATAGTGAGCATGGTACGCATGTGGCAGGCATCATTGGAGCAGCTCGTGGAAATGATATCGGAATGGATGGGGTAGCAGACAATGTGAGAATCATGTCCATCCGTACCGTACCCTCGGGCGATGAAAGAGATAAGGATGTGGCGAATGCCATCCGTTATGCCGTAGATAATGGTGCTGCTGTGATCAATATGAGTTTTGGTAAAGGCGAATCTCCCCATAAGCAAGTCGTCGATGAGGCAGTTAAGTATGCTTTAAAAAATGACGTGTTATTGGTTCATGGTTCAGGTAATGATGCCAAAGAGGTGACTTTTGCCAACAATTATCCAAATGATAAATATGACAAGAAAGGATTATTTGCTCCGAAGTACGCCAAGAACTGGTTAGAAGTGGGGGCAAGTACCTTCTCAGATGATGAAAACTTAGTGGCCTCTTTTTCCAACTACAGTTCGGATAAAGTAGATGTCTTTGCACCAGGATTGGAGATTTACTCTACGGTACCTGATGACAAGTATAAAAACTTACAAGGTACGAGTATGGCTTCGCCATATGTAGCAGGCTTGGCTGCGCTGCTTCGTTCTTATTTCCCAACACTTACTGCAGTTCAAGTGAAATCGATCATCATGGAATCTTCGAGCAAGCAAAAAGGCCGGGTGATCAATCCTGAGAGTGGAGAACAGGTGCCTTTCTCTGATATGTGTGTAACGGGCGGTATTGTGAATACTTACGAAGCGGTAAAGGCAGCTATGGCTACAAAAGGGAAGCGCAAATTCGTTGGCTTTGGCAAAGGCAAAAAGAAAGCCAAGAAATCGGACAAGGATCGCGCATAGGCCTGACTAGAAGAGTCTTAATGTTTCTTGACGTTAACAAAAAAAGGGGAAAAGAATCACATGATTTCTTTTCCCCTTTTTTATGGCTGCCTAGATCTAAAATTTAGGACAAAGCACAGTCTCATCATCGTATTCGCCCAAATAGGCGATGGAAATCTCAAAAGCGCCTTGACCTCGACGAGATTGATTGATGTCATTTAAATTAGCATCGTAACTGAGTCCTAATAAGAAGTTGTTCAACTCCAGACCGACCATTCCAACAACCGAATCCATAAAGAATTGGTCCAATTCGTTCTTTACCGGGCGAACCCAGCTTCCCAAATGGATAGCTACACCCTTAACATCATCCACTAAGAACCTGAAATTAGTACCAGTGTTAATGGCGAGGTGAGGCCCCTGACTATACACTAGGGCACGCGGTAGCATTTGGACCGCAGGGCCCATTGGGATTTGGAAACTAATATGACCTACATACTTGGCGGCCAATCGATCTTGTGGGAATTTCTCTGGCTTATCTTTGTCATAAAAAAAGCTGATAGGTGGCTCTAAGATATGGTGCATGCTAGCTCCAATAAAGAAGCCTACCTTGTTGGCGGGAGCGTAGGCATAGTTGATACCGATATTGAAATCAGAATGTGCAAAGTTGTTTTCAGGTAAAATTTCATCTGTACCATTGGTGTACCCATTGTCACCATTGAACTGATCTCCAAAATTAATATTACCGTAGTTGATATTGCGCTGCGCCAACCCGACCTGCCCCCCAATACTTAGGAACTGATTGTTCTCATCACTCAAGGATTTATGGAAAGCACCAGACAAGAAGATCTGATTGTTGGAATAGCCTATGAAGGGGACTTTGTCACTGTAAAAAATCACACCTACACCAAAGGAGTCATCCAGTTTTTTGCGGTAAGGACTCAGTCTGAACCGAAAATCAATTGCTCCAGAATAAGTTACATAGGGATTCTGTAAGACGTTCTTCCATTGATCTCTATATATAACAGAGAATCTATATTTACCCTCTAGGGCACCCGTTAAGGCGGGGTTGAGACTAATGGGGGAAGCGTAAAATTGAGTGAAATGTTGATCTTGTGCAGGCAGGCAATAAACAATGCCAAATAACAGGAGGAATAGTACGATTTTTTTACTCATAGGATTATGATATGTATGCGAAGACCAAAGGTAAGGTTTATTTTACTTACAAAGCAACGGACTTTTTCCAATATTTATTATTTTTGATAAAGTAGACTTCATCTCCCAAGGACAATTAGAGGGCAGAGAGAAAGGTTACACTGCCTAATACTTTAACTCTCCTCTTAAGCCCGTAGAAGGGAAAGCTACTGAAAGGCATTTGTTTTGCTAGTTTTGGGGCAATTGAATAAGCACGAAGCAAATCATTTGATCAAAAAACAGCCGTTCTCCAACATTTTTTGTAGTAGTATTGCCGGCGAGCAGAAGATCTAAAAATGGCTAGAGAACAAAAACAGCAATGTACATGACACATGGTATCTGTCCACTTAGTACGGTCGCTATCCGGAATTCATCTTCGCAAAAAAGTGAGATGATCTCGCAGCTCTTGTACGGAGAATTAGTAGAGATTCTGGAGCGTAAGGGGCGTCAATGGGTGAAAGTACGATGTGCACATGACAATCTAGTCGGATGGGTGGCCACAAATCAGCTTGAGTGGATTACGCCTTCTGAATTCGAATCCTACCAAGAGAACTTTGCCTTCGTATTAGATGTATTTCATGCCTTAGGAACAGAAGACGCATTTTTGCCTCTGACGATTGGTGCTCGTTTACCTAATTTTGATGGCTTGCGCTTTTCCATCGGCGAGAAAACTTTTAATTATAGTGGCCAGGCGGTTTTTCCAAAAGACATAGTGAGAGGCCCGGAGATGATTCAAAAAATTGCCCGTAAGTTTTTGAATGCCCCCTATCTGTGGGGAGGAAGATCACCTTTTGGCGTTGATGGCCCCGGGTTGGTTCAGGCTGTTTATGGGATTGCAGGATACGCTTTGCCTAGAGAAGCCTTTCAACAGGTAGAAAAAGGCGATAATGTAGATTTTGCCGAACAATCTAATGCTGCAGATGTGGCTTTCTTCGAAAATCAAAAGGGCCGGATCACGCATGCAGGTATTGTCTTGCCAGAGGGTAAAATTATTCATGCCTATGGTAAAGTCCGCGTAGATAAGCTGGATCATTACGGTATTTTTAGTAAAGATAAAGGCGGGTATACGCACAAACTGCGTATTATTAAGCGTCTCATCCAACCCGCTGAGACAAATCCCCAGAGGGAGATGGCTAAAAGTCAGGAAGCTGTAAACCAACAGATTCCACTTTTCTAAAAGCTCCACTTTTCATTATTCTTGGCTACCACTAGTTGATTGGGAGACCTACAAGGTTTTCCTCATCTGTATTTTTTCTATGAAAGCTCATACTATCTGAGGTGGTTTTGTAAATTTGCCGCCTGTGGACAAAACTATAGAAACGGTGACCTGTATACATACATGTAGCCTTTTCAAAATCAAGGATTCCCAAAAACGATTGAGTATAAATTAAAAACCTATGGAGAAGAGCATATACCCAAGCAGTCGGTCAGCGCTTGCCTTCTTTGTTCTCTTGGCTAGTTTGGCTGTGATGACAGTGAGTTGTGGGGGTAGTGAAAACACCACTGGAGAAGAGCAAAAAGAGGATAGAGCGGAATCTCCATTGATAACCTTTAAGCTGGATACCCTATCTCAACAATCACCCAATTGCGAAACGGATTCTAGTAATTGCGCAAAGGTAGCTTTGGTTTTCCCTTATGCCGAGCGCGGCCCTACCTCTATGTGCGTGGCGTTTAACCGCTTGCAACTAAGATTCTTGAATAGTTCTTTGCAAGAGGTTCATGGAGAGGAAGATCTGGGTGGCAATGTAGAGGATTTGATGAACCAGTTTCTGGAAGATTATAAAGAGTTGCAGGCCGAAGATTTGCCATTTTCCATGCCTTGGAGTTTGGAGACAGAAGGTAAGGTACTCTTTCAAACTGATAAATTCGTTTCTGTTCAGTTGCATCAGTATTCTTACACTGGCGGTGCTCACCCAAATACATTTTCAACGATTTGGATGTTCAATAAGGCAAACAACGAACCACTATTGCTAGAGGATTTGGGAGCCGGTATAGATACCTTGGAGGCAATTGCGGAGGAAGCCTTTCGGAAATCAGTTGAGATACCAGTAGGGCAGAGCCTTGCAGAAGCAGGTTTTTTTGAGGGAGAATCTTTTACCCTTCCGCAAAACTATGGTTTGACAGAGGAAGGACTCTTACTATATTATAACACTTATGAAATTGCTGCCTATGTTTTTGGACCCACTGAGGTGGTGATCCCTTGGGCAGATTTGAAAGTAGTATTTGAAACAGATCAATGGCTTTAAAATTTAGATATATGAAGTTTTTTTGGACAATTTTATGTGTAGGACTCTTGGTGTCTTGTCAAAATTCAGAAGGCAAAGAAGGAGCTAACGGGACTACCTTAGTGAAAAAAGGAGCAAGGCCGGCCGGAGGAGAGGCCAAGGAGGTACTACCAGTCACCGAGATTGATGGTAATTATGAATTGGCGAGTGCTGAATGGGAAGGTAAAGAGCTAAAATTGCGTGGAGAGAAAAAGACCTCCATATCATTTGAACGAGGAAAGATCAATGGCCGTACCTTATGCAATGGTTTTAGTGGAGGTTTTGCGCTAGGAGAAAATAACTCTTTATCTGTTTTGGATTTTAACAAAGGATCTCGTGTTTGCTCTGGAAAGATGAGTAAAGAGGGAAATATCTTGGATCTTTTGGAAGCAGGCCAAACTTACGAAGTATTAGGAGCCACTGCGCTGAAAGTGAATTCAGAAAAAGGAAATATAGTACTAAGGAAAATACTATAGGAATTTAGAAGATGAACTGGAAGGGGCTTGGGTTCTCTGCTGGCGCGAATATTGGTGAATGCTTTGACTCCAGGTGCAGAAGTAGATGCTAGAAAAGCGCAACTATCCGGAAGCCTACGGTGTTTTAAAGATGATTGGAAAGAGAGTTGCCGTGGTAAGCCTACCTGGGCCATTCTTGACCAGATCATATTTTAAAATCCTACCACAATACTAATGTTCATTAACTGGAAATCGGTTTTTGGATTAGGAGTGGGGACCTGGCTGTTATTAAACCTATTGCAAGCTGCACTATTGCAGCTTGATCCAGACGAAGCATACTACTGGATGTACGCCCAGCAACTGGATTGGGGGTATTTTGATCACCCTCCCATGGTGGCTTTGCTCATCAGTTTGGGAAGTAGTTGGCTGCCTGGAGAATTAGGGGTTCGCTTAGGAAGCATCCTAGTCTTTGCAGCCACGCTCTATGCTCTTTGGTGTCTGCTGGGTAAACCCACAGATCGAAGGCAACAATACCATTTCTTGTTGCTTGCTAGTGCCATGCCTGTTTTACATGTATATGGGTTTGTCAGCACTCCAGATAGTCCACTTTTGCTCTTCACGGCTTTGTTTTTCCTGACCTATAAGAATTTTTTAGAAACGGATAGTTGGCGAAATACGCTTTGGTTAGGTGTAGTAATGGCCTTATTGCTGTATAGTAAGTACCATGGCGTTTTAGTAATCTTCTTTAGTGTTCTCTCCAATCTCCGATTACTAGCAAACCCTAAGTTCTATGTAGCCAGTCTTGCCGGTGCAGCCCTTTATTTTCCGCACCTCTATTGGCAGTTCATGCATGATTTTCCGACATTCAAATATCACTTGAGTGGCCGAAATGATACCTATGAATTCAAATATACGCTGGATTACCTGCTTAGCCAGTTGCTTATTTTTAGCCCATTCCTACTACCTTTTATCTTTCGAATTTTCCGTAAGAAGCCAAATGACCTACTCGAAAGGGCCTTTTATTTTGTTAGTTTTGGATTTTGGATCTTCTTTTTTTACTCAACCTTCAATGGACATGTAGAACCGCATTGGACGGCAGCTCTGTCTATACCCTTAATTGTACTACTGTATCGTCGATACGTAGAAGAAGGAATAGAAAGCAAAAAAGTGATGCAGATGGCTGGCCTTACCTTGATTGTTTGTATCATACTAAGGGTGGGTTTACTCTTTCCTATCCCAAATGTCAAGCTGCCTTTCACGGATGTCGATTGGGTACACAAACTGAAAGAAGAGGTGAATAATAAGCCTGTGGTCTTCATTAATTCCTATCGTGATCCGTCGATATATGCTTTTTATACCGATTCTCAAGTCTATACCTATACAGATATCCTTTACCGGTCTAATCAATATGATATTTGGAATGCCGCAAGGGAAATTCATGGAAAGGAGGTAATTTTGATTGGTGGAAAGGATTGGGAAACGACTAAAGCAAGAAGCTGGAAATTTGGTAGAAAACATTTCAAATTGAGTTTGCGAGAAAACTATCAGGTGACGCAGAAACTGAAAGTTAACTGGGAACCAACGGAGACCCATTGGCTGGCCGGAGATAGCATTTCGCTGGATGTGACACTTTGCAATCCTAATATCCATGACATTGACTTCCAGGCTCCCAGGGAAGGAATGGAATTTGTTTTACAGTTTGACTTACCCACAGAACACTTGGAACAAGTTCCGATTGAAATAGACCCACAAATAGAAACAATTCATGCAGGGGAGAGCTTGACCCTAAAGGCTCAATTTATTATGCCGGAGTTCGAAAGAAGAGACCTATTGATTGGTTTTTGCCTAAAAAATGGTGATCTGAGGGCTGCCTATGTAAGTCCGAAGTATAGAGTCCAGATAAATTGAGGAGAAGAGAACATGTAGGGTAGAGGAACCTGAATTTCTAAAGGATTATCTCGGTTTTTTTTCTATTCTCAGCGATATATTACATTTTTACGGCCTCAAAAAAAATTCTCGCCATGTTAAGCAAGCAAAAACCTACCGAAACAGCAGCTTGGAGTGCCTTGAACGAACATTTTTCTGAGATAGAAAAGATAGAGATGAAAGCGCTGTTTGCTGAAGACCCAGAGCGATTTAATGACTTCTCTATTCAATTTGAAGACCTTCTATTCGATTATTCGAAAAACCGAATTACCCAAAAGACGCTTGACCTCTTAGTCCAATTGGCGCATGAAACTGGGCTTTCAGCTAATATAGCGGCTCTTTTTGCGGGAGACCGAATCAACGAGACGGAGAATCGAGCAGTGTTTCACATGGCGCTTCGCAATCGGAGTTCAGAAGCGATGAAGGTGGACGGAGACGATGTCATGCCAATGGTACGTGAGGTCTTGGCGAAGATGCAGGCTTTTACCAGCCAGGTTCACCAGGGGAATTGGGTGGGATATACGGGAAAAAAGATTACAGATATTGTCAATATTGGGATTGGAGGATCGGATCTTGGTGCTGTTATGGTTACAGAGGCCTTGAAACCCTATTGGCAGGAAGGTATTCAAGCCCATTTTGTTTCCAATGTGGATGGTACAGATATTGCTGAAACCTTGAAAGGGCTGGATGCCGCCACAACACTTTTTATCATCAGCTCCAAAACCTTTACCACACAAGAAACCATGACCAATGCCCATACGGCCCGGGAATGGTTTTTGACGTCTGCTCAAAATGAAGCGGAGGTTCCCAAGCATTTTGTAGCGGTTTCTACCAACTCAAAAGGTGTGCAAGCTTTTGGGATTGCTGCCGACAATATGTTTGAATTTTGGGATTGGGTAGGAGGACGATACTCATTGAGTTCGGCGATTGGCCTTTCCATCGCTTGTACCATTGGATATCCCAACTTCCAAGCATTGTTGAGTGGACTGCACGCTATGGATCAGCATTTCAAGCAAACTCCACTAGAGAAGAATATTCCCGTTTTATTAGCTTTGATTGGAATCTGGTACAATAACTTTTTTGGCACTGAGACGGAAGCTATTTTACCATATGATCAGTATCTGCATCGCTTCCCTGCCTATTTTCAGCAGGGAAATATGGAGAGCAACGGCAAGTATGTGGACCGAAACGGGGACAAAGTCGATTATCAAACCGGGCCCATTATTTGGGGAGAACCAGGCACGAATGGTCAACATGCCTTCTACCAATTAATCCATCAAGGAACAAAATTGATTCCTTGTGATTTTATCGCTGCTGCGAATAGCCACAATCCAATTGGGCAACACCATCCCATCCTGCTCTCCAATTTTTTCGCACAAACAGAAGCCTTGATGAAAGGAAAATCGGCAGCGGAAGTACAATCGGAATTGAGCCAATCAGGAAAGAGTGAGGATGAAATTGCAAAACTTCTGCCCTTCAAAGTCTTTGAAGGTAACAAACCTACCAACTCGATCCTCATCAAGAAGCTTACCCCATATACACTTGGTCTACTCATTGCGATGTATGAGCATAAGATTTTTGCTCAGGGTGCCATTTGGAATATCTACAGTTTTGATCAGTGGGGCGTGGAGCTAGGCAAGCAACTGGCTAAGGGAATTCTTCCAGAATTAACAGGAAATGAATCTATCTCCAGTCACGATGCTTCCACAAATGGATTGATCAATGCCTATAAGCAGATGCGAGGGTAGGGCAGTGTTTCTTGATTTCCACTAATTCATAAAAAGGTCACCTAAAAAAAACTAATCTGACACCCAACCTTTCCTGTTTGGTCAGCCGTCTTACCCAATAGTAAGAAAGCTTACACGCTGGAGCATGAATTGGTAAGGATTGGCTGTGGCCTGGCAGACTAGTTTTGCAAGCCTCTCCACATTTGTTTAAATTGGAGTCCCGATTGTTATTAGTCGAAAGCTAGGAAACTAAACAGCTATGAAATTTTACCAACTATTGTTCCTGTCACTTTGGTGCTGCATTTCCCTTAATGGTCAAGGTCAAGATTCGCTAGATGTGATCTACCTCAAGAATGGTATGATCATGGAAGGATTGATTACGAATTACGATGAAAATCGTTCCCTCAAACTTGCACTCCCAGGAGGGGTGAAGATGGGCATTCGAATCACAGACATAGATAGTATTAACTGGGTGGATCAATTGTCCAATACCCAAATGATGAATACCAAGCAGGCCAAAAAAATAAGTCGGATTCAGTTGCAAATGGAGACTGGTGAAATGTCTATCCCCTTGATCGAAACCGTCTATTTAAAGAACGGAAATAAGATCATAGGGCGGATAGTTTCTTATCAGAAAGGGGAAGAATTGCGCATGTTTGATCTAACCGGAAGTGAATATTTATTGAAGGATGCAGAGATCGAACGGATTGTACAGGATATCGATCAACAGACTTTGAAGCGATACCTTCGACAGCGCCGACGTATGCTGAGGCCTTTTAATTATGCCTTTCGAGAGCAAGGCAACTATTACGAAGCCTCTATCAGTACTTTTACAAGTGATACTGGTATCAATCAGCCTGATCAGACGGCTGTTGGCATACACTTTGTGGTTGGGCGTCAATGGAATCGCCACTGGGGAACGGGAATAGGACTTGGTCTTGATGGCTACTATTCTTTTCAGAGTGGAGCTACCTTGATGCCTGTATACCTTCAAGCTAGAGGGTACCTAAGAAAAAAGTGGCAATCTCCGTTTTATGCATTGAATGGAGGATATTCCTTTGCAGTAGGAGGAGATACAGCGGATTATCAGATAGATGCAGAAGGAGGCTGGATGGTGCATCCTGCTTTTGGTTGGAGATTTGGTGCTTCCGCTAATACAAACTTTACCCTTGACCTTGGAGTCAAGTATCAAAAAGCTTATATCAAACGGATTTCCAAATTTAATGGAGATCTTGAGATACGAGACATACTATATAGACGCCTTACGTTGCGTTTTGGGCTGGTTTTTTAAGACCGAAGTCTAGCTGTTTATGTTTAAGAAAAAGGTATTGACCGAAAAAGAGTTAGTAGAGGCTTGTGTTGCCAATGATCGGCGAGCACAGGAAGAACTGTACAGGCGGTTCTTTCCGACTATGATGCGTATGTGCATGCGCTACGCAGATGATAAAGACGTGGCGATGGAAATCATCAATACCGGATTTCTACGCGTTTTTAAGAAACTACACACCTTCACCTTCTCAGGTTCACTGGAAGGGTGGATCCGAAGACTGGTTTTTCATAGCCTTTCGGATTACTTCAAAAAACAAACCAAGTCGGTGCACTTTCTTTCCATTGAAGACAGGGATGCACCACATGAATCAACTGCCCTAGACCAATTGTTTTGGGAAGATATCATCAAGTTGGTGGATTATTTACCGGCGGCGAGCAAGGAGGTTTTCTGGTTGTATGCAATTGAAGGATATTCACACGCTGAGATTGCTGAACGTGCAAACATCAGCGTAGGTACCTCCAAGTGGCACTTGTCCAATGCTCGTAGTAAATTAAAAAAGCTTGTCCACCAAGTTAATAACCGAACAAATTATGCTGGATAACAGGAATAGCGGATTGGATCCCAGCTTTATTGATGCTGCCTGGGAAGACATGCGAAGGCAATTGGATGAGGCCATGCCTGTAGCGTCCAAGAAAAGACGCCCCATTTTGATCTGGTGGTGGGCAGCAGCTATCATATTGCCCCTCGCACTGATCATAGGTTTATTGCCTAAGGCGGAGAAGCCCGAATTGGAAGCCCTGCCAATTCCTGGCCACACCCAAGCCATTGCTGGTCCACTAGAAAATACGCCAGCCATCCCATCTAACCATACGGAATCGACCACGCAGTTATTTCCCAATAATTCATCATTAACCACCAATAAAAGCCAACACCCTTCCGACCAAGATCAACCTAGTTTTCTTAAAACCCCAAAACATCTACAACAGCAAAGCCAGTTTGTCAAAGAAACTAAACCCCAACTACCTATTACTAAGGAGCCGAAAAAACTTGATCTTCCAAAACAGTTAGAAGGTGAAATTAGTCCAAGCATTGTCGTCCATTCAGCGCAAGAGCAATGGAAAGATCGGAAGCTAATGCCCAGTTTATTGGCTTTACCAACTTGGTATGCAGAAGAACTCCCGAGCCAGGCCTTTGCTATGGAAAAGAAGGTGAAAGCTTCTCCGGTGAATAGTCGATATGCCATTGAAGTGGGGACTTCCACACGAAGCTTTCTGGGATTAGAGGGCTTTTTTATTGGTATTAATAAGGAATGGCAAAAGGCGGACAGTCGATGGACTTTCGGGACTGGCCTTCATTACAGAAAACAACTCCTACCATTTCAGAATACCAATTTGTCACGTGTCAATGGAAGTGGCAATTTATTCTCAGCGACGGCTGATGTCCCGCTTATGGAAGAATCATTCGGAAATGTAGGAAATGCTAATGTCGATCTTTCAGCAGGAGTGGCTAGATTTAACAATGGGGATACCATCGTTAGTATTTCTATCTCAAGCTTAAATGTAGTACAGCAATTACACTATATCGAAATTCCGGCTTATACGGAGTATCGTTTGGGGAAGAAATGGCAAGCCTTTGCTTCGGTTCGTCTTTCCTTCCTGGCCAAAGCTTACCTCGACCATAGCCAGCGGACCTTTGCTCGAAATGAATCATCTTTCAATAGTAATGATGTAGGTCAAGGAGGAAGCGCCTTTGATCCGGTACCTGTTTTCTATGTAGGCAATCAAAATGCCTCTCTTCGATTAGGAACGAATACAGGGGATTTCCACAAGACCATGCTTTCCGGAGCACTTGGTATTTCTTACTACCCCAATCCGCAGCTTGGTTTACGATTACAATATAGTTCGACTCCGGTAAGCCTTTATAAATTGGCTTCAATTAACACCCATGATCATTGGTTGGGAACCTCCTTGATCTGGCGGTTCTAGTTGACGTTGAGGCTTTTGCTGACTTTGGGTTGTTGAAACAATCATCTTTAGACTCTTTTAGAACAGGGCTGTCGATTTTTGTTTATCTCCTTTGTTTGTTGTTGAGGCATCCAATTCCTATTTTTTACGTTAGAATAGGAGTACCTTCAAGGATGAACTAATTTACTATGAGAGCTTTAAACCCCCCGATCTTTATCAGTATTACTTTCCTAATCCTTTTTGCCTGCAACAAGCGTGTTATTCAAGAACCAAGCTTAGATTTTGGTTATGCGTACTTTCCACTTGAAGTTGGAAAGTATTGGGAATACGAAGTGGATTCCATTATTTATCGCCCAGGACAAAATGGGGGAGTAGCTACAGACAGTATCCATGCCCAACTACGAGAAGTGGTCGTCGATACCTTTCGAGACAATGCCAACTTGCTCAACTATATCGTAGAACAGTATACTCGGCGGGCAGATACCGTACCTTGGCAGATCCACAATGTTTTGCGCCTGGCTCGGAATAATGAACAAGCCTTCCGAGTGGAGGATAATCTTCGCTTTTTAAAAATGGTTTTCCCTCCCAAAGAGGAGCGATCCTGGCCAGGGACCAATTATTTCGATGAATTCACTGCCATACCTGTTCCTGGGGGAGAAGTAGAAGTGTTCAAAGGATGGGAGTCAACCATTATAAGTCGGAATGGGAATTTGCAATTGGGGGCTTTGAGTTTTGATGAGGTCTTGGAGATTGAGATTGCTAACTTCAACACTTTCATCGAGCAAAGATCGGGAACTGAGTATTATGCGAAGGGAGTAGGGTTGATTTCAAGAACTCTTACTATTTTTGACACGCAATGCCAAATCTGCTGCAATGGAGATTGTGGAGACCGACCTTGGGAAGAAAAAGCAGAGCTAGGTTTTGATATTCATCTACGGCTTATCAGATATAATTAATACTTCTTTAGGGCTGCTAATATGGTTCTTTTAGAAGACATTAGAAGAACAAAGTATATGGCAAAAACCTCCTTTCATGAAGCTGGGAAATTAGGAAAGACCTTCGGGCTTGATGGAACCTTGAAAGTGAAGGTTGATCCGTCGTTCCTGCCCCAGTTGCAAGCTGCTGAAGTTGTCTTTATCGAAACGATTGGTAATAAGTTACCCTATTTTCTCGAAAAGTTAACACTCGATCATCCTACAGCTATTAAGTTTGAAGACATTAATTCTAAAGAAGAAGCCCAAATCATTGCAGGGCAAAAGCTCTACCTTGAGTTAGTTGCTGAAGAAGTAAAAGGCCCATTGGGAAGTCCTGGTATTGCGAATTGGTCCGACCTAGTAGATTTTCTGTTGGAGGATGAGGTTTTGGGAAAGCTAGGCGTAATTCAAGAAATATACGAATTGCCGCAGCAATGGATGGCTAGCATCGATTACAAAGGAGAAGAAGCCCTGATTCCATTAAATGAAACATTTGTTAAGGGAATAGATGCTGAAGGAAAGATAGTTGTAATGCACTTACCAGAAGGCTTGATGAATTTATGATTGCTTTAATCTCGCCTCCAGAAATCCAGACAACACCTCCATACCCATATCAAACCCAATATTATTATTGATAATTAAATCCGCCTCTTCAATATATGGCTTGATGTACTTTTCAAAGGTAGGGAGTACATGATGTTCGTATCGATACAATACATCATCTAAGGGGTAATTCCGTTCTACCCGGTCCCGCTTTATTCTTCGTATTACCTTCAGGTTTTCCTTTGCATGTAGGAATACCTTCAGATCCAGGAGTTGCTTGATTTTCTTATAGTGAAAAACAAATAAGCCTTCGACGATTAATATAGGAGCAGGGCGAAAGGTCAATATTTGAGGGGCGGCCTTTTCGTTGTTGAAGGTATACTCCTCACGTTCAATGGTTTCACCATCAATAAGCCGTTGAATATCCCGATGAAAAGCCTTCTTATCAATAGATTTTGGGCGATCAAAATTTTTAATACCATTAGGGTCGCTTTCCTGCATTTCACGCGGGAAGTAGTAATCGTCCTGAGAGATAACACAAATATCTTCCTTGTTAAACCGTTCACTCAGTTGCCGAATAAACGTGGTTTTACCAGACCCGCTTCCGCCGGTTATCCCGATTATCAATGGTTTCATATGCCAGTATTATGGCGCAAAAATAAAAATATTCTTTCCGTCAACGAATATTAGGCTATACATCCTACGACAGAAGCAGTTTAATCAATCCATCCGGCAATAAATTGCTAGTCTTGGCAGTGATTTGCGTAATGACCTAAGTCAATTTCCGACTGATACGTACTTCTTCCAGCCTACGGATAAGTAGCATTTTTGTAGCAATAGAGTTGTAATAACTGAATTAACGAACAGACTGAACCGGCATGAAAGGCAGTGTAAAAGAAAAAGTGGTACCGTTACCAGGAGTAGAATCCACTGATATTGCACCGCCGTGGCGTTCCACTACTTTTTTGCAAATTGCCAATCCAATCCCAGCTCCCTGGTAGGTAATATTAGAGTGAACTCTTTTAAAGACCTCAAAAATCTCCTCTTGCTGTGCTTCCGCAATTCCTATTCCATTGTCCTGAATGGCAAATCTCCAGGCACTTTGGCCACGGGTACACCGGATCTGGATATGCGGTTGAGCACCGGGCTTGACAAACTTAATCCCATTGGAGATCAAATTTTGGAACAACTGGACCAGTTGGATTTTGTTTCCGTTAATTCGTTCAGGTAGTTGATCTAGAGTTATTTCCGCTTGGCTCATTTGGATTTGCTCTTGCAGATTATACCTTACTAATGTCATAATGTCTTGGAAATCAATGTCCGTCATGTCAGATGCTCCACGTCCGATTCGAGAGTATTCCAATAACCCTTGTATCAACTGCTCCATTCGCAATACCCCAAGATCAGCATAGGACAAATATTCCTCAACTTCGCTGCTCATTTCTACGCCTAGTCGATCTTTGGTTAGGTCGAGATACCCTTTTACGGTCCGAAGAGGTTCTTGGAGGTCATGAGAGGCAACATAGGCAAACCGCTCTAGGTCATGGTTGGAATTTTTAAGTTCTTCGATGCTAATTTTGAGTTGTCCTTGAGCTTGTTCAAGGTCAAGGGTACGTTGCTCGAGTAAGGCTTTAGAGGATTTGAGTTCGTTTTCCGCTTTGATGCGTGTACTAATATCTCGGACCGCGGCAGTAAAGAGGTGTCGGCCTTGAAACTCTAAATCAGAAATATTGATTTCTAGAGGGAAGGCTTGCCCATTTTTTTTCAAGCCTTCCATGATTACATTTTTATTTAAAACCCGAGCTTCGTGGGTTCTCATGTATCTATTCATACCTTGCGTATGTCTTTGGCGATAGTTCATAGGCATGAGAATGGTCAAGTTCTTCCCAATGAGCTCTGCAGAGGTATAGCCCCAGATTTCCTCCACTTCCTTATTCACCATAATAATCTCACTCTTATCATTGGCGGTGATAATCCCATCCTTCACCGCATTCATGACCTCCCTGAGTTGTAAGTAGGCTTCTTCACTGGATTTCTGTGCTTTCCGAACTGCCTGTTGTGCACGCTGGAGATCTGCATTTTTATCGGCTAATTGTTGGTTAAGATCTTCTAGAAAGTTGACCTTTTCTAATAAGGTAGCGGAGAGCTGATGCTTGGTAAGCAAACCAATTTTATCAGTGTCTAGAAATTGCTGTGGGATGATTGAAATGATAATAGGGAATGTATTGAGAAGCTTATAGCGATTGGCGACTTCCTGGTAAGCATTATCATATACTTTTTGAGTAAACCGAAATCCCATCTTCTGTTCCAAGCTACTTGCGATCTGTTGACTAACTTCCGCCAGGTAATTAGGGGAAGGTTTAGGGGAATGAGCTTTGTTTTCTAGATAGGGGAAGGGAGTAGAAATCTCTGGTAGGTCATTTACCCAATTTAATGCGTTTTCAAAAAAGTGATCTTCAGCTTTACCCAGGATATGGATAGCTCCACTGAGTATGGCACTCAGAAAAGTTTTCCCCAGCCAAGCGTTCTGTTCCTCCTCTGTTAGAAAGATCAGGTTGAATTGTGCTAGCTCGACCAATTTCGGGAAGCGAGCCTTTACGGCTTGCCTGAGATCAGATTTTGTTTTCCGATTAGGTTTGTAATCAGCAATTCGTTGTTCATGATTCAAATAGAGGGCAGGCATCTGCGCGATCATTTGATCAGGAGGTAACTTAAAATAGGCTGTATCAAATTGTTGGATTGGACTAGCAAGTCCTGGTTGACCAGAATGCGAGAGCAGGAATTGGTGCAATTGCTCAATTTCCTGCAAAATGGGAGCTCTTGGCTTTGGCGCCCCCATCAAAAGTCGCCTTATCCACGGTAAAGCTTTTGACAACATGTAAAATTATCCGCTCTTACTGACTTTATAGATTCTATAGAACCCGATCGCTGAGAGCCCCCAGGTAATGATCAAGGCTATAAACCAAGCTGTATTTCCTAGTATTTGCCCTAAGGTATCCCGAAAGATATCATAATGAAAGATATGTTGGACCTGCATGGCGATATGCCCTACTGCCATTACCAAAAAACCCCAGGCCAGATAGTTCATACCTTGGCCAAAAATCCCTCCTTTCAAAGCACTAGCTGTCTTGAAGCTATAATATACGCATAAAAAGAGGAATGGGAGTTCCAATACTCCGAACCAAAAGACGCTATCTAATTGATCTGAGCCACTACTGTGATCATGTGGTTCAGTGGTCTGTGCTCCTAAGAAAATAGGGAGAATGAGGCACAGCAATACCAGAGCCGAACAAAGCTGATTTCTTTGTGTCATTATACATTGAATTTGAAATATGAACGATACATGTGCTTAACCGACGGGGGTCAGATAGTAATACGATTGCGGATGCACTTGGTTTCATAACGAAAATGACTGATATGAGCTCTGTGCAAGTATCTTAGAAGGGACTCCCCACTAATATAGAGCAAAAATGCTAGATCACAAAGAATCAGAATACACTAACGGTTGATGGCCAGGGAGTAATGTGTCTACTGACTTGATTTTAAGCATAACCTCAAAAATCTATCCTTTTGTTTGCTTTTTAAATAGACTAGTAAATAGGCGTAATTTTAGTGTTATGAAAGAGGAAAGCCCATTTGTCGGCCTGTTCATCAATGATTTTTGAAATGGGTTTTCCAGCCCCATGTCCGGCATCTGTGTCAATTCTGATGAGTACCGGCTTTTCGCCTTTGTGGACATGCTGCAATTGAGCAGCGAACTTGAAGGAATGGGCTGGAACCACTCGGTCATCGTGATCAGCGGTGGTGATCATTGTTGCCGGATAACTAGTCCCTTCCTTAAGCTGATGTAAAGGTGAGTAATTGTAAAGGATCTTAAACTGTGCCGGATCTGCACTGCTCCCATATTCCGGTATCCAGGCCCGACCAATCGTAAACAGATGAAATCGCAACATATCTAGTACCCCAACAGCAGGGAAGGCGGTGCTAAATAATTCGGGGCGTTGAGTCATGCAAGCGCCTACCAGAAGCCCTCCATTGGAGCCTCCTGCTATGCCCAGTTTTTCAGAGCTAGTGTATCCTTTATCGATCAGATATTCAGCGGCTGCAATAAAATCGTCAAATACATTTTGCTTCTTCTCCAACATTCCAGCTTGGTGCCAAGCTTCTCCATACTCTCCTCCTCCCCGAAGGTTCGGCATAGCAAAGACGCCATCATTCTCTATCAAAATCAAGCGGGTGGAACTGAAGCTTGGAGTAAGACTAATGTTGAAACCACCATAAGCATACAAATAGGTAGGATGGCTCCCATCGAGGTGCAAGCCCTTTTTATGAACCAGGAACATCGGAACTCGAGTGCCATCCTTACTGGTGTAGAAAACCTGTTTTTCCTCATAATCAGCTGGATTGAACTTCAAGTCCGCCACAAAGAATGGCGAGGACTGGCCGGATTCAATGTCATACTTAAAGATCGCATTGGGATAGAGAAAGGATGTGAAGGTGTAGAACAATTCTTTATCTTCTTTTTTTCCCCTGAAACCACCAGCAGAGCCAAGCCCAGGTAGTTGTATCTCTTTCGGGTTTTCACCATTGTAGTCCAATTGGATGAAGCGATCTGTGGCATCTTGTAAATAGTTGGCAAATAGCTTGTTCCCACCAATATTTACCGTCTGTAGAAGGTGGTCCGATTCCGGCAGTATTTCTACCCAATGTTCCGCTTGAGGATGGTCAAGCTTGATTTTTACCAATCTATATTTAGGCGCATTGATATCTGTAAGTACCCAGAAATACCCATCTCTATGATCAATGATGTAATTTTTATTACTAAACCCCTCAAAAAGCTTGACAAAGCCCTCCTCGGCACCTAGTTTCTTATAATAGGTGGTGAAACCATCCGTCCCAGGTGAGGCATTTAGAATAAGGTAGGCCTTATCTTCAGTGATGTAGGTATAATGATTAAGATCTGGTTGATCTGCATCTTCATAGATTAATTGATCTTCGGATTGAGTTGTGCCTAATTTGTGATAGTATACCTGGTGATTTTTATTCTTTCCGCTCTTTTTCGATGTATTCTCTGGGGCAGGGTAACGGCTATAAAACAAGCCATCTTTATACCAAGAAGCTCCCGAAAACTTAATCCAATCGAGGACATCGGGCAACTTTCGCTTCGTTGCAATTTCCATTACGTGGATCTCCTGCCAATCCAAGCCTGCCTCTGCCTGTGAAAAAGCAACATACTTATTGTCTGCCGAAAAGCTGAGTAGAGTGATAGCTGTAGTTCCTTCTGTCGAAACCTTGTTTGGGTCGATAAACACCTCTGCTTCTCCGTGCAAGCCTTTTTGATAGTAAATGACAGGCTGGTTTTGCAAGCCATCATTCTTATAGAAGAAATAGTAATCTCCTGCTCTATAGGGCGAAGAATAGCGTGCATAGTTCATCAACTCGCTTAAGCGATCACCTATCTTTCTTCTATATTGAATCTGATCGAGATATGCTTGTGTTACTTGATTTTGGGATGTAACCCATTCTTCTACTTCCGGTGCTAAATCGTCTTCCAACCAACGATAAGGATCAGCAACAGATTGACCATGGTAGTCATCAACTTGATCTACTCTTTTTGTGTGGGGGTAGGTAATACGCATTAGTTTCAATAGTTATTTGTTCATGTTTTTGGTAATGACTGTACGTTCGAGAACAGCTTGGGCTACCTTAGATATATTGCTGTATTCCAGGATACGTAAAATGGCAAAGTATTTTGGAATATAAAATAGGAGCAAGAGATATTTCACCAATCTATTCAATAATTATGGCTAGATCGACCTCCGACCCGGCCAATGTCCGTGAATCATGGAATATCCAACGAGTTTTGCTACATTGGTAATCAGAAGTCCTACGAACAGGAATCTCTTCCTGAGAAAATAACTACCAAATCTGTACAACATGATTCGAACGCACTTTTTATCAACGATTTTGCTTCTCCTATTGTTCCAGCTTAGCTGGGCTCAATCCGGTAAGAAAGACAAAAAATGGGATGTGAATGATCCTCCTGGTAATCACAAAGAGGTTAGCTTCACAGTCGAAGAGGGAACCTGGATGAGCTTGGATGTCAGTCCTGACGGCCAGACTATAGTTTTTGATATGCTCGGTGATATTTATAGCCTGCCGATTGGCGGAGGAGAAGCTAAAGTGCTGCGCAATGGGTTGGCTTGGGAGGTGCAACCCCGATTTAGTCCAGATGGATCGAAAATTCTCTTCACCAGTGATGCCGGAGGGGGAGATAATATTTGGACGATGAAAACCAATGGATCCGATGCTAAACAGATCACCAAGGAGAGCTTTAGACTCTTAAATAATCCGACTTGGATGCCAGATGGACAGTATTTTATTGCGCGTAAGCATTTTACCAGCGGACGTTCTTTAGGTGCGGGTGAAATGTGGATGTATCATATCACTGGCGGCCAAGGAATACAGTTGACCAAGCGTAAAAATGATCAGCAGGATGTCAATGAACCAGCCGTTTCACCAGATGGTCGCTATGTATATTTTAGTGAAGATATGTACCCCGGTGGATTTTTCCAATACAATAAGAATCCGAATAGTCAGATTTATGTGATCAAGCGATATGACCGCGAAAAAGGAGAGTTAAAAACCTTAATTGGCGGACCAGGGGGTGCTATTCGACCACAACTATCTAATGACGGTAAGATACTCTCATATATTCGCCGCGTACGAACCAAGACGGTCCTATTTTTACACAATCTGGAAACGGGTGAGGAGCGCGCCCTGTTTGATGGTCTAAATAAAGACCAGCAGGAAGCCTGGGCTATTTTTGGTGCATATACTGGCTATGACTGGACGCCCGATGATAAATCAATTGTTATTTGGGGACAGCAGGGCAAGATTTGGAAAGTTGATGTAGCTACGGGTAAAGGTGAAGTCATTCCATTCAAAGCAACGGCAAAACATCACCTGGCTCCAACAGTCCGTTTTAAAAATGAGGCTTTTGAGGAAAAAGTAGATGTAAATGTAATTCGACAGGCCATACACTCGCCTGATGAAAAGATACTCGTATTCAATGCCGTGGGGTATTTATGGAAAATGGACCTGCCTGATGGTAAACCACAGCGACTCACTACTGATGAGCATTTCGAATTTGAACCGGCCTTTTCTCCTGATGGGAAGAACTTAGTGTATGTAAGTTGGGCAGATGAAAACATGGGAGCCATCTGGAAGATGAATTTGGCAGCTGGTACAAAAGAAAAATTAAGCGCTGAAAAGGGAATTTACCGCACGCCAGCTTTCTCTCCTGATGGTCAGCAAATTGTGTATAGGCGTGATGGCGGGAATAATCACCAGGGTTTTATACATACCAAGAATCCTGGCGTCTATTTAATGTCGGCAAGCGGTGGAGCGAGCGAGTTGGTCACCCCACAAGGGGAATATCCCATCTTTAGCCAATCTGGAAAAGAGATCTTCTTTCAGACTGGGGGGTATTTGTTCGGGAGCCTTACTAAGTCATACAAGAGCATTAAGCTAAACGGTAAGGATGAAAAGACCTTATTCACTGCCAAGTATGGTCAACGTTTTGTGCCAAGTCCTGATAACAAATGGGTAGCTTGGTCGGAACTATACAAAGTTTATGTGGCACCACTACCTGCCGCTGGAAAATCTGTTGGTTTGTCCGCTACCACAAAAGCCGTACCCGTGGCTAAAGTGGCCAAGGATGCTGGAATCAATATCCATTGGTCTACTGATAGTAAACGCTTGTATTGGATGTTGGGCAATGAGATGTTTAGCGATGAGTTATCAGAACGGTTTAAGTTTCTGGAAGGTGCTGTAGATAGCTTACCGCCTTTGGATACCATTGGTCAGAGAATAGAGGTTGAGGTAATGGCAGATCAGCCTGATGGTGTGATCGCTTTTAAGAACGCCCGGGTCATAACGATGGAGGGGGATGAAGTAATTGAAAGAGGAACCGTATTAGTGGAAGGCAATACCATCAAGGCCGTGGGAACGAGCAGACAAGTTAAAGTGCCAGCAGGTGCCAAGATTGTGGATTGTCGGGGTAAGACCATTATGCCAGGGATCATCGATGTACATGCACACGTTGGTAATTTTCGGTTTGGACAAAGTCCACAAAAGCAGTGGGAATATTATGCTAACCTCGCCTATGGGGTCACTACCTCTCACGATCCTTCCGCCAATTCTGAAATGATCTTTACCCAATCGGAAATGATCAAGGCGGGGCACATGGTGGGCCCTCGATTGTTTTCTACGGGAACCATCCTATATGGTGCAGATGGAGATTTCAAAGCAGTAATCAATAGCCTGGAGGATGCTAAGTCGGCTATTAGAAGGACAAAAGCCTACGGGGCCTTTTCTGTGAAGAGTTATAATCAACCCCGGAGAGAACAACGGCAACAGGTTATTCAGGCGGCGAGAGAATTAGAAATATTAGTAATGCCAGAGGGTGGGTCCACTTTCTTCCACAACCTGAGTATGGTGGCAGATGGTCATACTGGTATTGAACACAATATCCCTGTGGCTCCCCTTTATCAGGATGTTATCCAATTTTGGTCCAATACTGAAACCTATAACACACCTACCTTAGTAGTCAATTATGGTAGTGTTAGTGGGGAGTACTATTGGTATCAACATACAAATGTTTGGGAGAAAGATAGATTGTTGGCTTTTACACCACGATCTGTGATTGATGCGAGAGCCCGGCATCGGGTTATGATTCCAGAAGAAGAATATGCCAATGGTCACATTCTCACCTCTCAATCATTGAATAAACTACAAACATCCGGCGTCAATATTAACCTTGGAGCTCATGGACAGCTGCAAGGGCTTGGTGCACACTGGGAGTTGTGGATGTTACAACAAGGTGGAATGAGCAACCACCAAGCCTTGAAATGTGCAACGATTAATGGTGCAAAATACTTGGGTATGGATCATCAGATCGGCTCTCTGAAAGCTGGCAAGCTGGCTGATTTAATTATATTAGATGACAACCCCTTGGATAATATTCGGAATACTGAACAAGTCAAGTACACCATGGTGAATGGACGACTGTATGATGCAGCAACGATGAATGAGGTCGGCAACTATGACAACAAGCGATCTCGTTTCTTTTTTGAAATGCCAGGGAGTAAGAATGTGTATCCCGTATTTAGCGAAAGTAATACTTTCATGCCCACTCAGTGCAGTTGCCGGAGATAATCGAAAGCGATCCAATGGAAATTTTATAAAACTATCAACACCAACTTTATATGAAAAAATGGACCCTAGTCTGCCTCCTTGCTGTAGGCTTTATTTGGCTTCAAGCACAGGTGCTCAAGTCTCCCAACCGCGGAGATGGAGAGGGGGAAGGCCCTTTTCCGCAGTTGATCATTCGCGGAGCTACCCTGATTAATGGAAACGGAGCACCACCGATTGGACCTGTAGATATTGTAATTGAAAACAACAAAATCAAATCGGTTAAGAATGTAGGTTATCCTGGAGTTGAAATTGATCCAGATAATCGACCAAAACTAATGGAAGGGGGAAAGGAAATACAAGCGGAAGGCATGTATGTCTTGCCTGGATTTGTGGATATGCATGGCCACATTGGTGGGAAATCCCAAGGGGCAGATGCAGAATATGTCTTTAAACTTTGGATGGGGCACGGGATTACCACGGTTCGTGATCCCGCTTGCGGAAATGGCTTGGACTGGGTGCTAGAGCATAAAGCTCGTAGCGAGGCCAATGAAATAGTTGCGCCACGTATTGTAGCCTATACGGCCTTTGGGCAGGGATGGGATCAACCCCCTAGCACTGCGGAAGAAGCTAAGAGATGGGTAAGGGAAAACAGAAGCAAAGGGGCAGATGGCATTAAATTCTTTGGTGCACCGCCGGAGATTATGACGGCTGCCTTAGAAGAAAATAAGCGCTTGGGATTGGGATCGGCATGCCATCATGCCCAAATGGATGTAGCCCGGTGGAATGTATTGAATTCTGCTCGTGCGGGTTTAACTTCTATGGAGCACTGGTATGGACTCCCTGAAGCACTCTTTGTGGACCGCACTGTACAAGACTATCCATTAGATTATAATTACCTCAACGAACAACATCGTTTTGGTCAAGCTGGCCGCCTGTGGAAACAAGCTGCTGCTCCCTATTCCGATCATTGGAATAAGGTAATGAAGGAATTACTGGAACTCGATTTCACTTTGGATCCTACCCTCAATATCTACGAGGCTAGTCGAGACTTGATGCGTGCGCGCCGTGCCGAATGGCATGAGGAATATACCATGCCTAGCCTTTGGCGTTTTTATAAGCCCAGTAAGATTTCACATGGTTCTTATTGGCATTTTTGGGGAACAGAGGAGGAAGTAGCTTGGAAGGAGAACTACCGGCTTTGGATGACTTTCTTGAACGAGTATAAAAATAGAGGAGGAAGGGTTACCGCTGGCTCCGATTCTGGCTTTATTTACCAACTTTATGGGTTTGCCTATATCCGAGAATTAGAACTGCTGCGGGAATCAGGTTTTCATCCCTTAGAGGTGATTCGGGCTGCCACTTTGAATGGCGCAGAGGCTTTGAAAATGGATGATCAGATTGGTTCGGTGCAAGTAGGGAAGTTGGCAGATTTAGTAGTAGTTGAAGAAAACCCTTTGCAGAACCTGAAGGTTTTGTATGGAACTGGAGCCATTAAACTAACCGATGATAATGAGGTGGTCCGTGTCGGTGGCGTGAAATACACGATAAAAGATGGCGTAGTATATGATGCGAAGCAACTTTTAGAGGACGTAAAAGAAATGGTACGAAAATCCAAGACAAAGGAAGATTTCGAGATCGTTCAGCCAGGTAAATCGAAAAAGGATTCACCTTAAAGCTTGGCCAGTAAGGACTGCCAGGCTTCAGTAAAGGTATAAGTCTGGCAGTTTTATTTCCCCTCCTTCCCTTTTTATATCACTTTTCCTATACCATACAGCTGTTTTCTTTACCTGTATTTGATGCTACGTCAAATAGGCACAAATCATTTTGTTTAAGCATTGTTGAAATGTTACTGCTTGGTATTAAATAAGATATACTACTTCTGAAAAAAGTAGTAGCTTTTTTAACTATCCAAGCTATATTTTGTTTCTTTATAGTATTACTATCTTCTTTTCGTGTTAAACCATATATCAAAGTAGTATCAACTTTTATTTTAGACCACTATATAGGCGCATAGCCTACCCTGAAAATTCCAAACCCTAGAAGATAGAATTGATCATTATTGAACCATAAAGAATAGTATCATGAGAAAGGTACTCCAGTTCGACTTTTCGAACCTCAGGGGAGACTTCTTTGGCGGACTAACTGCAGGGATCGTTGCCCTTCCCCTTGCACTTGCCTTTGGAGAGCAAACAGAATTAGGAGCCATTGCAGGCTTATACGGTGCCATCGCTATTGGTATAATAGCAGCAGTATTTGGCGGTACACCTACACAGATAAGCGGCCCCACAGCTCCTATGACAGTGGTATCTGCGCTTATTATTGCAGATGCGATAGATTATGCTGGAGACCTCAATACGGCTATTCCTATCATTATTGCAACTTTTTTCATTGCAGGCCTAGTTGAAGCCCTGCTGGGGGTAATAAAGTTGGGTAAATACATTAAGTATATGCCCTATCCAGTAGTTTCGGGCTTTATGTCTGGGATTGGAGTTATTATTGTGATCACCCAGATTTTCCCCTTCTTTGGTGTCGGAGCACCAAGCGGAGGGCCACTAGGTACTATAAAATCCATACACAAGATTCCAGAAATTGTCAATGTTTTCTCCGTCGGAGTAGCATTGGCTACCATTGCTGTGATTTACATGCTACCTAGAGTAACCAAGAAGGTACCTGCTGCTTTGGTGGCTTTAATTGTTATTTCCGGGATTGCATTCTTTGCACTTCCTAGTGATATGATCTTGAGAATTAATTCCAGAGGAGAAATACCGACAGGATTACCGGATTTGCAATTGGGATTCATCAGTGTTTTCTCTGATTTTGGGCACATGATGGTAGTTATGGAGTATGCCTTTACTTTGGCAGCACTAGGTGCTATTGATTCTTTATTGACATCTGTGGTGGCAGATAATATGACCAAGACGAAGCATGATAGTGACCAGGAGTTGATCGGACAAGGGATTGGTAATATGGCGGCAGCGCTAATTGGGGGCCTTCCTGGCGCGGGTGCTACGATGAGAACAGTGATAAATATCAATACCGGCGGTAAAACAAAAATCTCTGGTATAGTAGCAGGAGCATTCTTGCTAGCTGTACTACTAGGGGTTGGATCCTTGGTTGGACATGTACCTAATGCTGTGCTTGCTGGTATTTTGATTACTGTAGGTATCGGTATCGTTGACTATAAGGGACTACGCCACTTAACTAGTGTACCTCGAGCAGATGCAATTGTTATGCTAGTGGTATTGTTTTTGACCGTCTTCGTAGATCTATTGATCGCCGTTGCGGTGGGTATGGTATTATCTTCTATCCTATTTATGAAGAAGATCTCAGATGTTGTAGACCACAAAACACATACAGCTCCTTTAAAGGACTTTTCCAGAGAAGTACCTTGGCAAGACGAAGGAGATATTATCGAACGAATTGGGGATCGTGTTTATATCAAGCACTTGGACGGACCACTATTCTTTGGTTTTGCATCCCGATTCCAGGATATGATCAAGGCTATACCTGACATTGAGGTAGTGGTGATTAGAATGGATAGGGTGCCCTATGTGGATCAATCTGGATTATATGCAATGGAAGAAGCAATCTTGGAATTGCGCCTACTAGATATTGCCGTGGTATTCACTAACCTGCATGGACAGCCGCTTGATATGTTTAAAGCTATCAACCTGGTTCCAGGACTAGTGCCTGAGGATCACTCCTTCCCGGATTTCCAATCCTGCACAGAGTGGCTAGAAAACTACCTTCAAGCATCAGATGATGGCACCTTGAAACGTGTCGTTACCGACCAAAAAGATAGAATCTCCGTATAAGCAAAGCATACCAGACCAGTAGAAATGACGATGTAGGAAAACTTAGGTGAAAAACTGAAGCAAAAAATTGATCACCTGGGTTTTCCTATTCTTGCACGTACAACAAAGCAAACCAGACTGTTAGCAGGAACTCGCTTACTTCTTTTGCATAGTAATACTATGTTCTTTGGAAGTAATGCTTATTTTAGGGCCAAAATTAACGATTCAAATGTCAGTCTCTGTACAGATTGCCGTTAATGATAGTCTTTACCTGAGAAATCCTCAGGAAACTAAATTAGGGCGAAACATTATCCTCAACAGCATCCAACTCATAGATGAGGTGGGTTTAGAAAAATTTACCTTCAAGAAATTGGCGATTAGAATGGGATCTACTGAAGCCTCCATTTATCGCTATTTCGAGAATAAGCATTTACTTTTACTTTACCTGCTTTCCTGGTATTGGGAGTGGCTCAATTTTCGTATTGACTTCAACTCGATGAACGTTTCGGATCCAAAAGAGAAACTAAAGATTGTGATCCGTACGATTGCCGATACTATTCGGCTGAGTATTCCACCGGACTATATTGACCGAGATACCTTGAACCGAATCGTAGTGGCAGAAGGCAGCAAAGCTTATCATATTAAGTCGGTTGATGAGGAAAATAACAAAGGTTATTTCTTTACCTATAAACGACTGACTAAAAAGATTGCTGGAATTATACAGGAGATAAAACCTGGTTTTTGTTATCCCCATACCTTGGCTAGTAACCTGCTAGAAATGGGTAACAACCAACTGCATTTTGCCCAACACCTTCCCGCACTTACAGATATAAAAGTGGGAGATGGTGATATGGAGGACTTAATTAAGATGATGGAACACTTTGCCTTCAAATTAATTAGTGATTGAAGGAGGATTACCGCCTTCCTTCAACATCCGCAGTATTCTTTCTCTTCCATTATCATTCATGCGCAATTGTAGACTATCTGTTGTCAGCTGAATGATTTCTACTGCTTTGCGCCCACTTTCTGTCTTACTCAGTGTATCAGTTGTGTAGAGGTAGGATGATTGTACATTGTATCTTCCGGCCTCCTCATAGTCCAATGTGCTGGAGTAAGTGTACACCAAATCATCAACGAATTCCAATTTGATTTCACTGGCGTTAATGTCTAGTTTTTCACCTTCCTCTAGCACTTCATAAGCAATCCAGCTCCCAATCAACAAATTGGGATCATCCTTTGCGCATGCTCCTAAAAGCGTGGCAGCCAGAAAACTCAAACAAGCGTAGTAAGCTATTTTTCTCATCCTTTTCCTTTTTTCTTGGCTCTCTAACCAATTATGTGATCAGAGATGGTTTTTCTCTTGTATCCAGGCGCAAAATTACTTTATTGAACCGACTGGAGCAAATCACAAGTAGGCAATTGAAAATGGACCTTCAACTTAGCATTGAAGGCCCATTATTCTTTTATGTCAACGGTAACCCATGGGACACCATTTTATCTCTTAAGTAACTTAACTTTTCAATCTTAACTAAAAATCGGGTTAAGAAGCACAAAGGTTATCCCGCCAGCGACAAAACCGATAAATGCTAACCAAGATATCTTCTTGAAATACCAAATAAAATCTATGCGTTCCATGCCCATGGCAGCTACTCCGGCAGCTGAACCAATGATTAACATACTTCCACCTGTCCCCGCAGCATAAGCAATAAAATGCCACAATTTGGCATCCACAGGCTCAGAGTACATGCCCATCGAAGCGGCCACTAAGGGTACATTGTCAATTATAGCGGAGAAAACCCCGAGCAGCATCACGACGACATCCTGATTAGGAATGGCGGTTTGTAAGCGTTCTGCTAAATATCGGAGTGTTCCCACATCTCCTACAACCATAGACTCCAAGGCGGCAACGGCCATTAGAATACCTAAAAAGAAGAGTATACTAGACATCTCAATCCGGGAGAGGGCGTGATGAGCTTTGTATTTCTCCTGCCTTTCTTCAGAAAAATCCTCCTCGGGATGTATGTACTCGGAAACCAGCCAAACAACCCCTAAACTGAGCATCATACCCATATAGGGTGGTAAGTGGGTAATCGTTTTGAAAATGGGTACAAATACGATGGCTCCTAATCCCAGGTATAGCATCTGCGAACTACTTAGTAGCTTGTGGGTTTCATCAAGTGCTCCCGGCTCCACGGTGATTTCCCCTTTGAACTGAGACATCATTGTAGTGGCAACTATAAAAGGAACAATGAAGCAAACAATAGAAGGAATCACCAATTGTTGAATCAAGCCGAAAGTACTTACCCGTTCTCCAATCCAAAGCATAGTAGTTGTTACATCACCGATTGGAGACCAAGCTCCACCTGCGTTAGCAGCGATTACTACCAGCGAAACATACCAAATTCGCTCTTCTCGATTCGGAATGATCTTCCGGATGAGTGTCACCAATACGATTGTTGCTGTTAAGTTATCGATAATGGCAGAAAGAATAAATCCAAGTATTCCTACGATCCAGAGCAGTTTGGATCGGCTTTTAGTCTTTACATAACCTTTCAAGATCTCAAAACCACGGTGTAGATCAATAATCTCTACAATCGTCATGGCACCGATCAAGAAAATCAGGATTTCGGCTGTTTTACCGAGGTGATGAAGCAAAGTATTCACAAAACCATCTTCAGCTTCGTGTCCATGCCCATCAGCTAAAGAGAAGAGGTGCTCGTGCGTATCGATCACCGCTAAGCTACCGCTCTGGAAGCCCATAGCTAAGAGTGCCCAGCACAATGCGCCCATCAAAAGCGCAGGAACCGTTTTATCTAGCTTCAGCGGATGTTCAAAAATGATGGTCAGATAACCGAGAATAAAACAAAGAATTACACCTACAAGCATGGAAGGTTAGTTTGTGAAATCAAATAACTGGCTCCTCGTTTAGGATGCAAAGCGCCGTATTTGAATCAGGTTTTACGATAAAGCAAATGCATTTGAGGTTTGTTTGGGACTTGTATCTAGTCACTACGAAATTCCGAAAAAGCCGAATTTCATTCTTTTTGATGTATGCCCGTTATATAGATATTAGGATATACCCAAATGTGAGGGATTTCCCAATTGACATCAAAATCTAATAAAATCGGATGTGCAAGGTAACAAGGCAGCACCGCAGTGCTTATTGATTTCGGAAAGAAATCCTAGTTTTTGGGGGACTGTTGAGGCGGTGAAAATTGAAGTCCTGATACATTCTGACCCAGAATTTTACCACTTTAGGAGCATCAGAGGTTCTCTTTTCTTTCTAAAATGCCTATCGCAAATTTAATAGATTATTGGAGCTATCATAATGAGGGTGCTCCTTTTTTGAAAAAAATATAAAATCTAAGGTCGAACTTGAACTTTAGTGTGAGCATTTTCTTTTGTAATAGGGGAACACAATGCATCTTTGAATAAATCCTTGTATTTTTGTGCGTTGAATTGAAATCCTGCTTTTATAATTAGGATATGGTAAAGATAGATAAGGTTGAATTAGGGGAATTCCCGCTCTTACTGGCTCCAATGGAAGACGTGAGTGATCCTCCCTTTCGTGCACTTTGTAAAGCACAGGGGTGCGACATGATGTACACTGAGTTTATTTCGGTAGAAGGCTTAATTCGTGATGCTCACAAAAGTGTGCAGAAGCTGGATATTTACGAAGAAGAACGCCCTATTGGTATTCAAATCTTCGGTGCGGAGATTGACTCTATGCGTCGTGCGGCGGAGATTGTCGAAGAAGCCCAACCAGAGGTACTAGACATCAACTATGGCTGTCCAGTGAAGAAGGTAGTTTGCAAAATGGCGGGCGCTGGAATATTGCAGGATATAGATCGCATGGTTAAGCTAACGGATGCAATCGTAAGATCTACAAACCTTCCAGTAACGGTCAAGACTCGCCTTGGCTGGGATGATAAGACACTTTTTATTGAGGAGGTGGCAGAGCGTTTGCAGGATGTTGGCATCAAAGCTTTATCGATACATGGCCGTACCCGAAAGCAGATGTATAAGGGAGAAGCAGATTGGACATTGATCGGTAAAATCAAGGAAAATCCACGAATTCATATTCCAGTTTTTGGAAATGGTGATATTGATAGCCCACAAAAGGCCAAGCTGTACCGCGAACGATATGGAGTTGACGGTATCATGATTGGCAGAGCAAGTATTGGCTATCCTTGGATCTTTAGAGAGATTAAGCATTACTTTGCAACGGGAGAAATTTTGCCCCCTCCAACCGTACAGGAGCGGGTGGCAGCTGCCCGACAGCACCTGGCTCATTCTATCGAGTGGAAAGGCTTGAAGTTGGGAATTTTGGAAATGCGTCGACACTATACCAACTACTTTCGAGGGTTTCCACATATCAAGCCCTATCGTAAGGAATTGGTGACCCTGCACGATCCTGAGTTGCTGAATAATATTCTCGATCAAATTGAGGAGCGTTACAGCATGTACGAACAAACGACATTAGTTTAACGAACGTTTAGAAGGTGGTATTTAACATAAAAGAGTTTGAACGACAAGTCTTTCAGTTGATTGGCGACACAGCAAAAGAGCTAGGTTTCCCAGCCTATGTGGTAGGGGGGTATGTTCGAGATCGTTTGCTGGCCAGGCCATCAAAGGATATGGATATTGTCTGTGTGGGTAGTGGAATTGAGTTGGCACAAAATGTAGCCTTTAAATTATTACCGCGACCACGGGTGACCGTCTACAAGCGTTTTGGTACGGCTATGATTAAGCACAATGGCTTGGAGATCGAATTTGTGGGCGCACGACAGGAATCCTATCGTCACGACTCCCGCAAGCCAACAGTTGAGGCGGGCACCTTAGAAGACGATCAGAATAGAAGAGATTTTACGATTAATGCCCTGGCTGTAAGCTTGAATGAAACGGACTTTGGTGCAATAATGGATCCCTTTCATGGTTTGCAGGATCTAGAGAACAAGTTAATCAAAACACCACTTGAACCAGGTAAGACTTTTTCAGATGATCCCCTACGGATGATGCGTGGCATTCGTTTTGCTACGCAATTAGGCTTCACCATATCGCCAGAAACCTTGCAAGCCATTTCTTACCATAAGTCAAGAATTAATATCGTTTCGAAGGAGCGGATAGCTACGGAGCTTAATAAGATCATTGCTACTCCACAACCTTCCATTGGCTTGGACCTCCTTTTTAAGACGGGATTGCTCAAGATTATTTTTCCTGAAATGGCGAAATTGCATGGCGTGGAGGTTCGAAATGGTATCGGCCATAAGGACAATTTCTATCATACACTTCAGGTTCTGGATAACTTAGCTAAAAATACGACGAACCTTTGGTTGCGCTGGGCGGCTATCTTACATGATATAGCCAAGCCTCCTACCAAGCGTTTTAATAATAAGCAAGGCTGGACTTTCCATGGACATGAAGCATTGGGGGCCAAAATGGTGCCTACGATCTTCAGGCGATTGAGATTGCCAATGGATCAAAAAATGAAATACGTCCAAAAGTTGGTCTTCTTGCATTTGCGACCTATCAGTTTGACGAAAGAGAATATTACGGATTCTGCTATTCGTAGGCTGTTGTTTGAAGCGGGTGATGACATCGATGATTTGATGTTGCTGTGTGAAGCAGATATTACTTCCAAAAATTCTAAGAAGGTGCAGCGGTACCTAGAGAATTATAATTTGGTGAGAGAACGCCTCAAGGAGGTCGAAGAAAAAGACCAGCTACGTAATTGGCAGCCACCGATTACGGGAGAAATCATCATGGAAACCTTTGGGATTACACCTTCTAGGGAAGTAGGGACGATCAAGACAGCCATCCGAGAAGCGATCCTAGACGGTGTAATAGAAAATAACTATGCCGCCGCTTACGATTTCATGCTGGAGCAAGGAAAGGCCTTAGGACTCAAAGTCGAAGAAGAAAAATCATAAACTCCAACGAGGAAGCTTCCAACAGGAATCATATTACTAATTGGATTCTCTGCATTAATATTATGGCGACCAAGAGACAGTAGAGTGACAAGAGCAGGAGCTAACAAAAATGATGTTCCAGCGTTACACCACTTGCACCCTAAGGTAAACTCTCATTGATTCAAAAACTATAGAAGGAATGCTCGATTGTCAGTCTTCAAAGTTCAGCCTACCCCCTGAAGTAAGTTACCTGAATTGTGCTTATATGTCTCCGTTGCTCATTGAAGTAGCAGAAGAAGGAGAATATCAGGTGAAACGAAAAAGCATTCCCTACACCATACATGTGGCTGATTTCTACGAACCTGTAGAAGAACTAAAACAGACCTTTGCGCAATTGGTTAACATTCCCAATCCGGAGCGAGTTGCAGTTATACCTTCTGCTTCTTATGGCCTGGCTTCAATAGCCCGAAACCTTCCTGCCAAGGACAATTTCAATATTGTAATGGTAGAAGAGCAGTTCCCCAGCAATTACTATGTCTGGGAACGAATCGCTCAGGAGCGAGGAGGGAGTATCAGGTTGGTTAAGTTGCCGGATACAAATCAAAGTCGAAGTGAGGCGTGGACGGCGGCTATCCTTGAGGCTATTGATGAACAGACGGTACTGTTGGCCGTGAGCCATGTACATTGGGCAGATGGCACGCCCTTTAATCTCATGCTTCTTCGGGAAAAAACGCGCAGACACGGAGCCTTGATGGTTTTGGACGGGACACAGTCTATCGGTGCTTTGCCTTTTGATGTTCAGCAGATCGAACCGGATGCCTTGGTTTGTGCGGGTTACAAGTGGCTGCTTGGACCTTATTCGTTAGGGCTAGCCTATTACGGCCCTGTTTTCGATGAAGGAACACCTATCGAGGAGAGCTGGTATAATAGAGAGGAGAGCGAAAACTTTCAGAATCTGGTCAATTACCAACCTAATTACAAACCCTACGCCCAAAGGTATGGGGTGGGAGAGCAAAGTAATTTTATTCTGGTTCCTATGCTTAACAAAGCTATTAAGCAACTCCTGGCGTGGGGCGTAGATGAAGTCCAAAACTATTGTCGGGTGCTAACAGCCCCAACCGTTGCGCAATTGGCTGAAATGGGATGTCAGGTGGAGGCAGATGCGCATCGTGCTGGTCATTTGTTTGGAATTCGTTTGCCTAAACAAATAGATCAAACAAAATTACAACAACTTTTTGCAGCCCATCAGGTATTTGTATCCTTGAGAGGTAATGCAATTCGAGTAGCACCGCATGTTTATAATGATGAAGGAGATATGGCTACTTTTCTACAATGCTTCGAACAATGCTTACAGCCTAAGTTCTTTTAGCGCTATAAAGGCACTTAAACAACAGAAGCCCTGTCTCATTGAGAGATAGGGCTTCTGTTTAACGAGAACCTTGTACATTTCCACTAAAGTAGAATTATAAGGCAATTCGTCCTTCCGGAAGTTACCTGAAGATCAAGTCTCTTCTAGGCACAACTTTTATATCTTAAATGTGAAGGCGATCTTTTCGAGCTAACAGAATATCATCTGTTTCCTCTCTATCAGGATCAGGTACACAACAGTCTACGGGACAAACCGCTGCACATTGAGGCTCTTCATGGAAGCCAACACATTCTGTACATTTATCGGGAACGATGTAGTATATATCATCATCTACAGGCGCCTGCTGATCATCTACGTCGACTTCTTTTCCGTCTTCCAATGTATAGGAACCTTTAACACCTGTACCATCCGAGATAGCCCATTCGACGCCGCCCTCATATATTGCATTGTTAGGGCATTCTGGTTCGCAAGCCCCACAATTGATGCACTCGTCAGTGATTATGATTGCCATAAGCCAAGTTTTTCTTTTATGTAATGATCAAAACCGCAAGTCTTCATTAGTGCGCTGATTTGCTGGACATCCAGCTTTTCAGCACTATAAACCAAAACCTAGTTTTTATCACTACTAAAACACTAAAAGAGGGCTTTAGTTTTGCTCAAATATGAGCCTCCCTCATTTCTGAGGCGCAAAAATAGGGGCTATTCACATAAATTCAAAGTATTGCGACTGATGAAAGTGTAAGTACTTGACAACTTGGCCTGCCAAATGCCTAAACTTTAGACTTCAGTCCTTAGTTTTCCCCAACTTCTGAACAAGAAAAGAACTCCCAATATGGTAATACCGGTAGCGACCAATGCTGCGCTGGTTTCCCCGTAGATCCAGTATCCCGTTCCGAAAAGGGCAGCATATACGGTAAATGTACCAATTAGGAAACAGAGCAATTCCAATGGCAACTGACTCTTACTATCATCGATGGGTTCTCGTCTTGCCTTGGCTTTTTCAATTACAGGTTCCCAACCTGGTCCCCCTGGTTTGATTTTCTGATAAAATTCTATCAACTTCTCATCGGTGGTAGGCGGAGTAATGAAAGTTGCCACTACCCAAACAATGGTAGTTAGAATGGCACCGAATACTGTTTTCTGCCAATCTTCCATTGCTGGAAGTCCAGTACTATCATGTATGAAAGTTAGATAGCCGGCAATGATTAGTGAAGAGATCATCGCGACAATTTCCGTCCAGGCATTGATTCTCCACCAAAACCAGCGAAGAATATAGATCAATCCTGTTCCAGCGCCCAACAGCAGTAGGAGGTTGAAAGCCTGAGTAGCGTCTGTCAAAGCTAGACCAAGCCCAATACCCAGAATCATAGAAAGCACAGTAAACCAGCGAGCTGCCGAAACTAGTTCTTTTTCAGTGGCTTCTGGCTTTATAAAGCGCTGATAGAAGTCATTTACCAAATAGGAAGCCCCTAGATTAAGTTGAGTCGACATAGTTGACATAAAGGCGGCGATCAAAGAAGCCGCGACCAGTCCCATTAGACCAGACGGCAAGTAACTCAACATAGCGGGGTAGGCTACATCATTCCCCAATTTACCAGCAGATAAAGCAGGGAATGCTTCTTCAATATCAGAAAGCTCAGGAAATACTACGATAGACGCCAAGGCAATTAGAATCCATGGCCATGGTCGTAGAGCATAATGAGCTAGATTATAAAGTAAAGTAGCGCTTACCGCACCTTTTTCTGACTTGGCCGAAAACATTCGTTGTGCGATATACCCGCCACCGCCTGGTTCAGCACCAGGATAGTAAGATGCCCACCATTGTACAGCTAATGGCACCATAAGTACAGGGATCCAAATGTTGGGATCACTTAAATCCGGGATGAGATCCATTTTGGCTGTTACATTCGGATTGGATAGGAGTTTTGAAAGCCCTCCAACCTCATCCATATTTATTAGATATATACAGGCCCAGATCGACCCGATCATTGCTAGAAAAAACTGCACAAAATCGGTGACAATTACGGCTTTAAGACCGCCAATGGCGCTGTAAGCCAAGGTTACGCCTCCTGCAATCAACAGGGTTTGCCAACCGGGCATCCCGAGTATGATTTCCCCAAACTTGATAGCGGCTAAGGATACTGCGCCGGTTACTAAGACATTGAATATCAATCCTAAGTACAAGGCTCTGAAGCCCCGTAGGAAGGCTGCGGCTTTGCCACTGTAGCGCAACTCATAAAATTCAATATCTGTCATGACCTCAGAGCGTCGCCAAAGCTTGGCATAGACAAAAACGGTCAGCATCCCAGAGAATAACAGACACCACCAACCCCAGTTACCCGCGACTCCGTTCTCGCGCACAAGTCCAGTCACTAAATTAGGCGTATCCGCGGAGAAAGTAGTTGCTACCATCGAAACCCCTAGTAGCCACCATGGCATATTTCTGCCGGAAAGAAAGAATTCCTGTGTACTGTTTCCGGCTTTTCTCGAAACGGCAATACCAACAGCTAAGGTGAAAAGAAAATATAACCCGATAATGGTCCAGTCAAGATTGGAAAGATTCATAAGTTGGCTTTGTTTAATGTATTGCTGATTTTACAGAACCTTCCTTGGTCTATCAGCAAGCTAATCGTCTATGTATTTGTGACTAGGTTCATTTTCACTATCGTGACGACGAACGCATTCACTCGCTGTAAGTTAAAATTTTTTCTAAGAATGTCCGCTACAGTCTATCGAAGACTTATGCGGGCCTCCGTATTTTGACCCCACTTTTGAAAATGATGGCAATTCAGAATTGATTGGGAAAATGTAAGATAATTAGTTCGATAATACAGTAGCCTGTATATCTTTGCGAAAACCAACCTACTAAAACGTCTAAGCAATTGGCCAGGAAATCTACAACTAAATCGAAGACGAAAAAAGTCACGCCCTTAATGCAACAATACTTCCAGGTGAAAGGCAAGTATCCGGATGCTATTTTGCTGTTTAGGGTAGGGGACTTTTACGAAACCTTTGGCGAAGATGCTGTGAAGGCCTCTCAGGCTCTGGGTATTATCCTTACTAGCCGAAATAATGGAGGCAGTGATATAGAGCTAGCTGGCTTTCCTCACCATAGCATGGATATGTACTTGCCACGCTTGGTCAAGGCAGGTTATCGGGTCGCCATTTGTGAACAACTGGAAAAGCCTTCTCCGAAAAAGAAGATCGTGAAACGGGGGGTGACGGAGGTGGTAACTCCGGGAGTAGCAGTGGATGATAAGTTGTTGGATCATAAGAGCAACAATTTTCTAGCGGCTTTGTCCTTCGGCAAAAAAGGGGCTGTTGGTCTTTCCTTTCTGGATATTTCTACTGGAGAGTTTTTGACTTGTGAAGGGGATCTTGCCCATATTGACAAGTTGTTGCAAAGCTTTCGTCCTTCCGAGGTCTTGGTCTCCAAAGACCGCAAGAAGTTTTTCGTTGAACGATTTAGCGACAAGTTCAATTTGTTTTTGCTGGATGAATGGATCTTCACCCATGATTATGGAAGGGAAAAACTCCTGGAACACTTCCAGGTTACTACCTTAAAAGGTTTTGGGGTAGAGGAAATGGAACTCGCCCAAATATCGGCCGGAGCTGTACTGCACTACCTGGCTACTACCGAAAATAAGAACCTCAAGCATATCAACCGAATTTCTCGGATCCAAGCCAATAGATATGTTTGGCTAGATCGATTCACAATTCGGAACCTGGAGTTGATCTTTTCGCCGAATGAAAGCGGTGTTCCCCTGCTCAAAGTACTTGATCAGACCCTTTCGCCCATGGGCGCCAGATTGCTCAAAAAGTGGATTGTTCTGCCGCTGAAGAAGATAAGCGAAATTGAATCTCGTCAGGATGTAGTGGAGTATTTTATCAAGGATACAGATACTAGCCTGGAACTCGCAGGGAATCTACAGCAAATCGGCGATTTGGAGCGCCTGATTTCCAAGGTACCACTAGGTAAGATCAACCCTAGAGAGGTGGTACAACTAAAACGTGCATTGTCGGTTATAGAACCTATTAAAGCCCTGCTGGAGCAAAGTAAAAAAGAGGCTTTAGTACAGATTGCTGGTGCACTACATCCTTGTAAGGAACTGATTGAAACAATTACGACGCAAGTAGTAGAAGAACCACCTGTAAATCTCAACAAGGGGGGCGTGATCGCAGATGGCTTCTCCCCACCCTTAGATGAGCTTAGAGGTATTGTCAATAATAGTAAAGATCTACTGTTACAGATACAGCAAAATGAGGCTGCTCGGACTGGAATCAATAGCCTAAAGATTGGCTTCAATAATGTGTTTGGGTACTACCTTGAAGTTACCAATAAATATAAAGACCAGGTTCCACCAGAATGGACTAGAAAACAAACGCTTACGAATGGAGAGCGGTATATTACCGAAGAGCTTAAGGTGCTGGAGGGGAAGATATTGGGAGCTCAGGAAAAAATACTAGAACTAGAAGCCCGCTTGTTTGAGCAGTTAGTCTTGGGTATTAATGAATATATCTCCGTTGTTCAATCCAATGCTGGCTTGATTGCCCGGACGGATTGTCTGTTGTCTTTCGCAAAGATTGCCCAGCGCAATAACTATTGTCGTCCGATGATGGATGAATCTTATATTATTGATATCGAAGCCGGTCGCCACCCGGTAATAGAGCAACAGCTCCCTTTAGGAGAGAGTTATGTGCCGAATGATGTCTTCTTAGACAATGAATCGCAACAAATCCTGATGATTACGGGACCCAATATGGCGGGTAAATCGGCTTTGTTGCGTCAAACCGCGCTCATATCCTTGATGGCGCAAATGGGGTCCTATGTGCCAGCATCTGCCGCCCGCTTGGGCCTGATTGATAAAGTGTTTACAAGGGTAGGAGCCTCGGATAATATCTCTTCAGGGGAGTCAACCTTTATGGTGGAGATGAATGAAACGGCTAGTATCATGAACAATATTTCTGATCGTAGTTTGATTCTGCTTGACGAAATAGGTCGTGGTACAAGTACTTATGATGGCATTTCTATTGCTTGGTCTATTGCTGAATTCTTACACAATAATGGTACACGCCCTAAAACCCTGTTTGCCACCCACTATCACGAACTCAATGAGTTAGCCAACAAGTTTAACCGAATCAAGAATTTTAATATTGCCACCAAAGAAATTGGGCAAAAGGTCCTTTTTTTGCGCAAATTGGTTCCAGGTGGGAGTCACCATAGTTTTGGTATCCATGTAGCACATATGGCGGGTATGCCTAGAAGTATCGTGGAGCGTGCCACGCATATCCTAAAGCAGTTGGAGCAAAAGTCAATTGACAATGAAGTAGGAGGGGAGGTAAAGGCAAATAAAGCCGATACAACGCAAATTTCCCCCGAAAACTATCAGCTCAGTATTTTTGAGACGGTAGATCCGGTGGCTGGGAAGCTAAAGGAAAACTTGGTTGATCTCAATATCAACAATATGACGCCAATTGAATGTATGATGAAGCTGAATGAGTTGAAACAAATGCTGGAGGAAGGTTAATGAACAGCAGAACAGGATAGGCTTAAAACAAAACAAGGTTGTCCTCGGACAACCTTGATACTATTCATTTAACGGCGTTTACTTCATTTTATTCCCCCTTCTGACGGGGAAAAAATCAAAAGTCACTGAGACTCACCAAAAAAGTTGAAAAAAATGAAAATTGCATTGATTGGATATGGGAAAATGGGTAAAACCATTGATCAGCTTGCACAGGCAGCAGGCCATGAGGTAGTGTTGCGCATCGATGTGAGCAATAGTACAGATCTAAACAGGTCGGCCTTGGCTTCCGCTGATGTAGCCATCGAATTTACACGCCCCGAAAGTGCTTTTAACAACATCGTCACATGCCTGGAAAATGGTGTGCCAGTGGTTTCCGGTACTACAGGTTGGCTCGATCGATTGGAGGAGGCCAAACAGTTAGTGGAAAAATACCAGGGGGGACTATTCTATGCCTCTAACTATAGCATCGGCGTCAATATCTTTTTTGCGGTCAATAAGTATTTGGCGAAATTGATGAAACGCTACGATCAATATAATATTAGTATGGAGGAAATTCATCATACCCAGAAATTGGATGCACCCAGTGGTACCGCTATTACCTTAGCAGAAGGTATCATGGAAGTCTTGCCTCGCAAAACAGGCTGGGTAAATGAACCAACCGACAAAAAAGAAGAGCTTCCTATTATATCTAAGCGGATTGATAAAGTACCTGGTACTCATGGAATTAGCTATGAATCAACCATCGATAATATTTCCATTACACATACAGCCCATTCCCGGGAAGGTTTTGCTAAAGGAGCTTTAGCCGCAGCAGAATGGATGGTAGGAAAGCAAGGTTTCTACGGAATGGAGGACATGTTGTATTGATGATCGCTTGATCTATTTTCCTATATCTGTTTCTGATGAAATAGCGCTTGATTCCTTGTCACATTTTTATCTTTTTTATGGCTTTTTTAGGTGACCTGATCTCCTATTTAGCTGACATATCAATGGCATCATTCCTGAGATATTCCTATCTTTGCAGAACTTTTTAGACTAAACCTATCAACACCGGTCCATCCCCAAAAAGCCACAAGAGCTTTTAGCTAATAACAAAAAAAACTACTTTTTGATGACCTTCCCAAACCTGAAAACCGCATTCCGCGCCGTCGGAGGCATTTCTCTATTGCCTGCGCTCTATGTAGCATTTGTACTGATCCATGGCACTTTTACAGATTATCAACCCAAGGAGGTGGAGCTAGTCACTCCTCATCAAAGTTCTCCCTTGCATCAGGTAGAACAGGATGAGTTGGATTTGGTCATTTGGAACCTTGGGTTTGGTGGTTTAGGTAAGGAGAGTGAGTTCTTTTTTGATGCTAGTGGATCTCAATACTTTTCTGGTGGAAAAATGGTGCATGCGACCGAATCCATGGTAAAAAAGAACAATCAAGGTATCATTGATTTCGTATCTCAAACAAATGCCGATTTTTTCCTCCTCCAGGAAGTGGATAAAGAATCCAAGCGCAGTTATTATTTCGATCAATTTGCCGCCTTGGCAGAGACCCGCCCGGCCTATGATGCCCATTTTGCTACAAATTATAAAGTTGGTCGCGTACCTATTCCTATAATGGAGCCTTGGCATGTCTATGGAAAGACCTATAGTGGATTGGCCACTTTGAGCCGGTTTAAGTCTAGTCAAGTAGAAAGAGTCCAATTACCAGGGCGTTTTGAGTGGCCTACTCGCATCTTTCAATTGGATCGCTGTATTGCTATCCATCGCTATCCGACACAATACAAAGGCGACTTGGTCGTCATGAATATACATCACTCAGCTTATGACGAGGGAGGCGTGCTGAAGAAACAGCAAATGGCCTTCCTCAAAGATCTCCTGATTGCCGAATATGCCAAAGGCAACTACGTGATTGTAGGTGGCGACTGGAATCAATGCCCACCCGATTTCAACTTCGACCATTTCATGCCTGGGCAGACTGAGGGTTATTCACAAATCAATATCCCGAAAGGTTATCTCCCGGAAGACTGGACTTGGGCCTATGACCCCCGCACACCGACCAATCGGAAAACCCATAGCCCATATCATCATGGTAAGACCTTTGTCGCTTTGATAGATTTCTTCTTGGTCTCTCCCAATGTGGAGGTAATAGAAGTAAAGGGCGTAGATCAAGCCTTTGACTTTTCGGATCACCAGCCTGTGCGGATGCGGGTGAGGTTGGGGGAAGTGGAGGGATAGTGTTGATCTATCTTAGTAGGTTATGACACTGGATTATGCTTTGTACTATAATCTAGTGTATTGTTTGTTGTTATGTGTTAAGGTTTGAATTAACATGGACATTGTCTAGTTAATTAATAGCGCTCTCAATTGCTATTCAATTCTTACTTTATATCGTTTATCAAGTATCTGTCAGTAAAACACATCAGTCTCGTTTTTTACTGCATACACTGCAACTTGCTTGTAGCATTCGTGGATTTCTCCGTGTGATTCTATTTTCTTGTGAGAATCAAATTAAGGAGTCGTACCGAAAGACTTAGGGCTAAGATGCTAGCGAATAAATGGAATTAAATGAAAGCAATCACATTGTCCATACTCTTGGTGCTCGTCCTTTATTGTCCACAATCTCAGGTATGAATTCATGAAAAATGGAAATCTAGAACTGAAACACACTTTCCCGCTACAGAGTCTAGGTGAACCACTGTTTAATCCCATTCGCTTCTCAGGAGGGATTATATATAGGCTTGATACGTTTTGATTGGGGTTATTCTAGTTCAGCGATTTTTTCCTTGAGCCAGTTTTTATTTACAATATTAGGGGTTTCAACTACTTCTTTTTTAAGCTTCTCAACAGCTTGCTTGCTTCCTGGAGGAAGCTTCGTAATTTTCTTTGTGTACTTTATCAAATTCTTATAATATTTCTTCCTATCATCAGGGATCTTTCTGTTGCGATTGAGATAGGCATTAAAACTATCAAATAGAGAATAAAGAGGGATGAGTTCATCTGTCTCATAATAGGTTGCAATTAGCATAGTTTTAGAATTCAAATTATAGGAAACATCTTCATATTCTACATTGCTAAGTTGCTGTATGACTTGATCATATCTCTTTTGGTAAAAATATAATTGAGCCAGATTGTAAGTGACTGCATTTTCTCTAGATTCTTCTGGAAGTTTATTGTTATAATTTTTGATGAATGATTCTGTCCATTCAAATTTTCCAAGTCGCAAGGCTATGACGATAATATTTTTAAAATCCCAAGGAGATAACTCGTTATTGACGAAAATAATTTCTTTCTCAATCAGGTTGTTGTAAATATTAAAAACTTCTTCGACGAATTCCTGATTGCCAGAATTCAATTTTTGAATAGAGTAGTTGATTGCTGAGTAATAAAGACTAAGGGCTTCCTGCTTAGTGAAATTCAGGCTGTAGAGATCCAATAATTCTTTTAGCTTGTAATAATGTTCAACATCATCTTTGTACGCTATGGTTAGATATACCTGATAGTAAATGGCAACGGGGGGGACTTCATCAAGATTGATCTCTCGAATATGGGATAATATTTCATCAATAAAAAGAAGCTTATATTCTTGAGAGGAAAACGTCTGCTGAGCTAATACCGCACAGTACATTCTCAATTTCTCCGCTAAATAAAAATAATCGAGATTATTTGCAATCGCTTCCATATTAGTCCGATCCGCTCTTTTCTTTTCAAAATCGAACAAATCATAAAAGTTCTTTTCAATTTCATATTGATAATAATAATAACTGGCAGGTCGATGAATCTGTTGATCCGAAAGCCTTCGAGCTGTCTTCATAGTGGTATTATAGAGCTTTTCCATTTTCTTCTTGCTCACAGCGTCTATTAGGTAGGTGGCTTGATGCAATGGGTTAGCATCATATACTTGCTGTGCTAAGAAACCTTCCAATAATTTCAAAAGGTCAGAGCAGTATTTTCTAAATCGGACATCATCATATTTTTTTCCAGAAATGAGTCGAGTCCAAATGCTGTCTTTGGATAAGTCCGCTCTCCTTTTGGAGTTAATATCCTTAAGTAATAGTTCGAAAAGACTTAATAATGTTGCGTCTTTATTGAAGTAGGGGGAGCACAAATATTTACGAAACCGATTCTGTTCATATTTGTCAAAATGTTCCAGGATGGAATAGATTTTACTGCTACGCATTTTTGGGATTTTTTCTTATCTTAGCCACAAGCCTAGGAGGGATGATTTTTAGCTTTTTTGAGAAAATATTTTTCCAAAAATACAGCTAATATTTATTTTTCACAAGCTTCTGTAGTTTATAGAGTTTTATCAGACAAAGGAGTCTGAAACAGAAATGATTATAAGTGTCCCCGGTTATCTGAAATACAAAATTGTTTTCACAATTCTAAACATTTGTCCTTGAACGCCCCAGACATAGTTCGTATTATTGTAATGTGATCAGTAGCGTTTAACAATTGTTTGGAAAGTAAAGACTGATCTGTTATTTCAAGTAAGCAATGAAAAATCCACGATCCATGAATGTATTTTTACGAAAGCTGCTTTTATTTTCGGTGTTCTTGCTGCCTGTGATGGCAGCAGCGCAGGACGTTGAACTCACGACGTACTGGAATGGTACGATGGAGTATCAGTTTACGTCTACCAGATACGCACCGAATCTGTTGATCAATCCCCTCCATGGTGAAGCAGAAATGATATCGCTCGGCGATGACGAGTATATTGTTCGATTCACTCCCAATAGCTTTTATGTTGGTGCTGACTTCATCGAAATTAGAAGATGGGTCGTAGATCCATTCCCACTAAATAAGAAACTCCGATTATTTGTAGATGTAATTCCTGCTGAGATTGATGCCGTTCACGATTTCTATGTGACCATGGTGGATGAACCATTAACCTTGCATCCGCTAGACAATGATTTCAGTAGCAATGGTGTGCTGGAATTAATTACTGTTCCATTGGCTAATAGTGGTACAGCAGTTTCCAACCCTGATGGTACAATCACGTTTACACCATCTGCTGGCTTTGAAGGTTTAGCCCACTTCAACTATGTAGTTTGTAATGGTTCAGGGATTTGTGACGATGGAACGGTTTCTGTAAGTGTTTTGAATGATCGATCTTTTGAAGGAGAGGCACAAATTAATCGAATAAAGATATTTACCGAAAGAGAACAATCTCAAGATGTTCTAGTACCAGAAATGTTTTCTCTAGTAACCCCTCCAGCAAATGGCATCTATGATCCTTCTGAGGATGTACCGCAGTATACGCCGAACCAAGATTTTGCTGGTACGGATTTCATGAGTTTCCAATACCAAAATCAGACAGTAGAAGTTGAGGTAGTGGTCTTGGACCACTTGGACAACAAGTTTGCTTTTGACGATTTTGCTTATACGACTTCTCTTGAGTCTGTTGAATTTAATGTGACAGAGAATGATGGAGAAGGATTTGCTGATAATACGATTACCTTTGCTCAACCTATCAATGGTACAATCAATGTGATTGGCAATGGTGAAGTGGAATATGTACCCAATCGCAGCTTCGGAGGAGTAGATGAGATTGTATATACCAGTACATCTCCAGAAGGAGCGGTTGAAACAGCTACTGCTTTTGTGCATGTAAGTAACTATGAGCCTACTTCCTCCAAGTTTTACATGATCACGCCAAAGCAGACACCATTGATTATTGGTTATAATGTACCGATTAACAGCTTTGAGTTTTCTATAGCGCAGCAAGGAAACCTAGGTCAAGCTGTGTTCTTGCCAGGAGAGGTAGATCAAATGATCAATGGCGTAAGAATTACTGGATACAACCTGATAGTCTATATTCCTAACGACGATGTGACGACAGGTTTGGATGAATTCGAAATCAACTATTGTACAATTGATCCAGAGGCTGGAGGGTGTTTCTACACTAAGGCTGTGAAGATAGAAATGGAGATTATTGATCCTCCAGGAGAAGGTCCTTTCTGTTTTGGAGATTGTGTTTGGGCAGGTGATACCAACTTTGATGGGGTAGTCAACATGCAGGATCTACTGCCTATTGGCTTAGACATGGGTGAAATAGGGGAGGTGCGAGAGAATGTTGACCTCAACCAATGGTACGGACAATATGCCATCGATTGGCTAGATTTCTTCAATGAAAATCCGGTTAACCTAAAACACTTAGATACAGATGGCGATGGTATTGTAACTGGTGCTGATGCGGATCAGATTTTGCAGTTTTATGGCAATACGCATTCTCTGACGCCAAAAATGACGCCTTTTTATGATTTTGGTATCTATTTGGAAGGGGATATTTTCGCTAGCCCTGGCGATTTAATTGAATTGAAAATAATACTTGGATCTGAGCAAAATCCAGCCATTGATGTATATGGTTTTACTTTCCCTTTTAAATATAATGCTGCGCTCTTTGACCCAGAATCTGTGAATATTAGTTTTGATGAGAATAGCTGGATGTCATACAATTCGCCTATTTTACATTTAGCTCATAATGATCAGAGGGGATTGGCAGAGGCTGGTTATACAAGAACAAGTGGAGTTTCAGCCTCAGGCTTTGGAACAATAGGGACTGCAAGTTTTATTATTGTCGATGATGTAATTGGCTTCCGTATAGATGAAGATGGAAATGAAGTTTTGCCTGTTCAACTAGGAGGCACGATTTCAAATGGCCTAGCCGGAACAGGAGAAAGCTTCCGAATGAACATTGGCGAATTTACCTTGAACATTGTTCCTCGTAAAGAAGTAGATAAAAATACGCCGATCGATCCAAGCCAATTAAAAGTGAACCCTAATCCTACCCAAGGACAATTATGGGTACATTTGAATGGTGGAGATCAATTCGAAGAAATTGTCATCCATAACATGATGGGACAAGAAGTAGTACGCAATACTACAGGTTTGACCAATGATATGAAAATGGATGTTTCTAACCTCCAAAATGGATTGTATATCCTAAGTGTTTATACAGACAGAGGAGTAGTTAATAAGAAATTTGAAGTGGTGAAATATTAAACTTAGGTAAGTTTTCAACAAAAAAACTGGAAATCTGAAGTTTTTTCACCAAATTTGAATTATATTTATTAATAATGTAATAAAGCGCTTAGCCTCAGCGTTATAAAGAGGAATTTTTGATGGTGTTGTGAAGCAGAAAAGCGTGTTTTGAAGCCATCTTAATGATTAGACATTCATTGCTTTATTTATATTCGTGGAATTATAATCATTGCTAGAGTCGCACAAGGGATTGTGCGACTTTTTTTTGTGCTATACTAAACTTTTAGATCATCCTTCGAAGTAGAATATGGATCTTCAAGGGGAACCGATGGACCTGCCTGATGCCTGGTTGTTAGGAGATGGTTGGTAAAAACGATAGTCCACTGTACATATTTCTGCGACTGATGTAAAATTCCTTTCAAGCTAGCTTCTTACGAAACCTCTCAAGGAGTTGGATATTGCCATTTCATATGCTACTTTCTTCAATCAAAATAGATGATTGTACAATAGTCTTTAGTGTGTTTCAAAGCTGAATCCATTGACCATTTCCCCAAAGTAAATGCAAAGAAATCAAGCTAACGTTCGAAAAAAATTAGCAAAAGATTTGACTTTTTTTCGCTCTAAAATCTACTTTTTTTATTTTTTTACTCACAATTAGGAGGAAGATCTTGTTTTTAAATAACTGATTATGTGTGTGTAAGAGGCTGTTAGGGTTGTTTTTTGTGTGGTTAAATTATTCACAAAAACCCTTTTTTGTCTTTGTTTGCTCTTGAAAAATGTTGAATATTTGTACTGTGAGAGATAGATAAGTGCAGAGAGAAAGAATTAAAAGCTGATCAAAAGGATTGGCTACTTTGACAAGGATATGTTCATGGGATTATAATTTGTTAGTAGTGAGTCGTTCCAGATTGTCTGGACGACTTACTATTTTTTCAAATTTCCCAGTCTACATAAAAGATTAAATCGCGACAAAAAAAAATCCCGACATGAAATGCCGGGACGAATAATGTTCATGGGATTATTAAAGCACTAAATCATGTCGCGAATATAGCTAATTTTCGGCTGTGAATTGTTAAAATATACAGCAAATTCAAATATTTAACTATCGTTAAATAAATTGAAAGTACAGCCGAGCCGATGATGAACGTTCATAGAACGAAGTTCATCATCGGAAAAGCTTAGCTTGATTGGATGGCGGAGTGAATGAGTGGCTAAGCACAAAACTTGATTAAAGAATTTTATTTTGGATATGTTCATGGGATTATAATTATTCTGAAGTCGCACCTAGTGCGACTTTTTTTTTGCTCACCACTGAATTATCGCAAGTGTTAAATTCCTAAAGCTTCTACTCGCCAGAACAACGTTTTGCACTTTAGAATCGTTTATAATTATACTTCTCGGGAGTCAAGAAAAGCCTTAAGCGTGAAGCTTGACAAATAGATGACAAATTTTCGATGTTAAATTTTCTTAAAGATCGAACTACATCAGCTCCCCAGGCGTTATAGTGTAAGAATTAGAAAAAATGTATATAAAAAGGGTGCTTCTATAGCTCCTTTTAATTAAAGATATACTTGGTTTTTAGTTGGTTTTGTTTGTTAGTAGGAGGGTATAGCCTAGCTATACCCTTTTTGTTTGCCTACTTGTAGCGATTCAGTGTTTGTTGTATGGCTCCCCAATACCCCCTGCCAAAAAGATGTAAATGCACTAACAACGGATACAGCTGACAAAGAGGTACTCGTTCCTCCCAACCATTAGTCAGAGGGTATGCCTCATGATATGCTTCATAGAATCTACTAGGAAAGCCCCCGAAAAGTCGCGTCATGGCCAAGTCGATTTCCCGATGTCCATAATATACGGAAGGATCGATTAGGCCTGCTTGCCCCTGTGGTCCAACCATGTAGTTTCCACTCCAAAGATCGCCATGTAACAAAGCAGGCCGAGAAGTAGGGAAGGTTTCTGGGAGTCGCTGCTGTAAGTAGGCGAAGGACAGATATTCTTCCGCACTAATTATTTGCTTATCCATAGCTTGGTGAGCCAGTGGTAAGATGCGTTCTTCCCAATAAAAACTAGCCCAGTTCTTTTGTCTCTGATTGCTTTGTGAAAGACTGGCAATGAAGTTATCCTGTTGAAGCCCGAATACAGGACTGGAATGTTGATGTAGAGTTGCCAAGGAAGTGCCAAATGTTTCCCAAAAGCCTGTTTTGGCCTTATGCCCGGTCCAGTCTTCCAGTAGCAGAAAGTGATGCTTGCCTTCGGATCCTTGAGCGACCACCTTGGGAATGGCAATAGTATCAGTAGATGCAAGTAAGTTTAGACCCTGTGCTTCAGTCCGGAGCATAGCTGCTCCTTGGTGGTATTGATTAAACTTTAGAAAGAAAAAATGCGAAGCAGTTTCCAAGCGGAAGGCATGATTGATATCACCACCACCGACGGCTTGGAAACTGATTATAGAAGTGGATAATTCCTTTTCGAGAGCATGGACTAATGCCCTGGGAAAGTTCATAACCTAGAGTCGATTCTTATTAATCATTTTTAGTAATTCCTCTCGGTAGTTCTTACCGATGGGGAGGTGTTTAGCCTGGTTCTTCTCCATGACTTCCACCATATTACCTATAATGGCATTGATCTTTTCGATATTTACGATATAGGACCGATGAATACGCATAAATTGTGTATCCGGCAACTTATGCTCCAGACTCTTCATGGTCTGTAAAGTGATTACACGAGTCTGATCCATTCGGATGATCACATAGTCTTTTAAACCTTCAATATATATGATCTCCTTGAAATTAACTTTTACCAGTTTCTTATCAGCCTTTACGAAAAAGTATTCCTGTTGTTTACTACTATCTCCGCTGCCACTGTTGACTGAGGCACCATCCTTTTGCTGAAGCCCCACTTGTTCAATTGCTTTGTTTGCAGCCTTCATAAATCGATCTACAGAAATTGGCTTCAGTAGATAATCCAATGCATCTAGTTCAAACCCTTCAATTGCGTAATTGGGGTACGCTGTAGTAAAGATGACCAGTGGTGGTTTACTGAGTGTTTTCAAGAAATCGATACCTGTTAACTGAGGCATTTGAATATCGAGAAACATCAAGTCAATATCATTGTTCTTCAAAGCATCATTGGCTTCAAAGGCGTTGCTGCATTTCTTCACCAGGTTGAATTCGGGGATCTTTTCTATGTATGTTTCCAAGACATCTTGTGCCAAAGGCTCGTCATCGACGATAATAACATTTATCATAATCTAAGATTGAGTTAATCCAATTCGATATAAAGGTTGACCGCGTAGGTGGTTGGGGTGTCGTCAATATTGAGTTCGTACTTGTCGGGATATAGGAGATTCAATCGCCTATGTACGTTTACCAATCCGATTCCTCCACTTGGGCGATTTTTATCTTTTAAAGGAAGCTTCTCTGCTTTACTATTTTCTATAAAGAAATACACTTTCTTTTCTTCTACACTAAGCCTGATATTAACAAACCCCTGAGAGATTTGGTTGCTTAAGCCATGTTTGAAGCTATTTTCCAGAAACGGTATAAACATTAATGGAGCAATAGTTTGTTCACTAATCTTACCGTCCGTCTCGAAGGTAATAGCCACATTTTTACCCTGCCGCAATTTCTCGAGGTCAAGATAATTGTGAATGTAGTTCACCTCTTTGCTCAATAAAACCCGCTTCTCATTGCACTCGTACAGCATATACCGCATCATTTCCGATAACTTAATTACGATTTCTGGTGCTTTATCCGACTTCTTCAGGGTCAGGGCATACAGATTGTTGAGTGTATTAAACAGGAAATGGGGGTTGATTTGAGATTTCAAGAAGCGCAGTTCGGATTGCATCGTTTGCGTCTGCAATTGCTGTTTCTCTGTCACTTGCTGCACCCAATCCTTAACGATATTAACCAGGGTGGATGCCGAAACGATTACGAAGGTAAAAATGAAATACCAATTCAGGTTTTCAATCAATCCATTTTGTGCATCTGGGTTATTGGCATACTTGAAATAAAAGACAATTACTTTCAATGGGGTAATGACTACAGCAGAAAGGATCAGCAAGCCCCCATAAGTCAAAAACTTGTTCTTAGTCAGGTAATTAGGAATGAGATATTTTAGGTTGAAGTAGACTACTATGGCATAGAAGAATACATTAATAATCTCATTACTTAAAGCAAAGAGAAAGGTGTGCTTCTGATTATAAGTTTCGATCAGAGTTAGCAATAACAAGAAGAACAGCCAGAAGATAGAGTGATAAAACCACCGATGTCCGAACCATTCATAAACCTTGAATCTGTTGTTGCTCCGCGCTATGGTATCCATAAAGAAATCATGAAACTATAATATAACACTCTGCCGCTGTTAAAATAGTAATTAATTAGATAAAAGTCGGTTTCAGCTAGAAATATGCCCACATCTACCTCCCGTGACTCCCCTAGAGCAAAAAATTGAAGACTTAGGCATTATGGCTATTTGTAGGCGAAGAAACGGAAACAAGCACTGATAATCAGGAATTTTGCTACGAAAAGTATACATTTGCGCTTGTTTGAAACCTACGCTAAGATTTCGAAGTTATAATAACCGAAAAAGGTTAATATACATGGTGTACTTAACGCGGAAAGAACGATTTAATGCAGCTCACAAATTGTGGGTAGAGGCTTGGAGCGAAGAAAAAAACCTAGCGACTTTTGGCAAATGCGCTAATAGAAACTGGCACGGCCATAACTACTGGTTATATGTTACGGTAAAAGGAACGCCAGATCCCGTCACAGGCTTCATCATGGATGTCAAGCAACTAAGCAAGATCATCAAAGCAGTCATTACAGATAAGGTGGATCACAGTAATCTGAACCTCGATGTAGAATTCATTCCAGCTGGGATGCAGCCTACCACCGAGAATCTAGTTTTGCTATTTTGGAAACAATTGGAACCACATATCAAGGATGCTGAATTGCATTGCATCAAGTTGTATGAGACAGAAAATATCTATGCCGAATATTACGGCGAATAAATTGTCCTACCTATGAGTTATCAAAAGTCGGAACAGTACAGTCCTAAGGTCACGGAGAATCTGATGGAGAGTTTCAATGTGCTATTGCAGGAAGTAGGGGAGGACCCGGAACGCGAAGGGCTTGTCAAAACACCAGAGCGAGCGGCTAAAGCCATGCAATTCCTCACGCAAGGTTATGCCCAGGATGCAGAGCAGATACTTCGCTCAGCAATGTTCCAGGAAGATTATAGTGAGATGGTCATTGTTAAAGACATTGAACTTTATTCACTTTGCGAACACCATATGTTGCCTTTCTTTGGCAAGGCCCATGTGGCCTATATTCCAAATGGACATATTGTGGGACTGAGTAAAATTCCGAGAGTAATTGACGTCTTTGCAAGAAGGTTGCAGGTGCAGGAACGATTGACTGATCAGATCTTGCATTGTATTCAAAATACCCTTAAACCCCTTGGTGTGGCTGTTGTGATTGAAGCAAGACATATGTGTATGATGATGCGAGGCGTTCAAAAACAAAACTCGGTTACAACCACTTCTGCTTTCACTGGAGAATTCCAACGGGTAGAAACAAGAAATGAATTTTTAAATCTGATCAGTGCCAACTTGCATTGATCTTCGAAGTATAAGTACGCATGAAAGCATTTGTTTTTCCTGGACAAGGTTCCCAATTCGAAGGAATGGGCAAGGAAATGTACGATAATAATGATCTTGCTAAGTCTTTATTTGACGCAGCTAATGAGACTTTAGGTTTTGCCATCACTGATGTCATGTTTTCTGGAAGTAAGGAAGACTTGAAACAAACTAAGGTGACACAACCTGCTGTTTTCTTGCATTCCGTTATCACGGCCAAGATGACCGGAGACCAATTTCAACCGGATATGGTTGCCGGACACTCACTGGGCGAATTATCTGCCTTAGTCGCTGCCGGGGCCATGGCTTTTGAGGATGGATTGAAACTTGTTTATCAGCGCGCCTTGGCTATGCAGAAAGCCTGCGAATCTCAGCCAGGAACGATGGCTGCAGTTTTAGGTTTGGATGACGATGTGGTAGAAAAAGCTTGTGCAGAGATTGATGAAGTGGTGGTTCCTGCCAATTATAACTGCCCTGGACAATTGGTAATATCGGGTTCCTTGGCTGGTGTAGATAAAGGGGTCGCGAAAGTAACAGAATTGGGAGCTAGGAGGGCATTAGTGTTGGCCGTCGGGGGCGCCTTTCACTCACCTTTGATGGAACCTGCCCGTGAGGAGCTCATGACTGCTATCGAGCAAACGCCCTTTAATAAGCCTATCTGCCCGATTTATCAGAATGTGGATGCTCAGGCACAAACGGATCCGGAACAAATCAAGGCCAACCTTATCGCACAGTTGACAGCTCCTGTACGTTGGACACAAACGATGCTCAATATGCAAAGTGCAGGAATGACAGAATACATAGAAGTGGGCGGAACGGGGAAGGTTCTGCAAGGGTTTATAAAGCGTGTAGACCGCCGATTCCCGTCTTCTACACTCTCTGTCTAATTCGCATAATTGCCAACATTTGATTACCTTCAAACGTTTTTGTTACATAGGGGTGAATACTAGATTAACCGCATGATAGAAAAGGATGAAATACTTACGGGTAAGGTTTTGTTGGCTGAACCTTTCATGTTAGATCCTAACTTTAAGCGATCTGCGGTATTGCTTTGTGATCATGGTGATGATGGATCTGTGGGCTTTATTATGAATAAGCCTTTGAATATGCGGATTGATGATCTAATCGAAGATTTCCCTGAGTTTGAGTGTGAAGTACTCTTTGGTGGCCCCGTTCAAACCGATACTATCCATTACATTCACAATCTGGGCGAATTGTTGGAGGATAGCCTGAAAGTATCTGATGGCATCTATTGGGGAGGCGATTTTGAAAAACTCAAATTCTTGATCTCCTCCAATCTAATCGAACCTGGTAATATTCGTTTCTTTGTCGGGTATGCAGGTTGGACAGAAGGCCAATTGTTTGAGGAGTTTAACCTGGGATCCTGGGTGCTAGCCGATATGGATGCAAATTATCTCTTTAAATCAGAACATAAAGGAATGTGGCAACAGGTCATGTACAATAAGGGGGACCTTTACACGGTCTTGGCCCATATGCCGGATAACTTTTCCTGGAATTAGAGTAAAAGAATATAATCTAAGAATGGGAAAAAGCTGTACGTGGTTTCAAACTGCGTACAGCTTTTTCTATTAAGGATTTCTATCAGCATCAGCAGATACCTCTTCTGCGGGAGTAGCCTCCTCTGTAGAAGCGGCTGGCTGTTCCTCCTTCTCCTCCTCTTCCACATCCACTAGTTCTGGCATGTCGATGCCATTCAACATGTTAAGGAAATTATCTTTTGTTGCCTTAAATGCAGGTAGATCTTTCTCAGGAAGTGGCGCTGCTGGTGGGAAGCTCAAGCGTAGATGGTTGATTTGCTTGCCATTTTTCCAAAATCGGAAGCAAACGTGAGGACCGGTAGCTAATCCGGTGGAACCGACATAGCCAATGGTCTGCCCCTGCTTTACATGTACCCCAGCCTTGATCCCTTTTCCAAACTTTTGCATGTGTAAATACTGTGTTTGGATGTTGTCGTCATGTTTAATCTTTACATAATTTCCATTACCGCTGGTATAAGAAGCATTGAGGATCACACCGTCTCCCACAGCCATAATAGGTGTGCCATACGGAGCGGCGTAGTCAGTGCCATAATGTGGACGACGATATTTTAGGATAGGATGTAGTCGATTTAGGTTGTAATAGGAAGATATTCGCGAAGCTTTTACCGGAGCCTTGAGGAAGGATGTTTTCATTGGCTTACCGTCTAGGTCATAATAGCCTTTGTCCTTCTCTGTTTCGAAGTAAATAGCGTAGTATTCATTCTGTCCAGCATTCTTGTAATAAGCTGCATGGACTTTTCCTACACCTACTTCTTTTCCTTCTATATAGTTCTGGTCATACACCAGTTTGAATTCATCTCCTTTCTGTAGATGGTGGAAGTCAATACTCCATTGCAAAGCATCCTCCATCTTATCCGTCAATTCAAAGCTTAAACCCTGGCTGGTCATGGTCTTCCAAAGAGAGGATTGTACATAGCCAGAAGCGGTTTTCATCTCCGTGTTCACTTCTCTTTCAATCCGTTCCACTTGCAAGCTATCCTTCAGATGAAAAACAATGTATTCATAAACATTGGGCTCATATATGAAGTAATCCGCTCTTTGCGTGGAGTCTTGTGTAAGCACCATATACTCTTTACCCGCTTTGAAATGCCGAACATCAAATACGTCCTTCGCATTTCTGACTAGGCGATCCACATCAATATAGGGAACCTTATGTTTTTGAAGAATATCACCAAGGAAAGTACCTGAACGTATCTCATCTACGAAAACCTGAAAGGTGTCCAGAGCGAAGCCATACTTGAGATTGGGAACCACTGCTGGGAGGGCTCCAAGTTCATCAAATTTCAATTTCGGGGCTTCTTCAGGACTTCTTCCGTTAAAGAAGAGAAAGAAAATCGAGAAACTGCCTACTAGTACCGTTGATGTCAAAGCGAGGGGTAAAAACCATGAACTGCTCTTTGTCTTTCGCTTTATTCTCTGTAAAAACGATTCAACTTGATCCACAACTTGCATGTTTAGGTTAAAGATCCGATTACAGGCGATTAGGCAGCGAAACTTTTCGGGAGGCTACCTATCAGTAGTTTCTGGGATTGATGACCTAATAATCGGCTTTTTAAACCGGGTTTATTGCAAATATACTTTATCAATAGTGGTTTCCAAATTTTTAAGTGTTAAACCGATAACCTAACTTTGGGCGCAAATTTTGAAGCTATGTCCGAGTCATTTAAATACGATCAGAGAGGGGTTTCAGCTACTAAGGATGAGGTCCATGCAGCTATAAAAAATTTGGATAAAGGCCTTTACCCAAAAGCCTTTTGTAAGATACTGCCTGATATCTCTGGCGGAGATCCATCATATTGTAACTTGATGCATGCAGATACGGCCGGGACCAAGACTAGTTTAGCGTATTTATACTGGAAAGAGACGGGAGATTTGTCAGTATGGGAGGGGATAGCTCAAGATGCCATTATAATGAATTTGGATGATATGGGGTGCGTCGGTTGCCTCGATGATATTATTCTATCGTCTACCATTGGGCGCAACAAAAATCTGATTACCGGCGAAGTGATCAGTACGATTATCAATGCGACCGTAAGCTTGGTTGACCAGTTGAAGGAGTATGGTATTACCGTTCACCTGGCAGGAGGAGAGACAGCGGATGTAGGAGACATTGTTCGAACCATTGATGTCGGGTATACTGCATTCGGTAGATTGAAAAGAAAAGACCTCATTGTTAATAATATTCAGGGGGGAGATGTGATTGTGGGGATGGCTTCTTATGGGAAAGCCAGCTATGAAACGCAATACAATGGAGGCATGGGGAGTAATGGCTTGACTTCAGCTCGACACGATGTCTTCGAGGCAGAGTACAGAGGTAAATACCCGGACAGTTATGATGCCAATACGCCAAAAGAGCTGATTTATGCAGGATCAAAGAAATTGACCGATACGATTGAAGTGAATGGGGAGACAATTCCCATTGGTAAATTGGTATTATCCCCAACACGTACTTATTTACCTGTCTTAAAAGTACTGATTGATGAACTTAAGCCAGCCATCCATGGTCTAATCCACTGCACCGGTGGAGGACAAACTAAGGTGGGTAAATTCATAGATAACAAGCGAGTGGTAAAGAATCAAATGTTACCAATTCCTCCACTTTTTGAAATGATCCAGAAAGAATCAGGAACAGGCTGGAAGGAAATGTATCAGGTTTTCAATATGGGCCACAGAATGGAAGTCTATCTTCCAGAAGCTGAGGCAGATCGCGTTATTGCTATTGCAAAGTCCTTTAATATCGATGCTCAGGTGATCGGTCATGTAGAAGAGCATACGAGTAATGCCGTTCGTATAGATAGCTCATTTGGTCAATTTGATTATGATTTTGAATAGCCTCCTATATGCGAAAACAAGACAAAGCCAATGACATCGCTGCAATCTTAGCAGATCTTTACCCAGAGACTCCTATTCCCTTAGATCATCAAGATTCTTATACGCTTCTAGTGGCCGTCCTACTGTCTGCTCAATGCACTGATGAGCGAGTTAATCAGGTCACACCTCATCTTTTTGGAGCGGCAGATAATCCTACTGATATGGTGCAATTGGATGTGGATGATATCAAGGCTATTATACGACCCTGTGGGCTTTCTCCCCGAAAGTCAAAGGCCATCCACCAATTGTCTCAGATCATCTTAGACGAACATGGTGGAGAAGTACCCCAGTCATTCGAGGCGCTGGAAGCCCTGCCCGGGGTAGGACATAAAACAGCCTCCGTCGTCATGTCTCAGGCATTCGGCGTTCCAGCCTTTCCGGTTGATACGCATATCCACCGACTAGCTTATCGTTGGGCATTGAGTACGGGAAAGAATGTAGAGAAGACAGAGGCAGACTTAAAGAGGTTGTTTCCCCGAGAAAGTTGGAACAAATTGCACCTGCAGATTATCTTTTTTGGCCGACAATACTGTCCTGCTAGAGGTCATGACCCACACACCTGTCCCATCTGTAGTAAATATGGAAGAAAGACTCTTTTCAAGTAGATAAGCGGATCAGAATGGATAACCAAGTACTAGGTTAAAGGCTATATCTTTGAACTGGAACTTATTGAGTTGCACCCAGTAATCTCGTTCTCGAGCCAGCCCGTCCATAGCCCTTGTACTGGGGAACGGATTTCGCAATTTTATTCCCATATCTAGTCCAAGGATCACGTAAGTGAAATCAAACCTAATCCCCATCCCTCCACCTAGAGCAATCTGTTTATAGAAGACATCATTCACTGGATCTACACCAGTTGAGCAATCGGAGAAGGTCTGTCGCCGGAACAAGAACTGGGAACCACAACGAGATGGATCATGCCTGAGAGTCCAAACATTACCTCCATCTAGAAAAAGCGCACCCTTTAGCATCCAGAAAATATCAAAGCGATATTCCAGGTTAAAGATCAGTTTCAGGTCTCCGGTCTGGTAAAATCGCGTGGAATTTTGCTGTCTATTTTCGATGGTTAATGAATCCAAGAAGCCTCCTGGACCAAGCTCTCTGGGAAACCAGGCGCGTAAGCTATACGATCCACCCGCAAAGAACTGTTTGACATAGGGTACATCTGAAGTATACCCAAAGGGCGTAGCGATCCCGAAATTGATCCGACCAGCAAGGAGCTGTTTCGAATTTATGTCGATATATCGACGATAATCTAGATCGAACTTCAAATATTGAGAAAAATCGATGGTATTATTCAGTCGAAAGATAGTTGCTGTATCTCGGAAGGCATTATAAATTTCATTAGCCGCCCAGATTTCTGCCCCTGCTACTTCCAGTGAAAAGCTAAGATTACGGCGACCATTGAGTTTATTGGGCGTGCCAGTATTGACATAGCTAAGCTGCCTGAATAGAAGACTAACAAATAGCTGTTGTCCAAAACTTCTTTGTAAGAAGTCATTGGTAGCCAGGATGGTGTCAAATTGTGGTCGGGTATTCGGGAGTAGTAGATCAACTCCAACGTGGTCGATTATATAACGCTTGGTACTGCTACGCTGCAAGTCATATCCATAGGAAGCATTGAAGAAATTGTACTGATACCAATCCAACAGCAAAATGTAGTTGTAACTGCCAGAAATCCTGGTCCGTGCATCCTCTTCCATCACCTGATAGTAATCATCTCCTAGAAGTTTTGAATTCTTACCAGTAGGAATACTATTCAATATTTTCCACCCGCCCAGATAGTCTCTGAATCGTGGGAAATATAGGTCACTTTGTAGCCGAAAATCCACTGTATTCCAAAACCGGTTTCGGAAATTGACTTCAACACCAGCAGACATATTTGTAGCTAATATTTCGGCTCCACCAAATAAATTGCGATGCTGAAAAGTGGGACTCAGGGATATTCCAAGGAGGTTGGGGTTACTTACAGAAGAATTGGATCGGTTGGTATAGTTGAGCTCAAAATCGGCCCCCAGTTCCATCTTATAGTCAGGAGTGAGTTCTACCCGAAAGTTAATGACGTTGGGTTGAATACTATCAATGTCTTGCCGGATTCGCACGAATCGAAACGTGCCTAAATCCGAAAGATTCTTATTGGATTTGTCAAAGTTTTCTTGACTGAATAATTCGCCCGGCTTCAGATACATGGCCTGTATAATCGTCTTTGGCCGAACATCATTCCCCCGTTTACCATAAAAGAATTGATAACCCTCAATTACGGTATCCCTTTCCGTTTCTGTACTAAGAGTAGGGTCGAAGTCCGTATGTATTTCAATGGACCCCACACTGTATTGTCTATGTAAACTATCTCCAAAAGGAGTAAGTAGATTGAGGTATATATTAGCTAGGCCGGTACTTAGACTGGTGTCTACTTCCAACTGATCGAAATGATAGCTATACAGATCGGCAAAACCGTGATTGTTCATATACTTACTGATCCGTTGTTTGTCTTTTGAGAACAAATCTAAATCGAGGACTTCTCCAGGTTTAAGGTAGCTGTCCTCTTTTATCGTTTGTAAAATGGAGTCGACTAGGGGATCAGGGCTTTCGAAAAAAACACTATCAATTTTGAATTGAGGGCCGGTATTGATGTAATAAGTAACGTAGACTTTCTTCTTCTTTATCCTTGGGGCAGGAACATCGATATTGACTCGGTAGAAGCCTTTTCTTTTAAGGTACTTTTCCATATCCAATTTGGTCTCTTCTACCAGATCTGCATTGAATATGGTGGGCTCTTCACCTATCGAGTTTCTTTGAAAGCGATCCAATTGGGTGGTGTCACCCGCATCGGCACTTCGGAGATAAAACCATTCTCTTGGAAAAATGAAAAAGAATTTACCGTTGGGCTTCTGCTTATGAAGCAGGCTAAGTTCGTAATTGACGATACGTTTATCCTTGATCTTGTATTTGGGTTGGAATTCAACGATGTTCCCCTTTAGTAAATATTCATCCTCAGCCAAGTACTTGGCGGTACTACAGGAAGCCAACAAGAACAGTAGGAGAATAGATTGAATTGTGTATTTTGCGATCCTGTACATTGTTTAACTTTCTGAATATCAAGCGAGGATGGCTCTTTCGAAAAATGAGATCAAATACGTAAAGTCACTGCACCTCAAGAAGTTTCGACAAAAGTATAATAATTTTATTGTTGAGGGTGATAAAATCGTGCGTGAATTACTAGATGCTACTCAGTTCTCAATCGAAGCTCTCTATGCTGAAGAAAAATGGCTCAAGGCACATTCAGCCGGAATTCGACTAAATAATAGTCAAGTCTACCAAGTGGCCCCCTCCGAATTAGATCGAATTTCTTCCTTAAAGACGCCCAATCAAGTCCTGCTTATTGCACAGCAGCCGACTTTCCGTTATACACCTGACAAACTTAACAGTTCATTAAGTATATATCTGGATGACATTCGCGATCCTGGAAATTTAGGGACCATTATTCGCATTGCAGATTGGTTTGGCATCTCTAATATATTTTGCTCACCAGGCTGTGCGACCTGGACGAATCCAAAGGTTGTTCAAGCCTCCATGGGGGGCTTTTTAAGAGTCCAAATCCATACAATAGAACTACAGGAATTACGAAATGCGGTTCCCAAGCTCTCCATTCTTGGAATGATGCTGGATGGGCATGATATCCGGAAAATGGAAAGACCGAAAGCGGGCTTAATTGTAATTGGTAATGAAAGTCGGGGAATTACTCCTCTAAATCAAGGATTGTTGACAGATCGGATTACGATTCCACGTCCCCCAAAAGGAGGGGCAGAGTCATTGAATGCTGCCGTGGCAACGGGTATAATTTGTGCCCAATGGGCATTGGAGGAATAAATGAAAATAGCTCTTGGTTAATAATAAATATTTCACAAACCAAGAGCTATTCCTTAGAAGAGATTTAGCCTTTAAGAGTGCCATCTCTTTCCATTATTTTGACCAATTCTCTTTCTATATGCTGCGCTCCGCGTAGGTTTAGAGCGGCAATATTCCCTTCTCGGTCTATCATAAAGGTACGTGGAATGCTTCTCACGCCATAAGTCGCAGCTGGTAAAGATTCCCATTTCTTCAGATCAGACACATGATACTCCCAACTCAAGCCATCCTTCGCAATGGCATCCACCCAACGATCCTTGGAACGCTCAAGCAACTTCGTGACTTGATCTTCTGTCTGTAAACGTTGACGACTTCGAGTATCGACACCATCCAATGAAACGCTAAAGACAGTGAAGCCTTTGTCTTTGTATTTTTCGTAAACCTTAACGACATTTGGGTTTTCTCTACGACAAGGACCACACCAACTCGCCCAGAAATCCAACAATACCACATTACCTTTCAAGTCGGCAAGACTATATTGCTTCCCGCTTGGACTTTTTAAGGCAATATCTGGAGCGGGTTGTCCCACTCTTACTTTCTGGTTTGCCATTCTGGCTTGTTGCTGTCTTTCTACTTGAGCAAGATATTTTCCATATTCAACAGTATTGGCATCATTAGGCATATCAGCCTGTAACCTGACTTGCGCTTTCTTTTGAAGGGCCAAGAAATCCGGGTTGCCCCCCAAAGCCTTATAAGCGACAAAGGCACCCAAAAGAGGGTTGGAAACGGAGTCAATAAAATTCTCGATATCGTCAGCTTGATATTGTCGATTTACAAGACCATTCATAATTTGGGCCAAAGCTTGTGAACTCTTCGAGCCAACAACTTCAAAGTTATATTGCTGGATGGTGTTCAGATCACCATTAATAGTCACTGTTTTCTCAGATCCATCAAAGAAGAGATTTACCCGCTTGGCTCCGATTCGGAAATTATAGATGCCTGGCGTTAAGGGGGTCTCAAAATGCATTGAGAAATTGCCAGATGCATCAAGGTCAGTTTTACCAATGACACTATTGGCCTTTCCCATCACCACCTGATCTAGGAAAACTTGCAGATTTTGTGCATTGGCCAAAGTCCCTTCCACGGTTTGTCCAGAGGGGGCGCAAGACCATTGAGTCGCTGCCAGCGCCATCAAAAGAATTAGAGTATATAGATTTTTCATGTCCAAAAGGAATTTATAAATAGCTAAAGTTTGGGACGAAAAAAGGGGAGAATGGGCAATAGTAGTCCACCTTCCGTATCCATTTTCTGCGTGCTAAAGTACAAATTTATGAAGGATTCATGGCTTGATGATAAGAACAGCCCGCATTTAACATAGGCTTAAGAACCTACTAGCGGCAATGTCGCCAATAACACACTTATTTTTAATATGTATTGCAAGATCCCGTTGATTACTGCACCAAATAATTTACATAAAAGAAAACCACTAAATAGATCCACAAAATATCGAGGAAGTGCCAGTAGATGGTAAGTAAACGTAACCGAAGGCGCTTTTCGGGATCGGAGAAGTAGATTAAGACGCTAACAGGCTCCTTCATATATTTTTTAGCCTTCCAAAGAAATAAACCCAGAAAGGGAAGCCCACCGATAACGTGAGCAAAATGAAGTGCTGAAATAACATATAGATAGCCTGCGGAAGGATCTGTGCTGACGTAGATCTGTTCCTGAAATAACTGTACCCAGGCGAGGTATTGAGCAAACATAAATATCAGAGATAACACAATGGTCAATACAAGCATCCCTTGATAACGTTCTGTCTGATCGGCTAGGTAAGCTTTCTTGGCTTGCATCATAGACCAACTGCTGCCTAATAAGATGACGGTATTAAAAGCAAATAACCAGGGCAGCTTTACGGGGGGTAAGCCGTTCTGTACCCTAGTGTAGATGAAGGCTCCACTTAGACTCAGAAAGAGAACAGACAGACTGAACAAGAGCAACATCAAGTAGATGTTGTGCGGATGAAATGTGAAATTCTGGTATTCGTCGTAGTTCGTTTCCTCAGAGGATTGACTCATGTCGTAGTGTTTTAGTAGCCGCAAATCTCTTTTGCCTTAGCGTGCCGTGATTAGGGAATCTTCTATTTCAATGTCAAAGGTCCATTATTTTAGGATACAGTAGTTAGTGACTACCTACCTGCGTAGCTATTTTGTGTATGCCCTGATCTAAATCGCTTAGATTCCTACAGCTTGAACAAGGATTTGAGAATCTTGTTCTTCCGCGTCCCTTCATCTCTAAAAGTTTTTGTATTTACCGGTCACTTATTTGATTGAAAGTATGGGCTTACTTGGGCATCATTCTTTCATCGAAAATAGTAAACAAGAAGATTGTTGGAGAAGTACCTTGTTTTTTTCCGTAAAAAATCTATTTCTCGCTTGCACGAATTGGTGAGGCCACACTTAGATGAGATAGATAAATGACAAGAGAAAGCCCTGTAATTCATTTTTGCGTGTATTCAGGTACGAGAATTATCGAAGAACCTTTACTTTTAGGCTTCATCGCAGAAAAGATTTTATGAAAAAATGCCAGCAGTGCGGCACGGAATTGCCTGTAGAAGCCAAGTTTTGTTTCAATTGTGGAGCTCCACAACGGGAATTGTCTGGAGAAGAACAAGTAGTTTTTGAGCCTGGCACGGATCTCACCCAAAGAATTATTGATCAGTTCTTCCCAGCATTGCAAACTCGCGTAAGTGAAGAGATGATGGGTGGAGATTATGCCCGATACGCGGAACGGGTATACGAATCAGGTTTCCGAGATTTATTGCACCGAAGAGCAGGAGGCATTGCAGATAAAATCGAGCAATCGCATGCCGAAGGACTGATCGATCAGCAAGCCATTGATTATTGGATTGAGAAATTCAATAGCGAACTGTTGGATTATTTCTTGGTTAGGCATTGCAAAGACCTAAACCCATTGCCCATTCCAGAAGCCATCCTTAGGTACCAGGATGCTACTTGGCCTGCACTCGACCTCTTTCAATTGGCCTTGGACTATTTGGACTTTGCCCATGAGAAGGAGGTGGTCTATACTGATTTCCTGGTTATGCCTATGGATAAACTCCGCAACGCCTCAAAGTCCTTCTTATTTCCGGCGCCTAAAGAGAAAATTCTGCTGATTTGTGATCAAAGCTTATTTGGCTCCTGCAAAGAAGGTTTCGCACTCACCGAAAATGCCTTGTATTGGAAAGCGCATTTAGAAAAACCACAGCAGGTTGCTTACAACAACATACAACAGGTCAAACGTAGTAAGGAATGGCTGATGATCAATGAGCTATTCTTTAATGTCAATGCAGGCTTTAACCTTAAAATGATGAAGTTTCTCAAGAAGATAAAGCAACTGCAGCAGAGCCCGATCTAATAAAAGCTTGCTAATTGCGTATAGTTCATCTCATTGCTACTTAGGCCATTTTCAAGATTCAATACATCGAAAAAGCGACCAAGGATCACCGATTGCGATACTCAACATGACACGTAGAGAAAACCCTTTGACCTACACTTCCTAATCCACCCGAGTTCCAAACCGCCATAAGAACAAGAACAAGGCCAATAAACTCACCAGTAACAACATAAAGCAGATCATCCAACCGCCACCCAATAAGGTAGAAACGCCCCCAGCTATCGCACTAACCGTACCTACGACCAGGGCATACGGCAATTGGGTCCGTACGTGATCGATATGGTTACAGTTGGAGGCCAGTGAACTCAGTATAGTAGTATCTGAGATTGGAGAACAATGATCTCCTAGTACAGAGGCAGCCAATACTACCGAAATAACATTAAACAAAATCTCAGAGGAATGCGCATCTGAGATACCTTGTGCTTGACAGATGGCCCAAGTGGTTGGTATGGCAATAGGGTAGAGGATAGCCATGGTACTCCAGCTAGAACCTGTAGAAAAAGCGATCAATGCAGATAGTACGAAAATAAGTACAGGCATCAAATAAGGATTGATGCTATCTTGTAGTGCTGAGGTCAAGAAGGTAGCCGTATGTAATTCTTCTGTGGTAGTAGCTAAAGACCAAGCCAAGGTTAAGATAATCAAGGCTGGAAGCATAGTTTTGAAACCTGTGGTCAAGGTGCTGATCGTATCAGCCAAGCGCATAATTTTGCCAGATAAGGTCAAAATAATGGCGGCCAAGACACCCGATAGAGAGGCCCATAGTAAGGCAACATAAGAATCTGCTGCTCCAATCAAAACTCCCAGTTTCATGAAGAAACCACCATTGGGATCAGGAAGCAGTGCACCGAGGTTTGACCAAACGGACCCCCAAGATGCGGAGACGTTGTTTACGCCTTCCTCCATCAAAGCCGAGTAAGAACTACTAATTCCGGTATCTATCAATCCGAAGATCGTCATTAGGATTACGAGACTGACAGGAATAACTGCATTATAACCTTTCAATGGGGCATTGGCTACAGGATCCAGGTTCTCTAATTCTTGTTCATGCCCGGTTACCTCACTCTGTACCTTAGAAACTTGGCCAGTTGAGCGAGCGCGTTGCTCCGCTTTCAACATTGGACCAAAATCCTTCTTGAAATAGATAACCATTAAAATGAAGGACAAGGTTAATATGGGGTAGAAAGAGTACTTCAGAGAACTGATGAAGATGGAATACGGAGTCGTATTCTCGAATCCTGCAATCTGACTCATACCGTCATCAATATAGCCAAGCTCTGCCCCAATCCAGGTGGTGATAAAGGCTACCGCAGCAACGGGGGCAGCCGTACTATCCACGATATAAGCTAACTTCTCTCTGGAAATCTTGAATTTATCTGTGACGGATCGCATGGTATTACCCACAATCAAGGTATTGGCGTAATCATCGAAGAAAATAGCTACACCCAGTAACCAAGTGATGGCTTGAGCACTACGAGGAGATCTTGCATATCTAGATAAAGATTTAACGACACCTGCCATACCTCCATTTCGTGAAATGATGGCTACCATACCCCCAATCAACAAAGAGAATATAATTACAGATAGATGTCCACTGTCATTAAGTGCACCAATGATATATTTCTCTACAACTTGTAGAAAACTCAATACAAAATAGTAGAGCGATTCTAAGCGCATTCCTCCCGCAATAAAGGCCCCGACCCAAATTCCGACAAAGAGAGAAACGACTACCTCCTTGAAGAGCAAAGCAAGCACTATGGCGATAAGCGGAGGTAATATGGATAACCACATCGGGATTTTGCGTAGACGCACACCACCTTTGGAATACTTTGAAGCATGGTAAAGTTGGTAATCCCCTTCCGGCGGATGTAGTAGGAGTAATTCTCCAGCCGCGTCTACTTCGCGAGTAAGCGCTGCTCGGCCTTCCTTAAAAAGAATAGATGAAGATTCACCATTGATACTAATTTGCCCCTCTCCGTCCAATCCTGGTGCGTTGAAAACAATATCGTCATCAACTACAATCAACTTATACTCTTGTATCCTGACTTGCTTAATGGGTTCATCAGGGACAATGCGAATATTGCTGCTGGTATCTTGTTGACTCCAAAGGCTGTTGCTGAAGAAAAGGAGGAGGATAAAGCTTAGTGAAAAATGATTTCTCATTAGTAGTTTTTTAATGGCCGGCAATAGCTATCTGAATGACAATTCCGGTTATTTTTACCCCTATATATACTTTCAAAGCAAGTGAGAGGTTTCTTTTGAAGCAGAAACTTAAAAAAGAGAAGACTTTATTCTAAAATAGTTTTACAGTAGAAGGAAGATGAATTTTGTGGCTGATCAAGACAGCCCCAAACCCTAATAGCCGTAGCTCTTAAGGGGAGGACCGAACGCAGGACCAATAGCTATCGGTAGCAAAAGGCATTTTTTGCTGCATACAAATTATTTTAGAATAAAGTCTAGTATACGCCCTGAGAATTTTGAGCAGAGTATTCTAGTCAAAAAATTGTGCCCAAAATAAGCGAGGCGTCCTAAAGAAGGCCTACTCAACAACGCAAAAATTTACAGGGAATCAAATGTATTAATACGTAATGATAAAAAATAAAATGAAACCCTTGGAGGAGAATGAGGATTTTCCCGTAAAAAACCTGGGGCTAAAGGCGTTGAATGTGATGGGGTTAGCTGTATTCCTGACCTTGATTACGTCGATTTCTGCCTTCACTCAAAACCTCTTGCCTTGGGATGCCAGTTTCCAGGATGGAGCTAGTAGGACTTATCCTATGCCCTTGGTGGGCGGATTAAATTCACCTCAACTTTCGGAGGTAGATTTGAATAATGATGGAATTCAAGATTTATTTGTTTTCGATCGATCTGGAAATAAACCCTTGACCTTTATCAACGATGGTATTGCCGGACAAAGCAGCTATCGATATGAACCCGATTATTTGACAGGCTTTCCGATTATTATCAATTGGGCCCTGCTACGGGATTTCAATGGTGATGGGATTATGGATCTTTTTACTTTCCCTAATCTACAGGTAAATGGGATTATGGCCTATCAGGGAAGGTATGTAGATAATAAGATTCACTTTGAGGTGATTGTATTCGAGCGCCCCTTGAATGTCATTTATTTCTCTCCCAGCAGTGGTAATGACTTACCTATCTTTATCAGCAATATTGACTACCCAGCTATTGATGATCTGGACTGTGATGGGGATTTGGATATATTGACCTTTAATTCGACGGGAGGGTTTATTGAATTATATGAAAACCAATCTATAGAACGAGGCTTTGGAAGAGATACTCTCTTGTTTAGTCTCACGGAACGCTGTTGGGGAGGTTTATTTGAAAGTGGCAGTTCCAACCAGGTAGACCTATCCAGCGGGCCGAATGACTGCTTTAGCCCAATGATAGGGGAATCACCGGTGGAAGAAAGGCATACCGGATCTACACTGCTCACTTTTGATGCTGATGGTGATGGCGATCGGGAGTTACTACTGGGCGACGTCTCTTTCGATGCGATGAATTATCTAACTAACCAAGGGGATTGTGAAACAGCCTGGATGGGACTTCAAGACCCTGCCTTTCCCAGCGATGATCAGTCAGTTAATTTGCCAGTATTCCCTGCTGCTTATCATATCGATATTAATAATGATGGCCAAGCGGAAATAATGGTAGCTCCTAATGTAGATGCTGGAGGAGAGAGTAAAGAGGTGCTATGGCAATATAGTAAAGGTGTAGGAGAAGGGAGCTCAGGTTTTGGCTTGGTGCGCAAAGACTGGCTCGTATCCGATATGATTGATCTTGGAGAGAACAGCTATCCTTGTTTTGTAGATTTCAATCAGGATGGTGTAACGGATATTGTGGTGGGTAATGGGACATTTTACGAGCCTTTAGGTGCTAAAAATGCCAGAGTGTTCTATTACGAAAATGAAGGCACAGATAATGAACCAGCCTTTCAATTGCAGAATGAGGATGTCTTTAACTTAAATCAATTTAGTCAAGCTGCTACAGATTTTGCACCAACTTTTGGTGATCTAGATGGAGACAAGGACTTGGATGCCATCATCGGCGAAGTCAATGGACAGTTGTTCTATTCAGAAAATACAGCAGGTGAAGGCCAGCCGATGACCTTTGCCAATGTGCAGTATGGATACATGGGAATAGACATCGGTTTCAATAGCCGTCCTCAGTTGGTAGATGTTAATGGAGATGGACTTTTAGATCTTTTGATTGGGGAGATGAGCGGGAACATCAACTATTTTGAGAATCAAGGCACCGCAATGAACCCTTCTTTTGTCTCTGATCCTACAACCAGCCCAAACGTAATGGTGTGGGGTGGGGTAGTAGCGCAAACAGATGGCTTGGCATTTTCTGGTTATAGTAGTCCTTTTTTGACGATGGTTGATGAGGAGTGGCAGCTATTTGTGGGAAACCGAATCGGTACGATCGAGCGATACGGAGACATCACTGGCAATTTGGACGGGACTTTTACTTTTCTGGGAGAGGTGCCTGGGCTTGATGCTGGAACTGAAGCAACAATCTCTCTAGCCAATATTGGTGATGATGAATTTTTAGATTTGATCATTGGAAACCAGCGAGGCGGGATTGAGGTATGGCACACAGCCTATGCACCATTGCTGAATGTATCCAGTGTTGGGGATCGACCCTTATCTTCTATTGCTTGGAGAATTAGTCCTAATCCCACCAAGGATCAGATTGAGATACGTTTAGAGGAGCAGAGGGGTAAGATATGGCACTGGGAGATATTTGCTTCAAACGGACAACGCATAGCCGATGGGCAAGCTAATGGAGCCTTAGCTAAGGTGACTTTAGGCGTTCAACCCACCGGCGTGTATTGGGTGCGTATTTTGGTGGATGGACAGGTTGCTACCAAAAAGTTGATTCTAGTGGACTAACGAGCCCCAAAAAGAAGACTGCCGATCCGGACCATAGTGCTTCCTTCTTCTTGGGCAATTGGATAATCACCAGACATGCCCATGGATATTTCTGTAAAAAAGGCTTGGTCGGCGAAGAAATCATTCTTTAGCTTATCGAAGCAAGATTTGAGGCGTCGAAATTCCTGGCGCACCTGGGTGTGGTCATCTGTAAAAGTAGCCATCCCCATTACCCCTCTAATTTGCACATTTTTCATTTGTTGAAAACTTGGACTTCTCAGCAAGTTTTGCGCATCCTCCTCGCTTAGGCCGAACTTAGAATCTTCTGCTGCGATTTTGATCTGCAACAAACAATCTAAAGTTCTTTCGTTGCGGGTAGCTTGCTTGTTGATTTCCTTTAAAAGTTTAAGGCTATCAACGGAGTGAATGAGGGTGACGAAAGGAGCGATGTATTTTACCTTGTTGGTTTGTAAATGACCTATGGCATGCCATTGAATATCCTTGGGCAAGACGGCTTGCTTGTCGACTAATTCTTGCACTCGATTCTCACCAAATATCCGCTGCCCCTGATGATACATATCTAGTATCTGGGCCTCGGACTTTGTTTTGGAAACAGCCACTAGCTGTGTTTGGGTCTTAGCCAGTTGTGCAAGGATTTCCTGCAGCATATTATGTTTTATTTAACAGTGTATGGAAAAATACGAGCATAGAAGCTTCCGTTCTCATTTAAATGCGTTAGCGTACTCACTTGTTCAATCACCAAATGAAGCTGGATCATGCAGAACCGCAAATTTAAACGAGCCGCGAGAATAAACAGGGCAAAAGCCTTTTTATTTACCCTTTTCTTTCATGTCGTAGCCATTGGTGCATTCATGAATGATGAAGCTTACGCAAAATTGGCTGAACGTTTGCCAGACTCCGTAACGGAATGGCTTGGGTGGGAAGTTGAAGCTGCCGAAAAAGTGGAGGACGATAAAGACCTGCTTAGGCCTTAGTACATTGACAAGGTACAGCGGATTTCCACTGTACCCTTAATGAATAGAGATAGATGGAATCACTTGCCAAAAGCTTAAAAGAGCCCATGTAATTCGGCGCGGACTAAATCCACAACCTGTCCTAGGTCTTCCGCTTTGTTTTTGAAATCCAGATCATCCACACTAATCACCAATAAACGTCCTTCTTCGTAGGTGTTGATCCAATTTTCATACCGTTCGTTCAAACGTTTCAAGTAATCCAGACTCATGTTACCCTCATAATCTCTACCTCGTGCTTGAATGTGAGAAACCAAGGTAGGAATGCTAGCCTTGAGGTAGATTAAAAGATCTGGTGGTTGAATCTGGGAAGACATGGTCTTGAACAACTCAAAATAATTTTGGAAGTCCCGACTAGGCATTAGTCCCATATCATGCAAGTTAGGTGCAAAGATATAAGCATCTTCATAGATGGTTCTATCCTGGATCACAGTGGTGTCGCCATCCAGTATTTTGAGAATCTGTTGGTATCTGCTGTTTAGGAAGTAAACTTGCAGGTTGAAGGACCACCGTTGCATATCCACATAGAAATCACTCAGATATGGATTGTTATCTGCTGATTCATAGTGAACATCCCATCCGAAATTCTTTCCCAATTGGGTGCAAAGAGTGGTTTTTCCTGCTCCGATATTCCCAGCTATGGCTATATGTTTGACCTTTGGCGTTGACATGTTTTCGATTATCATATGTAAGCAACATATTTCCTACAACTAATCCCGCAGGCAGCATTGGAACAAAGAACCGGAAGTGATGGTTCTTACAATTACACTTCCTCTTGTATCCGCAGCTTATCGTACAGAATTTTGGTGCAGTAGGTGAGTTGCCGTAAAGTTAGAATGAGACTGACGGGCACGAAAATAAAATTTATGCTGGAATTCTTGAATTTTTTGGGCAGTTAGATTGCCCTCGAAATGAGCAAATCACTAACTTGGCCGATGATTTTGTAACGAACTTCGATTTATTTGTTATGAATATAGATGAAAAACTAATTTCACGCCTAGAACATTTAGCCCGGCTGGAGTTATCTGATACGGAGAGAGAGGGTATCCAAAAAGATCTAAATAACATTTTGGGTATGGTAGAAAAACTAAACGAATTGGATACAGATAAAGTAGAACCACTCGTTTATGTTAGTGAAGCGCAGAATGTATTGCGAGAGGATAAGGTAAACCATCAGATTCCTAGACAAAAAGGTTTACAAAATGCACCGCAGCAAAATGGCGAATATTTTGAGGTGCCAAAAGTGATTGATCTGAAGTGATAAAAATGAATATATGAATTCCATCATCTCCGTTAGCGAACTGAAGAAGACCTACATCATGGGCCCGACCCAGGTGCACGCGCTAAAATCCATCACACTGGATATCGATAAAAATGAATATGTTGCCTTGATGGGCCCTTCGGGTTCAGGTAAATCCACTCTCATGAATCTCTTGGGATGTCTGGATACACCTTCTGCCGGCGATTATATTCTAAACGGTACCAATGTAAGTACGATGACCGATGGAGCCCTGGCTGAAGTGCGAAACAAGGAGATTGGGTTTGTATTCCAGACTTTTAACTTACTACCTCGCTTAACTGCCTTGGACAATGTGGCCCTGCCACTAGTCTATGGGGGTATTAGCAAAGCGGCACGATTGGAAAAAGCACGACAGGTGTTGACCGATGTTGGACTTGGAGATCGAGTAGATCACAAGCCGAATGAGTTATCAGGTGGACAGCGACAGCGGGTGGCCATTGCTCGTGCCTTGGTCAATGATCCTTCCATTATCTTAGCAGATGAGCCTACGGGTAACCTGGATACCAAGACCTCCATAGAGATTATGGGGATCTTTGAGAAAATCCATTCAAGGGGCAATACGGTTATTTTGGTGACGCACGAACCTGATATTGCAGATCATGCCCATCGGATTATACGATTGAGAGATGGTTTGGTAGAAACTGATAAGAGAAATGAGAATATCGTTCGCGCGGATGATCCAACTCACCGCTACAACGTCAAGTAGCTATTTCAGAAAAGGAATTTTTGAAAAATATTTGCGGAACACCCTTTCCTTCGATCCAAAATCGAGGAAAGGGTATTTTTTTTCATCTTTACGAGCAAAAAAGTATGGCATTCAAGATATATACTAAAACAGGAGATAAAGGAGAAACCGGATTGTTTGGTGGCCGACGTCTACCCAAAAATCATGGCCGAATTGAAGCCTATGGGACGGTTGATGAATTGAACGCCTTCATTGGCCTACTTAGCGACTATGTGGAAATACCAGTCATAGTAGAAGAGCTAAAGGGAATACAGGACCTCCTGTTTGTGATTGGAGCTAACCTGGCCTCAGAGCCGAAGAAGGAAAATGCTGTTCCCGATCTTACTACGGATGATATACAATTGCTGGAACAGGCTATTGATCGAATGGATGCCTCCTTACCGCCGCTAAAGCACTTTATTCTGCCAGGCGGTCATCCTGCTGTTTCTCATGCTCATGTTGCGCGTACGGTTTGCCGCCGAGCCGAGCGGCTGGTGGTGGCATTAGCACATGAAGAAGTTGTGGCAGATATAATAATTCGGTATCTTAACCGGCTATCAGATTACCTGTTTGTCCTGGCAAGAAAAATAGGGCATGAGTTGGGTGTAGAGGAACGTAAATGGGAGCCCCGTAAGGCCTAGTCCACTAATATTAACCCCAAGCAGGATTCATTAAAAAGAAGAACCAGACTCAATGGAAGATAAGCCTGCAATAAGGAATAGCTCAAGATGGAAAGGTTTACTCCGCTACTTGATGGTGGGGGCCGTGGTGGCTTTCATAAGTTTTCTATTTCCGAACAATGTCAAATTTAAGTATGAGTTCGAGCCGAGACAATCATGGCGGTATGATGACCTCTATGCTCCTTTTGATTTCGCGATCCTCAAAACGACTGAGGAACTAAAGCAAGAACAAACCGCGCTCGACGCTAATTTTACCCCCTATTTCTCCGAAGACCCGAATGTGGTGAAAGAGGCAAAAACTAATTTCGAGACTTCTTTCAATCAATTAAAAACAGAGGCACTTGGGGGAGACTTATTCCAGGACGTAAAGCGCAAACCTGAGGAGTATCTCAACTATGGACAAGATTTACTTAACAAGATTTACGATCGAGGAATTATCGAACTCGATAGCTTTTACCAACAGAAAGGGAATGACTTTGTGGTAAATATCGTACGCGGGAATACGACCTACCGACAAACCTTGGACAATCTTCATACCCTGAGCTCGGCCAAGAGTTTACTAAGTGATTCTCTACCTTATAGCCCCCTCAGGGAACCAGAATTCCTATTTCCTATCCTACAGCAAAACATAAAAAGTAATCTTTTCTTGAATGATACCTTGACACAGAAATTTCGAGCTGATCTACTGGCAGAGATATCTGGTACTCGAGGCATGGTGATGAAGGGCGAATTGATTATTCCCAGAGATGGGATTGTGACAGAAAATATTTACCAAAAACTAACCTCCTATAAGCGCGCCTATGAAGAAGAGTTGACAGAGAAGAAGTCGCATTGGATGGTTTTCGCAGGCTATTTCCTTTTGACGGGTATCATCCTGGGGGTCTTTCTGTTATACCTGCAGTTTTATGCTAAAAAAATATACCATAATCTTGGAGAACTATTGTTTTTCTTCGTTTGGTTGGTCGTTTTTAGTTACCTAGTGTATCTGGTAGAGCAGGTGGGAGGGTTGAGTGCCTATCTTATACCTTTCTGTATCATTCCCATTGTGATCAATACCTTTTACAATGAGCAATTGGCGCTGTTTACACATATCATTGCGGTATTGATCGCCAGCTTTTTGTCTTCCTTAGGATACGAGTTTACCTTCTTGCAAATCCTGGCAGGAATCGTAGTCTTGTTGGGAAAAATCAATACCCAAGATTGGTCTCGGTTCTTTTACTCCATGTTGTTCCTTTTTCTCAGCTTTGGATTGGGGTACCTAGGCTTATCCTTGATTCAGGAGGGCGGGTGGCAAACCATTGATTGGTCAGTTTATTCCTGGCTTTTCTTTAATGTGATCTTTACGCTCTTGGCCTTTCCTTTGGTTCCATTGTTGGAACGTGTCTTTGGATTCTTTACCTCGCCGCTGACCCTTATGGAACTTTCTGACCTCAACAAGCCTTTGCTGCAGGATTTGGCACTAAAGGCGCCTGGGACCTTGCAGCATTCTTTGCAAGTGGCGAATCTTTCAGAGGCGGCAGCCAGAAGAGTAGGTGCAGATCCGCTTTTAATCAAGGTAGCAGCACTGTATCATGATATTGGTAAAACAGAACAACCCGCTTTTTATATTGAAAACCAAAGTGGAAAAAATCCGCATGATGATATTAATGCACTGGAGAGCGCCAAAATCATTATTGCACACGTAACCGAAGGTGTGAAAATGGCTAATAAAGCTAAGCTTCCTAAAGTGTTGATTGATTTCATCAAATCTCATCATGGGACAACTCGAGTAGAGTATTTCTATCGTAAGCATTTGGCCGCAAACCCGGAACACAATTTTGACGAGAGTCTGTTTGTATATCCAGGACCGCTGCCCAAAACAAAGGAAGAAACCATTTTGATGATGGCTGACTCCGTGGAAGCGGCCTGTAAAAGCTTGAAAAACCCCACGGAGAAGGCCTTGATGGACTTGATCGATAAGGTGATCGAAGGAAAGATCACGAGGGGACAATTTGAGGATTCAGAAATGAATTTTAGAGAATTGGAGGCTTGTAGGGCAGTATTTAAGCAGGTGATGAAATCGGTGCATCATGTCCGGATTGAGTATCCTGAGGAACAGAAGAATACCGAAGAATCCGAATCTGTATCAGAAAAATAAAAATTCCTTCTCAGCTAGGGAGGAGAAGGAATTTTGAATAAGATATATGTTCTTGTTTCCTATAATTCTTGCAAAGCAGCAGCCTCAGATTTATTGGCTCTGCGTACGACAAACCATTCATAAGCACCAAATAGCAAGGCACTATACACTAAGTTTCCAACCAAGGTGTTTCGGAAAAATGGAATGCCTGCAATATAGCTTTTTACTAATCCGTTTAAGTCCTTAGTGTAGATCGGATCTGCTAGCATTGAGGCGAAATTGGTTACCAAAAAGAACAACACAGCAGCTACGGTTGCAGCCCCAATTACGCGAATTGTATTTACTTTCTTCAGGAAGAAAATACCTAGGATAACAATGATTCCCAAGCAAAGGTAACTAGCTGGATAGCCCATCCAAGAAAAGCTTGGATAATACTCAGCATAAACTACATTATCTAGGATTAGGTCACTAACCCACCAAGCGGCTAAAGGGATCAGAAAAGCGAGTTGTTTCTTGGAGAAATATGCTGCACCAAAAAGAGCGATAGCTCCTAGCGGTGTGAAGTTGGGCGCGTGAGGCAGAAATCGACTCATCGCAGCCAAAAAAATCATGAATATGATGATGCCCGTTTGCAGTTTCAAATTATTCTTCATATCGAGGATATAGATGATTCGGCACAAAAATAACCAAAATATTATTTGTAGTTTAGCGGCCACAATCCAAAAGCTTTAAAACCTCAGGTAAAGCCCTGCTGGCCAAATCGTTATTATATGAAGTTTTTCAGATTACTCTCAATCGCCCTCTTCCTTTGTGGGGCCTTTACTCAAATGGTCTCTGCTCAAGCCGATCGTTGGCAGCAGAAAGCAGAATACAAAATGAATGTGGATTTTGATGTCAAGAAGCATCAATATACGGGCGAACAAACCCTTACCTACCACAACAATTCCCCAGAAGTTTTAGACCGCGTGTTCTATCATTTATACTTCAATGCCTTTCAGCCAGAAAGTATGATGGATATGCGTTCGCGTAATATTGCTGATCCTGACCCAAGAGTGGGATCTAGGATTAGTAAGCTAAATAAAGACCAAATTGGCTATCATAAAGTACTGAGCCTCAAGCAAGACGGAAAAGCCGTCGATTTCGAAATGGTCGGAACAATCCTAGAGGTACAACTAGCACAACCTATTCAGCCCAATACCAGTACTGTATTGGAAATGACTTTTGAATCGCAAGTTCCTGTACAGATTCGTCGTTCCGGGAGAAATAATGCAGAAGGGATTTCTTACAGTATGGCACAATGGTATCCCAAGTTGTGCGAATATGATTATCAAGGATGGCATGCCAATCCTTATATTGGAAGAGAATTCTATGGGGTCTGGGGAGATTTTGATGTGACCATTTCAATTGATAAAGATTATATCGTAGCTGCTTCAGGCTACTTGCAAAATCCTAATGAAATTGGTTATGGCTATGAGGAAGAAGGGGCAAAAGTGAAACGTAAGGGCAAGAAGTTGAAGTGGCATTTTATAGCCCCACAAGTGCATGATTTCCTTTGGGCTGCTGATCCAGATTATACACACGATAAATTGAAGCGCAAGGACGGTACCGTATTGCACTTCTTTTACCAGAAGAATGATAATACGGAGGAAAATTGGGGCAAGTTGCCAAAAGTAATGGACCGAGCTTTCGACTTCATCAATGAGCACTACGGTCAGTACCCCTACAAGCAATATTCCTTTATTCAGGGAGGGGACGGTGGTATGGAATACCCCATGGCTACTTTAATAACAGGAGAGCGTTCTTTTCCAAGTCTAGTAGGAGTATCCGTTCATGAACTGATGCACTCATGGTACCAGATGATTTTGGGTACCAATGAAAGCCTATATGCTTGGATGGATGAAGGATTTACTTCATACGCATCGGCGGAAATAAATAACTTCTTGAAGAAGGAAGGTTTACTCCCCGGCAGAGTCAGTGAGAAGCCACATGCAGGGTCTACTCGAGGATTCAGCAACTTTGCCAAGAGTGGTATAGAAGAACCACTCAGTACGCACTCGGACCACTATCGGACCAACAGCGCCTATGGAACAGGTGCCTATAGTAAAGGCCGATTGTTTCTCAGTCAGTTGGGTTACATTATTGGAGAAAAGGCTTTGGCAAAGACTTTGTTGGACTATTTTGAGACTTGGAAATTCAAACATCCGAATGCCAATGATTTTGTTCGGATTGCTGAAAAGGCTTCTGGCTTGGAGTTGGACTGGTACCGAGAATACATGGTGAATACAACCCATGTGGTAGACTACGGAATTAGTAATGTACGATCAAATGGAAGCCAAACTACGGTCAGCCTGCAAAAGGTGGGTTATATGCCGATGCCGGTGGATGTAGTGATCACCTACAAAGATGGGAGTAAAGAGGTGTATAATATTCCGTTACGTATGATGCGCGGGAACAAACCGCAAGAAGATTCTGAGGTACCGCAGAAGGTAATTGAGGATTGGCCTTGGACACATCCGGAATATTCGTTTAATTTGCCAGTAGCAATGGATAAGATTGAAAAGATCGAGATCGATCCATCTATCCGAATGATTGACGTTAATCGCGAGAACAATACATACCCCCAGGAATAACCAATAAGAAACAGAAGAATAATCATCTTAAGCTGGGTATAGATCAATAAAAATCTTGTGTGGAAACTTTTTTTCGAATCCTATGATTCGTAAAAGGCAGCTTCCTGATACCTCCCCTTTGGAGGAATGGGAAGGCTTTGCCCTAAATTAATTTGCATGAAAGTACTTCAACTCTGCAAAAAGTTTCCCTATCCATTAAAAGATGGGGAATCCATTGCAGTAAGCAGCTTAAGTAAAGCCCTATGTGACCACGGGTGTGACATCACCCTTTTGGCTATGAACACTACAAAGCACTACTTCTCTGATACGAGAAACTTCCCCGCAGCCATGAAACATTACGAGAAGATCTACACCGTAAAAGTAGATAATCGCGTAAAGTTTTTGGATGCCATTGCCAATCTCTTTTCTCCGGATTCTTACCATATCTCTCGCTTCATCTCTTTGGAGTTTAAGGAAAAATTAGCACAACTGTTGCGTGCCAATGATTTTGATGTGATTCAATTGGAAACGCCTTACCTGGCTCCCTACATTCCGCTGATTCGCCAATTCACCGAGGCGCCGATCGCAATGAGGGCCCACAATGTTGAGCATGAGATTTGGGAGCGTATTACACATAATACCTCCTTCTTCGCCAAAAAATGGTACCTAACACACTTAACCAAAAAACTGAAGGAATACGAACTGGCACAATTGTCTTACTATGATTTATTAGTAGCCATTACGAATCGCGATTTAAATACCTTCCGTAAGCTCGGGTTTAAGAAGGGGGGAATCGTGACCCCAATCGGTTTAGATATGGATCAGTACGAGGCTGATTTCAGTAGTTTCAACCGCCCCTTGTCTTTTAGTTTTATTGGATCATTGGATTGGATGCCTAACCAGGAAGGAATCAAGTGGTTTTTAGAAAGGGTTTGGCCTCAAGCTAGCAAAAGTATGCCTGGCATTAATTTACATGTGGCAGGCAGGAATACACCGGATTGGCTACGCAAGCTTCGCAATAAACAAATCCAGGTGCATGGCGAGGTGCCTAGTGCAACTAATTTTATCAATCAACATAGCGTAATGGTAGTTCCTTTGCTATCGGGGAGTGGTATGCGTGCCAAAATCCTGGAGGGCATGGCGTTAGGAAAAGTGATCATCTCTACCCGTTTAGGCCTAGAGGGTATTCCTGCTGAGCATCGACACCAAGTATTGGTGGCAGATACCGCCACAGAGTTCATACAGCAATTGCAATACTGCCATCAACTTCCGGCAGAAAAATTGCGACAAATGGGTGAGGCAGCCCAAGATTTCGCTCACAAACATTACGATAGTCAAGAAACTGCCAGAGCTCTAGTGGAGACCTATCAGGGAATGATGGTTGGGGCGTTGTAAAGAATCAGATAGTCATGGATTCGAAGGCTTCGGCATAGAAAAGAGCAAATTATCAGTAAAAAAGTGGATCTTTCGGCCCAGAAGATGACATTTAAATTTGGTTCTTGAATGCTGTTACTACAGTTTGTCTTTTGGTGTAGTTTCTTCCTTATTGTACATACCTATTTACTTTACCCCCTATTGTTGAAGGTTTTGGGTAAGGGGAAGCCTCCGCATGATGTGCTATTAGAGGAAGAGGATGAGTGGCCGCAGGTTTCGGTTTTGATGTCTTTGTACAATGAAGAAAAGGTAGTGGCATTAAAGCTGGACAGTTTACTCCAACAGGATTATCCGGCCGATAAATTAAAGCTCTTTCTAGGTTCGGATTGCTCCTCAGATGATACAAACTCCATCATAGAAGCCTATTGCAAAGCGCATGATCATCTACATTTTTTCCCCTTTACGGATCGACAAGGTAAGCCTGGTGTGATCAATTTCCTGGCAAGAGAGGCGAATGTCTTGAAACCTGAATCTCCCAATCATATCTATTTGATCACTGATGCCAATGTGATTTTGACACCTCAGACCATTTCCAACTTAGTTCGACATTTTAAGGATACAAAATTGGCCATTGTGGATGCGCATATGGTCCACACCGGTATGCAAGATGGAGGTATTTCCCATTCCGAAAACCAGTATATTTCCTCTGAAGTGCAGCTGAAGGCTTTAGAAGGTAGTGTTTGGGGGTATATGATGGGCCCCTTTGGTGGTTGCTATGCGATACGCTCCAACTATTTTACACAAGTTCCTCCTAATTTTTTGGTAGATGACTTCTTTATCACGATGAAGGCTTTTGAGAAGGGAGGAAAAGCAATCAACGATCTGGAAGCTGTATGCCATGAAGCTGTATCTCATGATTGGCGAGAAGAGTACCGGCGTAAATCCCGAATCTCCACTGGGAATTTCCAAAATCTTTTTCTGTTCTCACACCTATGGTGGCCTCCCACCCGGCCCTTATCATTTGCTTTTTTCTCTCATAAGGTACTACGATGGCTCGTACCCTTTTTTTTGCTTTTAATGGGTGCCAGTTGTCTTTTATTGGCTGTGTGTGGGTATACTTTATACCAGTATGTACTCGCCTTAGCAGTTCTTGGCGTATTACTTTTTCCTCTCTTGGATATCGCATTAAGTTCTACTGGGGTAAACATCCGACTTCTACGTCACATCCGCTATTTCCTCCTAATGAATCTAGCGCTTTTCATGGGATTTGTTCGATACATCAGCGGCGTGAAAAGCAGTATTTGGGACCCCCCAAAGCGAAATTAGAGGAGTAGACTTCGATATTATTAGTAGACTACTTTGAAGCAAGGAGGGATGTTGATTTACCTCCAAAAGCGGGCTGAGCTAGAGGAGCAATTGAATACTTATAGAAAAGTGTTGGACGTTTTATCGAATAATAACTTCCTCGATATAATTCTCACCCAACTCCTCATTGATAATTTTGACGATCTTTTCCTTGCCGAAACTTAGCTCTTGTCGGAGAGAGGCAGATTCAATAGTGATATACAGTTTGTTTCTTCTGAGCTTAATGTCGCGGGTGTACTTGTTGATGGAGCTACCCATTAGTTTAGTCCATACAGCGTTGATCTTGGTTTGGTTCAGTTTAGCCTTGAGACGATATACTTCAAGCATTTCTTTCAAGGCCTCTTTCAGACTGACTTGATTAGAGGCTTCTTTCATGATGATGAAGGTTCTGCAGTGCCGTTAATAATGACGAATTGAAGGTATTCGGTCTTGAGGTTACTTAAGATTTTGGATAATCTGTCTTGGGCTGTATCAGTAATGAAGACTTGTCCGTATTCACCTTGGATTAGTAGCTCGAGGAGGTGCTGGACTCTTTGATGGTCCAATTTATCAAAAATATCATCTAATAAAAGAAGTGGGGCAGCTTTTTTTTCATTTTTTAACCAATTGTATTGCGTCAACTTGAGGGCCAAGACAAAGGATTTTAGCTGTCCTTGGGAGGCAAACCGCTTTAAAGGTTGTTCATCTATCTCGAATATCCAATCATCTCTGTGGATGCCGGCAGTGGTTCGTTGTAAGATGCGATCCTTTTCTCTACTGGCCAATAACGCAGTAGCTAAGTCTTCCTCCAGAAGCTTGGATTTGTATTGACAGGCTACTTGTTCTCGCTCGCCAGATATCAGAAAGTGTAACTGTCGCAGCCCAGGTTCGAAATTAGAGGTGAAGGTTTTGCGTTGGGCGTGAATATAGGCGGCTGGCCCCAGAAGTTGTTCATCGTAGACCGCCAGTAGATCGGGCGTGTAACGATTTTCAGAAGCCATTTGTTTTAAGGCAGAATTACGTTGCTTTAGCACCTTATTGTAGGTGATGAGGTGCCTGAGATAGGTTGGGTCCAATTGGGAAAGGGTATTATCAACAAACCGTCTTCGTTCCTCACTCCCTTCTGTAACAATGGAGGTGTCGTCAGGCGTAATAATCACCACAGGCAACAATCCAATATGATCAGAAAGCCTTTGATAAGGCACATCGCCACGTTCCAGTACTTTCTTTCGCCGTTTGCCTACCTTGGCTACGATCTTTTCCGCTTTATCCTCTCGTTCGAAAAGCCCTTCCAAGCGAAAGAAATCCTCCCCGTGTTTGACTAAATTCATATCGGAAAAACGAAAATAACTTCGGCCCATGCAGAGATAGTAAATAGCATCCAAGAGATTGGTTTTACCCATGCCATTGAGCCCGACGTACCCATTGATGGTAGGACTGCAATCGATCATTTGCTTTTCGTAGTTCTTAAAATTAGTGAGTATGAGCCGCCTTAGATGCAAAATAGATTTCCTTTTAGTCGAGCAAAAGTAGAAAGATTAGGTTTTGTTTTCAGCATAAAATCCTTTTTCTTTGCGCCTTCAAAACAAGCAGGCGGGCAAGTGTGTTGTAACAAGAGTAACACCTTGATCAGCAAAGATAAGGCCCAAGGGTGCTTTGGTTCTATTCATAGGTCCATATCATATAGCCTTACGGATAAGAGATAGCGGAGCATCTGGTTAATTTTTTGAACAGCTTTCTTTTCCCTTTCGGTGATAATTGCCTTATCTTTAAGATGCACATATTGAATTTTCTGCGAATATTCGCCAAAACCTAATAATCATAATGGATACTGTGGTTGAACAAAAGAAGAAAACGACAAGAAGAAGAAAGTCTTCAAAACCGACCTATAGTAAGGAAATGTATCTGAATTGGTACGAATTGATGTTGCGAATCCGGAAGTTTGAGGAACGTGCCTTATTGATGTATGGACAACAAAAAGTAAGAGGCTTTTGCCACGTATACATTGGTCAGGAAGCTGTAGCAGCGGGGATTGAGGCGGCCATTCGTCCAGAAGATGCTATCGTAACAGCTTATCGCCAGCACGGTACAGCAATTGGACGAGGATTATCTACCAATGCCTGTATGGCAGAATTATTTGGGAAGGTAACGGGGGCTGTAAAAGGTAAAGGAGGATCCATGCACTTCTTCTCTGCCGATCATCGGTACTTCGGTGGTAATGGTATTGTAGGTGCGCAGATTCCGATCGGTACTGGTATTGGTTTTGCAGAAAAATATAAAGGCACGGATAACTTGTGTGTAACGATGTTTGGAGACGGCGCAGCTCGGCAAGGAGCTTTGTACGAGTCATTCAATATGGCGATGAATTGGAAATTGCCTGTGCTCTATATCGTTGAAAATAATGGTTATGCTATGGGTACTTCTGTTGAACGTACCAGTAATGTAACTGAATTATATAAAGTGGGACATGCATTTGATATGCCTAGTGAGGCAATCGATGGTATGAGCCCTGAGTCAGTATACGAGGGTGTAAAAAAAGCCGTGGAACACATCCGAACCGGCGAAGGACCTTATTTCCTTGAGATTCGCACTTATAGATATAAAGGACACTCCGTTTCTGATCCAGCACGATACCGAACAAAGGAGGAAGTGCAGGAATATAAAGATCGCGATCCAGTGAAAATGACAGAGGCGAAGATCTTGAAGGAGAAGATTGCCACGGCAGAGGAAATTGCAGCTATCAAAGAAATGATCAAAAACGAGATTGATGCAGCAGTGAAGTTTGCGGAAGAATCGCCTTATCCAGATCCAGCTGATCTATTCGAAGACAATTACACGCAAGAGGATTATCCTTTTATCGTGGACTAATAGCCCATCTTTTTAGTTGCTACGGCAGCTGAGACGATGCAAAACACTCGGGCAAGTAGGACCTTTGATCCTGCTTGCCTGATTTATTTTAAGCAGGCTCTTTGGCTCTACCAATATTTGTTTATCTTTGCGAGGCTTTTTGAAAAAGCAGTGGAACACGCCGCGAAGAAATTCTTTTCTACTCGGTTTTGAGTAATAAGAATAGGCGGATGCACAGTGGGATGTAGCTCGGTTTTTTTGAGCTGGCTTAAACCCATTCAGCAGTACTTATTCTAAATTAATGGTTTGCAGTAATGGCAAGAAGAAAAACAAATCGTAAGAAAGCGGACGAAACGCTAGTTGATATTGTGGAGGTTAAAGACCAAGCACAAAGTTTTATCGATAAAAACCAGCGTGCTGTCTTTGGTTTAGGAATTGCATTCATCCTTTTGATGGGTGGATACTTATTCTATCAAAACCTGTACAAGGCACCAAGAGAGAAAGAAGCAATGGAGCAAATGTTCAAAGCGCAGGAGCAGTTTGAGCGAGACTCTTTTGCCCTGGCATTGACTAACCCTGGAGGGGGATATGTTGGTTTCTTGGATATCATCGACTCCTACGGTGGAACGAAAGCTTCCAATGTAGCTAACTATTATGCTGGAGTGTCATACCTGAACTTAGGTCAGTTTGATGCAGCCCTGGATTACATGAAGAGCTTTAGCCCTGATGGCAAAATCGGCCCCGTGATGAAGTTTGGTGTAATGGGAGATATCTATTCTGAATTAAATCAGATGGATGATGCCATGAGCAATTATAAGAAAGCGGTGAGTGCTGGTGACAATGAGGTTTTGGCAGCCTACTATCTGAAGAAATTAGGAATGCTTTATGAGAAAAATGGGAACTTGGCTGATGCCAGGTCTTCCTATGAAAGAGTCAAATTCGACTTCCCTGACTCACCTTATGCAGCAGATATCGATAAGTATATTACTAGAGTTGCTGCAAAATAAACAGCACTTTATAAGGCATAACAAAAAAAGGTAAGCAAACTCTGCTTGCCTTTTTTTGTTATATAGCGAGACCTAGTTCAAAATGAAGTATCCTTTTGGAGTATCACAGAAGGTAAATTCACGAGCGGGCTATCCTGTCTAACCCTCTCTTAGAGATGTCAGCATGACATCTCTAAATTGAGAATCAAAAAATACTCAAATATGGCAAGTGCGAAAAAAAATCTTTCTTCCTATGATGAATCCAGCATTCCCTCTGGGGAAGCCATTTCGGTCGGTATTGTCGTGTCCGATTGGAATGCCGAGATTACTCATGCCTTATATGAAGCCTGTTATGATACCTTAGTTAAGCATGGGGTGAAAGAAGATAAGATCTTTACTGAACAAGTGCCGGGTACCTTCGAATTGCCTTCCGCTGCGAAGATGGTCTTAGCGCATCACTATCCAGATGCGGTGATTTGTATTGGATGTGTTATTAAAGGAGAAACCAAGCACGACGAATATATCAATAGTGCGGTATCTTCTGCTTTAGCTAACCTTGGAATGGTAAGCGGTAAACCCGTAATCTTTGGCGTTTTAACGCCGAATACGGAGGAGCAAGCCAAGGATAGAGCCGGAGGAAAACATGGTAATAAGGGGGTAGAGGCAGCCGTCACGGCTTTGCGTATGGCAGCTCTTCGCAAGAAACTAAGTAGTGCTAAGAAAACCATCGGCTTCTAATTCTAGCAACAAATGCTAAGCGAAAAAGGGAAAGAGCCGAGGCTCCTTCCCTAGATACAAAAGATGAAATAATAGATCTTGTAGGTTATAGGAGATAGATAGCATACCCATTTGGAGAGGGGCAACATGCTAGCGAACGAGCAAGAGCCTCCAAAGCCATCTGAAAGCCGCCCGAACGCTTAACATGTCTTTTAGCTGTTTCCCCTTAGTGTTTCGACGGGTGATTTCTTTATCAATCGAATCATTTGATAAGCGACGCAGGTGTAACTAAGGAGTAAGACAGCTAAGCCACAACTGGCGAAAAAGCTCCACCTCAGATTTATCCTTAAGGCAAAGTGCTGCAGCCATTCTTCTGCGATCCAAATAGATACTGGTATGGCAATAAGAAAAGACCAAATCACCAGTTTGGTGTACTCTTTTGATAGGAGATGCAAAAGCGCTCCGACCGATGCCCCAACGATTTTCCGAATTCCTACCTCTTTTTCGCGCAGTTGAATATTGTAGGCTGCCAAGGTAAACAGGCCCATCAGGCAAATAAAGAGGCTTAAAGCAGTATACAGGCTGAAAACGATGCCCAATCGTTTTTCTTTATCGTATTGTGCTTGCAGGCTATCATCCAGGAAACGATAGCTAAATGGTTTGCCATCCATGAAATTATTCCAGCGATTTTCAATTTGTTTCAAGCTATGCCCCAGGGGGCCGGGAGCCAATTTGAGCAGCATATAGGCCATACGACCTTGGTAATACTCATTGCTTTGTAGGACTAGGGGGGCAATGTCATGTACTAGAGATTCAAAATGAAAATCCTTTATCACTCCTTTGATTACAAAAGTTTCTTGATGATCTTCATCTATTCGGATGAGCCGCTTACCAACCGGTTGCTGTAAGCCCAAAAGATGCACAGCAGATTCATTCAATAGCACGGAAGTGGAATCCTGCGCTTGAGAAGAGAAACCTTCTCCTTCCAGTATCTCTATATCTAGCAGGGAAGTGAATCGATCACCGACAGAGATGCGATTCAGGGCATGTGCGGGCGTATTTTTTTGGATTTGATATTCTTCTTTTCGCAAGCTACTGTTCCCTCCTTGTATCCACAGGGACCCAGCTGCATCTCGCACACCTGGCACGCCATCCAGTGAACTTAGGAATGCCTTCGCTCGACTAGGATCTCGCTCAAAGGTGCCTTCCAAGATAAGTACCTGTTCCTGATCATACCCTAGATCCTGTCTGGCTAACAATTGCCTTTGCTGTTGAATGACCAGGGTGCTAATGAGCAATACGATGGCTATCGAGAACTGGAAAACCATGAGTACATTTCGATTCCTTTTAGAGGAAGACCCTTTGCTCACAGCAGACTTATAAAGGGCCATGGGGGCTACTGCCGAAATCTTAATTGCAGGATATATTCCTGCTAAAATTCCGACCCCAAGTGCAGCCAGGATATAAAGGAGTAGTTCGGCTAACGACCAGCCTAATGTCAACTCTGTTTCCATAAAACCATTGAAGAAGGGAAGACTGAAGTGGACCATCAATAGACCGAGGCTTACGCCAACTGTAGCTAGTAGGGTAGAACGCATTAAAAACTGAATCAACAAATGTTGCTTGTCCGCCCCGACAATTTTGCTGACGGCAATTTCTCGGTCCCTTTGGGTAGATTGTACAGTTGATAGGTTGATGAAATTAATGCCGGCCATGAGTAAGATAAAAAGCGCAATGAGTTGGAGGATACGGAGTAATTGTGGATTTCCAGCGGGCTTCATCCTACCGACGTTGTCTAGATCTAAGTGTATATCATGTAAGGGTTTTAGTTGGTATTGAGGGGTCGGGAGGTCATTTGCATAGGAAGCACCTGCCACCTGCTTTAGTTTTTCGATGGCAGGTAGGAAATACTGCTCGACCAGAGTCGGAAATTTATCAACTAAAGGGCCTGCCCCACTTGCTTGATTAAGCTTTAGGTAACAATGGGTCGTTTTTAGGTTAAAATCTTTTTGACTAAACCAGGCGACAGTGGAAGCTGATACCAGATAATTGAAGGCAAAATGAGAGTTCGAAGGCGGAGATTCACAAATGGCTGTTACTGTACTAGCCCGGTGGCCAATTTGTACGGTCCTTCCTAAAGGATTGAGGTCACCGAAGTATCTTTTCGCCGTCTCTTCCGTTAAGACGACGCTGTTTGGATGTACTAAAGCTGTATGCCGATCTCCGGCCAGCACTTTCCAGCTGAAAACTTCCAAAAAATTGCTATCGGCTAGAAACACCGCTTCCTCGAGGAATCGCCTTTTTTCACCATTATCTAAAGTGAGGCTGATATTTTGATTACCGTAAGGCCCGGAAATAGCGGTGGCTACTTCTACCTCGGGATATTGCTCTTCCAGAATGCGAGCATAAGAATACGGGACGGTAGCCTTTACCTTGCGCTTACTTCCACTTTCGTCGATTTCTACCATTTTATAAATGGCCTCTGACCGATCGAAAAAGCGATCGTAGGCATATTCCCTATTGATATAGAGTAGCATGATACAACAACTGGCAAATCCAATGGCTATTCCTAAAATATGTACTAGTGAATAGCCTTTCTGTTGTAGAAGTTGCCGTAGGTTAAGTAGAAACGCTCTTTTGAACATGCTTTATGGTTTTAAGGTGTCTATAATGGCGGCATCTATCCAATAGATATCTTGATCACTGGTGAAGAAGAGATATTTCCCATCTCGACTTACGAAGGGGCACAGTTGATGTTTATCGTTATTTACGGCTGTTCCCATATTCTTTGCCGCTGTCCAGCCTTTTTCCGTTTTGAAGCTGATGTATAAATCCCCATGCCCAAGGCCGTCTTTTCTGACGGAAGCGAAAATGAGGTAAGACTCATCTGGTGCAACGAAAGCATCTGCCTCGTAGCGGCCGGAGTTGATGGTAGCTGGAAGGCGAATGGGGGAGGCGTAGGTATTGCCTTGTGGACTTGCCATGTAGATGTCATAGTTGTAAGGCTCGTTTACTGCAGCTTGCTTGTTGGAAGCGAAGTAAAGGTTACCACTTTCACCAGAAGAAATATAAAACTCATTCGCCAGAGTATTGACGGTAGTGTCGAGTTTGCTGGGGGAAGACCAACCCGTAGCAGTCCTTTCTAAGTACCATAAATTAGCATCTTTTTCACCCAGCTTTTTGGTGCGAGTACCATGGGCAATGTAGTACAGTCTTGATTCGTCAAGGGAAAGCATAGGGTCATGGTAGCTTCCAGTTGCAGTGGGCATAAGTGCCTTTGCTTGACTCCAAACACCATCAGTCAATTGGAAGCCATAGGTGACATTCCGATTCCCTTCATCGACGCCAAGGTAACATTCATCTCCAGCCTTGGAAAAAGTTATCCCAAATTCATGTCGATCCGCTTTAGAAACTATGCCCGGCGCGAATAGCTCAGCCTCTTTCCCGGGAGGTTTTTGACCAAAATAGGCCATAGAATTATCATGGGGCGATCCGACATTACCTTGAATGATAGCTAAGAGTTTTTTTGGGTCATAGGCTTTTCCTTTTTTGAAGACGATGTCCACTGCTCGGATCACACCAGGGGCGGCTTCCAGATCACCCCGCAGTACGACCAGATCGGCTTGCATTCCTGCTGCTAAGGTTCCAATTCGGTCTAGCCCAAGGGACCGTGCCCCGTTGGATGTCATGACCTGGATAGCTTCGGAAGGACTAAAGCCCCCGCGAATGAATAGCTCATAGTTTTTTTGATCTCCAAAGCCGGGAAGGTTATAAATACCTGGATCAGGCCCAGCAGTAAGCAGCCCGCCGGATTTAAAAAACTGCAAGTCATAAGCCAGGGATTTGTTTAACCACTCCGGCTTAAAATACCACTTTGCTCCTTGTTCTATTTTTCGTTTTTTTCGAGCTTCGTAAGCTTGGACGTGATAGGGGGCAAGGGCTTGCAAATCTCTTGGATCTGCTTCCATTTCTGCTTGAGTGGCAAAGATAGAAGGCGTAGAACTAAGGGCTACCCCTTGATCTATTAGAACTTGTTGAACTTCCTTTACAGCTGAACTATTGATGGAAAGATTTGACCGGAAGTCTCGGTTCCCTGAGCAACGATCCGGTTCCCGGCCTGTAGCGTGATCATAGCTGTGTATGAAACCATGTTCAATAGCGTCAATACCTAGGGCCGCGGCTTCTTGATAGGTAGTCGCACATAAATGTGCACAGACCTTTGCTCCCAATCGATGAGCTTGATCAATAATCACAGCCAAATCTGAGGGGCGAGTGTGTTGATATGCTTTGAACCACCTCACTCCCTTTTCCACCCAATAGGATATGGTATCTCTGATACTTTCTTCATCAGTGAAGCGGATAAAATGTGGCTTGCCTGCTGGGCCAGTGAAGTACGGACTAGAGTTTACGATATACGGGCCCGGCTGATTGCCTTCTGCGATATCTTTTGCGATAGCCAATTCCTCCATTGCATTTCCGGTACCACAAGTTTGGATAGTGGTTACACCAGCAGCGAGGTGAAGCTTCGGGGAGGTATTCAGCATAGCGCTACTGGGCAGCCGCATATGATTGTGCGTGCCGACGATACCGGGTATCAGGGTGTGATTATCAAGATCAATGATGGTATAGTGTGCAGGAATTTCAATGGATGATGTCGGCCCAATTTTCGTAATAATATCGCCTTCAATAAGAAGCGTTTGCCGTTCTTGGGCTGGCCCCCCAGTACCATCAATCACCTTAGCGTATCGCAAGGCGATGTGGGACTGATCTATTGTAAGGAAAGATTTTGTATAAGAGCTGTACGCGGTTTTATATTGTTGGCAATAGACTTGGCTAACATAGAAAAGGAGTATCAATGAATAGAATGATTGCTTCATTGCTGATGGTCATCTTGTTTAAATGCAAATAATAACCAGGGATGAACGGTCCAAAGTGGTCGTATCCATGGATGAATTAGACAAAACTGGGGAATAGTTAAAATATTGCGTTCAATAGGAGGTAGGCAGGGCAGACCCATAGGATAAACTATAGGAATCTGATCAGAGGCCTACTGTATCGAATTTTGAAATTACTGGGGATGAGAACTGGTTTCCCAGAAAACATTGGCAAGGTTAAATCTAGCCACTTGCTGGGACAACGGAGGATTGGTTTAGGGTTTTAGGTACTTTTCAGGATCTTCATATTTTCCGTCTTTCTTCACCTCATAGTGCAAATGTGGGGCGGTTGACAGACCTGAACTGCCCACCTTACCAATAACATCTCCTTTTTTGACTTCTTGTCCTACTTCTACATTCAGCGCTGAAAGCTGAGCGTACAAGGTCTGATAGGATTCATCGTGCTGGATAATAATTCGGATACCATATCCATAGGTCTCACCTGCCTTGACCACCTTACCATCGGAGGTAGCCATTACAGGCGTTCCCTCTGGTGCTCGGAAATCAACGCCCAAGTGCATCTTTTTTTCTTTTAAGATCGGGTGCACCCGTTGACCGAAAGCACTGGTGATTTCAAATGTAGTTCCCAAGGGAGAAATACTAGGCGGTTCTTGTTGATGTGCCCAAATGAAAGTACTGCAAAGCAGTAGACTAGCCAAAGCCACTAAAGATACCTTTTTCATAATAGCGTGTTTTTGATTAAGTGAACTAAGAATTTCTTCTTCAATCTCTTTAATTTCATCTTTCGGAAAGGTATCAAATGCTTGTTCTATGGCGGAGGGGAAGGCGTTGCCTGCTTCCATGCGGCTTTCAATATCCGTGCATATATGGTCTAGTAATTCTTCTTTAAAAGGGTGATAAGATAGCTCCGATCCTTCAATCAATTGCTCTACTAGGTCAGTCTGTTTCTCACTGAGTTCCACCATCATTGCATACTCGTTTTAGGGTGTAGTAACAATCCGATCAATCGGACAAATTCTTCGAATTCAGCGACTTTTACGCTTGCCGCTTTGGTGCCATTAGGAGTAAGGGTATAGTATTTTCGAACTCGTTTACCGATCTTTTCCTTTTCTGTTGTCACAAAACCGTCGGCTTCCAATTTATGGAGGGTGGGGTAGAGGGCACCTTCTGTAAGTTGTATCTGCCCTTCGGTCATACCCTTGACGGTTTGTGTGATCTCATAACCATACATCCGTCCTTTTTCAGCTAAAAGCTTCAAAATGATGGTCTTAAGAGTGCCTTTGAGTAGTTCCTTGTTATGCATAGGACAAATATACATTGGACTCTTATGTATTTGCAAATATTTTAACGCTTTTCTTTTAAAAGGATATTAAGAGTGAAGGGAATGGAAGTGGGGCTACTAGTTGCTGGAATTGATCGGACAATTAGTTAGAGAAACATAGATAAAGGAGTGGTGGTTCGAACAATGATGGTAAATATTCTCTTCATAGATCGCCGCGCTACATTGCCGCATTAAGAAATGCCAGTGCTACACTACCACTAATCAACAAGCCCAGGATAGCAAAGAGGAAGCTGACTTTAGCATGCCGCCTTGGATGGGCAGAGATGCGGATCAATCCAACTAAGCTAAGAAAAAGCCCTAGACCCAGAAATAGCAATCCAAGCCCGCTAGATCCCAATACAATCAGCAAACCAAACAGACTACTACTAAATCCAAGAACAGATAATATCTCCGGTTTAGGCCGCTTTTCCTGCTTTTTAGCTTTGACTACTTTCTTTTGTAGGCGTTTGGCCACTCGTTTCAGTATCCACTTTTGGAATCCACTAAGGTGACTAGGGAAGACAATAGTAGTGTACTTGCTTGCCTTTCTTTTAGCACTATGTACAGCTTCTAAAGGCGTACTAATGCCTAACATAAGTACAAAGGTGAGAAGAAGAATATTGAAGGGAGCAGTGACTTTCATACTAAGCGAGGTATAAAGAGGCCTTGAATCATAAAAGGTAATCAACACAGAAGCAAGGAGTGATAACAATAAGAATTCCTCGATGCTTCTGCGTTGATTTAGGCGGTGTATAAACTGTAAAGAACAGATCTACACCTCCTTGTTTTATCTTTCTGGTTCTTAGCCAGCCTCTGGGCGAATTACTTCTACCCATCGACCATCCGTTCTGGCATTAATACTGTTATCATACATCGCTTCACAGGATACGGCCGGTAAATAGAAGCGTCCTTGATAGGCAGCTGTCAATTGTACGCGGTAGGTATGTGTCTTATTTTCGTCTAGATCGAAGAACGTAAATACGCGATCATCTCGGAAATCTTGATAATCGGATACACTACCCGCACTGAAGTTTTGCACATTATCCATTCTGGTATTTAGGATCTCCCAACCCGAAGGGAATATTTGGTGCAAGGCCATTTCATCATACCGAATGCCACGCGTACCTGGATTAGTAATTTTGACTTCCGCAATAAAATCTGTACCCTGGACCAAGCTTGAAGGGTCTATCGCAGCGCCATTTGTGTTTTTATAGACGACATCGATCTTTAGATTGGTTGCGGAGGCGGATTCTTGTCCTGCTAGCGGTTGACCATTCAGGATAATCCGGGCAAATAGCGTTTTATCTTCTGTGTTTTTTACCATCATCTGCCTACTTGCAGTATTGTCCATTGGAATCGGAATTTGAACCACTGGATTAGTGCTGCCACCATTCACACTTTGGCTGTTATCCAACTGATAAGTATAGGCAAATTGCTTACTCACGCTACCATCACCGACAAACTTACCAATGGCTAGTAAACTGTAGGACAGAGCTTGTGTATTGTGCCAACGTTGACTACTTAGTTCCTCTGAAATATACTTGACTAACTCAGCGGATTCCGTTTGTTTTCCAAGACGAATTAGAGTCTCCAAGATCATCGCACGGTCTCGCAGTCTGGAACCAAAAGTGTAGGACAATTCTTGATATTCCTTCACATCGGAATCTAAATTGCCGATCAAGCGTTCCACCACTTCTGTCTTTCCACCGATGGCATAAGCACCAGCCAGCTTCCAAGTTGCTGTCTTACTGAGGCGATCACTTTCTCGTAGGCGATTCATCGCGGCGAGATTGGGCTTGCCAGCCAAGGCCAAAGTGTAGAGGCGGTAAGCTTGTGCAAGTTCGGCACTGTTGCGGCTATAGAACCCATAGGCACTTTCCTTGAGATTCCATCGCTTGGCTACCTTGGTTTGAAACTTGATCCAACGATCCAGCATACCAGGAGGAAGCGTGTACCCCAGTGCTTTGGCTTCTAGTAGGAAATGCCCGGCATAATTTGTAGACCAGTGGTTCGGCGTGGAGCCACCTGGCCAATAAGCAAACCCTCCCTGGTCAGTTTGGAATAGCTTCAACCTATTAATTGTCGCTTGAATCGCCTTCGGAATACGGGCTTTATCTTCCTCTTCCAGTTCTACTAATTTACTGAGGTAAAGTTGAGGAAAACCGCTGGATAAGGTCTGTTCCAAGCAGCCGTAAGGGTAGCGAAGCAAATATTCCAATCGTTCACCGAGATTAATGGGCGGAATATTAGAGAGCTCCAGCACACCTTGATTGGTTCCTTCCATACCAATTGCCTGGAAGCTGGGGTTCCAGGATTCACCAGCGCCCAGCGTTTTATCAATGACTTTTGTCACGTAGGGATTTGGATTGCGAACTTGAATCTCAATTTCTTGTTCGGTCGTTTCTCCACCACCTTTGGCGGTTACTACGAATTTGGCAATCCCTACTTTTTCTTGCATCTGTACATCGAAATAAACCAGTTGATCTCCGGGCTTGCTAAAGCGAACCTGCTGATTTGCCGAACCAATGATCTGAGCTAGACCATTACTTTCCTTGACAGAAACGGTGGCATTCCCCACCTGTTTCGTCATGGCAAATACGTTCACAGGCAATTGTATACGTTCACCCGGACCAAGAACCCTGGGTAAGGTAGCTAGTATCATTAGCGGCTTCCGAACGGGCGTAGACTTGTCGGCAGAGCCATAGGCACCATCGCCAGCGGCTACGACCATTGTCCGTACCGCGCCGATATAGTTAGGTAATGTGATGCTATGTTTGGCCTTTTTTCCTTTTTTCAATTCAAATGGACCGAGATTCATGACCACAGGTTTGAATCGATTAGCTTGGCTATCTTCTTCCCCTGGAACTACTTCGCCATCACCACCAATGCTGAGAATTCGTTCCAATTCTCCGCCATATGCACCCAGTACCTGATCGTATACATCCCATGTTTTGACACCTAAAGCCTCTCTGGCGTAAAAGTGATCCCATGGGTTAGGTGTGACAAAGCGAGTTAAGCCCAATAGGCCTTCATCCACGACAGCAATCGTATAAGCCATAGGTTTGCCCTCTTTTTCTTCCACCTCCAATTCGAATGTTTTTTCGGGTTGCAACTCATCTGGCATGGCCAAGACAGGCTCCAACTTGGTATCTTTATTTTCCACACTGATGGGGATCACCCCATACATGCGAATAGGCAAGTCATTATTAGCTTGCGCATGCGGTTGAATCAAGGAAACATGAGCATAGACAGTAGGAGCCATGTCCTCAGTAGTTCTGAAAGAGAAAGTGTTCTCTCCTTCCTTCGCATCCGTCCAGAAAGATTCAACGACTTTGGTCCCATTCTCAATGGTGACCAAGGCTTTTCCCGCTTCGCCGGTAGGAATCGTTAATTCTACATTTTCCCCTACTTCATATTTAGTCTTATCTGCGGTGAAAGCAAGCATGGCCAGCGCGTTTCGATTCTGATCCTCGTCTCCGTACCAAGGATAGCCGACATAGAAGTAATCACCTGAACAATGACCACTTTCTTCATCGCAAACCCGAACTAGGTAACGGCCCCACTCGGAAATCGTGAGATCCCAACTGGCTTCTCCTCGACTGTTAGTCGTCATACTTGATTTCTGCGCAGCATCGTAGTGCGTCGTGGAATTAAACCTTGATACTTCATCATATCCGTAATCCCACCACCAACGCCAATTGACACGATAAATACCCACTTGTAATTTGTGTTGATCTTTGGGGTTCCCGTCTGTATCAACTACTACAAAATCTATCTGACTTGGCTTATCTATATCTAATCGTTTTTCACCCCATTGTTTACGCGGTAAGCCAATCCCGGCATAAGCATCATACGGATGATAGGGGAGGCTAAAGTTATCGGTGCTAAAATCTCCGCCCTTTTCAAAAACACGCGTTTTTAGATTCGCCATCAGTTTCCCAGGAACCAAGGTGTTACCTAGCAGTTGACCAGAGACATTGGCTTTTCCATCACTATTCAAATCTCCTTCGAATAATGTTCGTGCTTGTTGAGAGAAGTTCCGAGCGGGATCATCAAATGTAAAATCCTTGTATTTATCGAAAGTGGTCTTTACCGATTTAAGCTGTAGTTCTACCTTGGCTTTAAGGTCGGAAGCTGGAGCTCCGTGTAGCCAACTTGCAGTAAGATTTCCTTGGATGGGTTCATCTGCCTTTGAAAGATTTTCTTTACCGAAATCCAAATCAATCTTCAGCCGATTCGGTTTAACTGTTTCTACTTTTAGTGTTTTTCGGAAGGTAGCTCCACCAGCTTTTATTTCTGCTGCCCAGTTGCCAGTAGGCGCATCAGCGGTCGTGCTAAAGTGCAAAGGATAAAGACCTGCTACATTATTAGCACTGGTTCGTTGAATCTGTATCTGCCCCCTTGCATCATACACTGTCATACTGATCGGATAATTCGGGGGGAGTTTGGCGTTTTTATCTTCCAACACAAAATTCAGGAAAATGGAATCGCCGGGACGCCAAACGCCGCGATCGCCATAAATGAATCCCTTTAACCCCTTTTGTGGAGCCTGTCCTGAAACGTCAAATCGACTCAGACTCAATGCATCGCCATCTTGGAGTTTGAGGTATCCTTTTTGGGTTCCTTTTCTTGCTATGACTACAAAAGGCTTTCTGTCGAGTTGAACCGTAGCCATTCCCTGGGCATCAGTTTGAATGATTCGCATGGATTGCTGTTGGAAATCAAAGAATTCCAATTCAGCTGCTGAAACCGGAGAAGTGTTGACTAAGTCAGAAACGGCGATGAAATAGGAGTTGTCGGTTCCTCCTTTCGCAAGTAACCCAAGATTCGAAGAAAGAATATTTCGCTGCACAAAACGATCTCTATTGTAGTAGGCAGGCTTGCAGGGGTCATCCCGATCACGCCAATTGTAATCGGAATAATAGCCATCGATGCCATACCAACCTTCCATGATGCTCTCAATTTCCTCATTCTCGTCAAACGTGCTCGATTCTTGTAAGGCTAGCGCTTCGCCAGAGTTATTCCCGCAGAAGTAATTCGTATAAGCAGGCCGGAATCCAATGCGAATTTGGTAAATGGATTCTTCATCAGCTTCCACCAACTTAGATAGATCCAAAGCATAGCGTGTCCAGGCACTGATATTGGCATTAGGGTTCAATTGTTTGAGGTCTACTTTTCGTTGTAAGATCACTCGGCCAACCCGTTGTAGATCATAGTTCCCATCAATGCGGTTGCTCTGTAGGAATTGTAAAATATTGTTGTTGAATATCTTGAAAACCTCCACTTCTACTGCGTTCAGGTTGATCGCCTCAAAGGGAAAGATTAAACCATCTGAGTTGGGTAAGATCACACCTTGTCCCACCAGTTTCACGGCGGGTTTTACATCTTCCATCTTAAAGAACCATTCACTTTTCTTGGCAATGGATTTGCCGGCACTATTTTTTACCCCGGAATTTACCACAATCACTCGATCACCCACCACTCGAGTGGAAGGATATACCCTGACTTGATTGCCTTCGATAATAAAGCGGAAATTGCCATTGAAATCTGGCATTGTGATCAATCCATTTAGATTCTGATTTTCCCGTAAGGGGTCGGAGAAATTGAGCAAGATGTACTGATCTTGACCTCGCACTACAGAAACTTCTGTGACTTTGAAATCGCCAAGAGCTGGGACTTCTACATCGCGATTTCCCTTGAGGTCAACATTCAAGGGACGGCCATTCCAAGTCAAAACTACCTTTGATGCAGCATCCCCTCGAGCAATATCCTGGATAGTGAAGATATGTTCGCGGCCTTCTCCATCGTGCGTCCAATCTATGCTTAGGGATTTGCCTTTTTGTTTGGCCTCTAGAATAGCTTCGACTTTCTCTGCCTCTGCCTCATCGGTAGTGAAGAGGGTTCCACGAAAAGACTGTTTTTCCAAGGCACTAGCATCAGGTGCAAATAATCCGCTAAAACTCAAGTCAAAGTATTGGTCTTTGGTTCGAAAGTCGAATTCAAAATTTTGGGCGTCTTTGGGAAGGTTATTAAATAATTTTTTGAGGCTAACTGTACAGACGTAGCTCGTACCAGAAGGCAAAGATTCTTCGGGGTCAAAGCGTAGCGTCATCTCGTCTTCCCATGTAGCTTCTCCGCTGATCGAAGGAGAGAAGTTAAGCAGGCCTTTTGCCACTTGTCCTATCTCATCAGCCGTCGCTACGGCGCTGGCAAAGCGTACTCGGATAGGAACAGCTCGAGATACCACACCAGAGGTGTAAGCGTAAACATATGCGTTGACGCTTTCGGGCATTTGCTGAGCTCGGTTTTCTTTTTTACAGGAGGGAAGGATGACTAGGGAGGAGATTGCCAAAAAGAGGAGTGCAATCCCGGATTTCAGGTTTCGCATGTGTTGTTTTTATTGGTTTGTACGCCCATGCCGAAGCTCGGACGCATAAATTGGGAGTTTTTGATAAAATACGCCATAAGTTAAGTATTTTGAGCATGATATAAAAATGAAGTCATTTAAACTTATCGGCCTTTTTTGCCTGACCGGAGCTTGGATGGATTCAATCCCATAACAGATCCAGCTACTCATTTTTCATGCGTCAATTTTTGCCATTATTTCCATTGCAAATCGTTGTATTTCCCGGTGAGGATCTCAACCTCCATATCTTTGAACCTCGGTACAAGGAGCTGATCAAAGACTGTGAAGAAGGAGGAGGGACCTTTGGGATTCCAGCCTACATCGACAAGCGACTGATGAAAGTGGGAACGGAAGTGAAGCTCACTAGTATAGAAAAGCGCTACTCCAATGGAGAATTGGATATTAAGACAAAAGGAAAAGGCTTATTTACTGTTGACGAATTTCATCCCGTGGCTCCAGATAAACTGTATGCAGGCGGAGAGGTGGAAATTTTGACAATGGATGAGGCGGAAGACCTTTCGGAAAACGAGAAGATCTTGGAATTGACCAGAGAGCTTTTTCAACTGCTCGATATTCAAAAAGAGCTACCGGAAGATATTAGCTTATTTTCTACCTACGATATTGCTCATCATATTGGCCTTAGCCTGGAGCAAGAATACCAATTGCTTTGCCTTTTAGATGCTCAGAAACGTCAGGATTTTTTGAAGAAACATCTGGAGCGATTACTCCCAATGGTAAAAGAAATGGAAAACTTGAAGAAGAAGGCACAGCTCAACGGGCATTTTAAGCATTTACAACCTCCTCATATTTAAGCCTTTTCTATGCCCTTCGACGGCTTGTTTACAAAAAATCAAAACAAGCCAACATATTTGTAATTTATTTCATAATTTGCCAACCGAAATAGTGATTTGACTGTTTCAAAAGATGACGCACAGGTGTCACAACTCGTTTTTGGCTCAACACTTATCAAATAAAGGTCAGATTTGATGTAACTAGGGCGGGCCTCAGCCTCGGCAACGAGGTTCTCTTCGTGAGACAAGGGGATTACCGAACCACATTGGCTGCCTTAATCCTGTTTACTGGGAGTCCAAAACTCCTTGACACTTGTGCGCTTATTTTTCCTCCCCAGTGTTTTCCTTTCTACTTCTTTCTAGGCTTCACATCGAGGATCAAAGAGATAATATTGGAGAATCGATTCTGGTTATCGCCGACATCAGAAAAGGCATAATCTATTCTTAAACTGGAGATGCGCAAGCCAACGCCTAGACTGGGGCGTGCCGACCAGAATTCTGATCCAGCGAAGTCCGTTTCTTGTTGAAATTGATTCACACCAGCTCGTACGAATATAAAATCGTTGTACCCCGCTTCCACACCGAAGTTGGGATCGATACTGATAGGGTCAGCAGAAACCAAGGTATTGCGTTTCCCATCAGTGGTGATGATTGCATTTAGTTCAGGACGTACGCTAACTTTATTGTATTGCAATTGGTACGAGGCCCCTAGTATTAGTTGAGGTTTGGTGATTTCTACACTGCTAATTGGAATTTCATTGCCGGTAATCTCTAGGACTTCCTTTTGATCATCTGTGAAGTTAAAGGACCAGGCGTTAAAAGTCGTAGTTACATCTTTGGCCATGGCTCCAAAGAGCCATTTACCTCGCTCGTATTGTATGCCTAAGTCTAAACCAAAGCCCCAGGCAGTGGCGAAAGGACCAATTCTACGATGGATTACCTTGACATTACCCCCGTAGTAAAATCCGCTGTTCTTCAAGGTTTTCTTCCCAGCATAGCTCAGTAGGAAGGCATAATCTGCCGAAGAAAATTCGGATACATTGTCAAAATTGACGGTGCCATCATCCTCATACAAACTCAAGGTATTAGGGATTTGGTCGATCCCGAAGCGAATGAGTGATACTGCCAATCGGGTATTGGCGTTCTTCAAAGGTAAACTTGCACCCAGATAGTCGTTCTTGCCAACGCCGGCAAACCACTCGGTATGCATGGCGCCCAGTTGCAATCCATTTTCTCTCGGAATTCTTGCCAAACCTGCCGGATTCCAGAAAGCTGCAGTCACATCATCTACTCCTGCCACCATGGCATTGCCCATTCCTTGGGCACGGGCTCCGATGCCGATAGAAAGGAATTCATTACTATACTTTTGGGCCAAAAGAGGAAAAACCAAGAAGAGACTGCAACCTAATAGTATTAGTCGAACCATAAGTCGTTTTTGATACGGGGGTTAAATGGGTGGCAAAGCTACGGCTTTCCCAGACTACATTCTATAATACGCTGCATTCAATTTTATGTTATGTCCGTTCTGTTCTTTTTTTGGCCAGCTGTCATTTAGGGGACTTTGGAAAGGTAGGCGAAGTAAATCTAAATCAACGAAAATTTGATTAGAACAGATGCAACCTTAGTTGGAAGGCGATTGTCTATTTAGACGATTATCTCCTTGGCCGAGGAGCGGAAGGGTAAGGAATGAGAGGCTACCTTAGGGCCGGAAATTTGCGAATGCCATACCGCTGATTTTTGTTCTGCACATTTATCTTCCAGTTATCCTATTTTTTCACCACTTAGAGTGTATTGCCAATTGATCTAAGCTATTGGGGCATCCCTAGTATCTAAGATGACTCTATGCCAGTTCTCAACCTCTGAATAGGGTTTAACCTTGTGAGGCAAATCTCGTGTGCAACTATAAAATGAGATGAAGGACACTACGGATGGTATTTGTCTTCATCAAAAACGAGGCTTGTCGCAGAACCACCTTTAAATCGTGATGCACATTATGAAGAATATTAGTTTGATCCTAGTCCTTGCCTTATTTGCAGCCATTGGCCTGATGGACTGCTCGTCGAACAAAGTGATTGGTGAAACTCAAAGACCTGCTGGCCTTTGTAAGGTCTGGGGATTCCTGAAGTACTATCATCCCAACATCAGTGCTGAGGACCTAGATTGGGATCAGACGCTAATGGACCTTTGGCCATCATTCCTCGAAAACGATGTTGATCAATATCAACACAACATTTTGAAATTGATCGATCTGGCTGGTAAGGTGGATGCTTGTCAAAGTTGCGTAGCAGGTAGTAGAGATACCCTCTTATCCACAGTGGATTTTACTTGGTTTGAGAATGAGTTATTTAATGAGGAGATTTCCCAAAAACTGAATTTTATCTTAGACAACAAAACGGCATTCGAAAACAAGTATGTCAAGCCTTCCAATCTGGATGATGTAGATTTTTCATTGGAGAAGTCATTTAAAGATCTAGATACACTAAACACTAGCCATAGGCTACTTGCTCTCTTCAGGTATTGGAATGGTATTGAGTATTTCTATCCCTACAAGCAATTGATGGACAAAGATTGGAGTGAGGTGCTAGAAGCCTTTATTCCCAGGTTTCTGGCGGATCAACCGGAATATGCGTATTTCCTAAACCTCCGCGCATTGGCTGGCAATCTCAATGATGGACATTCGTGGGTAACTAGTAAGAAACACGAACTTGAATATTTTGGCAAATACCCAGCGGTTGCGTTTCGGGTGGCTAAAGTCGATACGCAGTTTATGGTGAGCTCTTTCATCTCTGATTCGCTGGCAAGACTTGATCTTCTCGAAATTGGAGATGAAATTACGCATTTGGAAGGCATACCTATTCAAACAGCTTTTAAACAGAGGAAGGAGTATACGACAACCCAAGCCAATTCGACGGAACTTGAAAACGGAATTTTTGAGGTTCTCTTTTCTGGTTCCACAAGGGAGCTACACTTGACGATCCGTCGCGATGGTAAACCTCTAACTGTTGATGTCACGAGATACACACGTTCGGAGCTATTCCATAAGAACAGGAAACCTTTCCCTTTTAACTATCCAACTTGGCGAGCGGTGAGCGATAAAATCAGCTACATCAATATGGGCAAGATGAACTCGGATGAGATTGTACAAGAAGTGGTTGACAGTACTTTTCAGGCTAAAACATTGATCCTGGATTTCCGAAATTATCCAGCGTTCATGCCGTTTTTTACCCTTTTGAATCACTTCTATGAAAAATATCCCACGCTACAATTGTTTACCCTTCCAAGCTTCGATAATCCAGGGTATTTCAAAGAGGTTGGACATGAAAATGAACTACACGAGGGCTTGTTGCTCGAACATAAGCCGCCCGTTTTTCAAGGACAGCTAATTTTGCTAGTAAACGAGCGGACCAAAAGTAGATCTGAGTTTTTTGTATCAATCCTACAAGCCTATCCCAATGTGACAACGATTGGCTCTCAAACAGCTGGATCAAATGGGAATGTCAGAAGTATGGTCTTACCCGGAGACATACATACTTATTTTACGGGGATGGGCTCTTATTACGGAAACGGGAATCAGATGCAAAGAAAAGGCATTGAAATCGATATTTCTCTGGCACCTAGCTTGGAAGGAATAAGAATGCACGAAGATCAGTACCTCGAAAGGGCAATTGAATTTGCCAAGCAGTAGCGCCATTTTTTACTTGACAAGATGAATTACAGTGAATGAGGATTTTACAGGGGGGTGCTGCTGAACTAGGCCTCTCTAATCTCGCCTTCTTCAGTTGATAACTCCTCTGGCGGATCCTCTTTCTTTTCTTCTACGGTCGTTGCCTGAGCCAAGGCATTTTCTTCTTCTGTTTGCTCCTTGAGGTCTCTATTGACAGCGATACTGGCATTTAATTCGTAGCCGATCAAAATAACCATAGCATTGAGTTGCATCCAAAGCATCAAAATTATGAAAGCTGTGATGGAGCCGTAAAACCTATCGTAGGATTCGTAGCGCCCAAAATTGTCTATATAGAAGGAAAATATCAAGGAGGACAGTAGGGAGAGGGTTGTTGCTAGAGTCGTCCCGGGAGAAAACCAGTCGAAGCGTTTGATAGCTGGTGCTCCGTATCGATAAATGAAAGAGATACCGAAATAGTAGAGGGAAATCGTAGTCAGCCATCGAATAAATCCAAATCCAAAAGTAGCAAAACCATCAAGAGGGATCCAATTGTCAAGCCAGCCGATAATGGTATTACCAAGGATAATAAATACCACAGAAGCGATCAACATAAAACCCAAAACAGCCGTAAGAATAATGGACAGCGTACGCTTTCTAACTGCCCCTCTTCGTTTGAAGATCTTAACATGCGATTTTTCAAAACTTTTCATCAGTGCCATCATACCATTGGACGAGAAGTAGATGGCTAGCGCAATACCGAAGGAGAGTAGACCATAGTTCCGTTTACTAGTCAGGTTTTTTGCCAATTGGAACATCTGGTCTCCCGATTTACCTGGCATTACCTCTTTGATCTGTTCGTACAAGAAACCTTCAAAATCCCCCCCAAGCGGCACCAATTGTTGGAACACATCCTGAAAAAATGGCAACAGCGTAAGTAACAAGATTAATGAAGGGAAGAGGGAAAGAAAAAAACTGAAAGCAATGGAATTAGCACGCGTACTCAAGTCGAAACGGCGAATTTCATTGAAAACAAAAACCAATATGTCATAAATAGGCACTCTGAAAAAACCTGGGAGAGAATGTGTTTTCGCCCAGTCCAGCACCTGCTCTGTCAAAGGATGCTTCAGGAAGTAATCCGGAATAGCCTTCCAATTAATTATGTTCCTTTTACGACTCAAAATAACTAATAAGTTTGTCTGTCAAAAAGGATGGAGCGCCTACAGTCTTATTGGTAGCTTGTTCCACGAAGCAAAGCTTTACACTACCACCATTGACAAGCTTTCCTTTCGGATTAAACAACTCATGGTGGAAGACAATCTGCTTTTGTGGTAATTTACGCAGCTCGGTACGGACTGTAATTAATTCGTCATAACGAGCGGGGCGGACAAATCGCATTTGGAGCGACATCACGGGCATTAGTATCCCATAATCATCTTCCATGCTTTGATAGCTGAGGCCAATGGATCGGATCATCTCTGCTCGTCCTACTTCATAATAGGTGGCATAGTTTCCGTAGTACAAGTAGCCCATCTGGTCGGTTTCGGCGTAGCGGACTCTAATTTGAGTTTCATGTCTGAACATAAATCCAAATGTAGAAACTTAATGGGAGAACCGGAAAATTTGTAACATAAGTGATGTCAATTTAATGCAATTCTATGTGCCATCTAAAAGTTGAGCTGTGGCTGGACCCACTCGTAGTAATCACACTCTTCAAAGATTAGACGTGTTTGGAGCAACTTTTTGAACTCGGCCTTGGTCGGGTTAATTTCGTATTGCGGCCGATCATCATCTTCTGTCAAGTCTTTTACCAGGGTGATGGCTTCCAACTTCTTCATATTCTCGGGGAGTATCGTTTTGGATAGGGCTAAATTTCCCGTTTGATCCTTGCTCAGAAGCCACAGTTGCCAATGTTTCTCATTGATCTGCGTATTGAGAAGATGGTGTCCTTTATAATACTTTAGGAGTTGATTTTGCCCGATTCGAAATAAGGTGTCTCGGTGCGTGTAGGTCCCTGCTAAGGTTTGATCATCGAGGTACAACACCTCAAAAGGCATAAGTTGTCCGTCCTGGTATATCTTACCTTCTTCAAAATAAACATTCTCCATCGCATCCAATTCGGCCATACCAGTCACGAAAGTGAAAGACTTCTCCTTGTAAAGGCAATTTTCTTCCACCCGTACAATACTGCTGTCTCCAGTACAAAAATAAGTGCCTTGGTAGTGCAGCTGAAAGCTCTTTTGTGCTTTCACTCCTTTAGGTTGAGCTGTACTAAAAACTAGTGGAGGTGTACAGCTAAAGGCTAGCAAAGCAGCGGTGAGAAATCCGAGAATATAGTTCATGATCAAGCAATTTTCGATGGATCTAATTCTATCCTCAAGATCCAGCCTTCTGTGCGGAAAGTTGGTGACGAAAATCAGGGGGGCAACTTGATGTTTGTCAGTAAAATGAGCTTAGGGAATGTCCTAACTTGTTGAAAAATAAAACTTTAAAATCCAGGGATATGAAAAAGATACAAAAGATATTGTTTCCAACAGATTTCTCTCCAGCTGCTCAAAATGCTTTTCGCTATGCGATTAGGTTGGCAGATGAATTGAATGCTTCTATCCAAATATTGCATATTGTCTACCCGCAGGCGGAGCCACTGGACTTTCCTGCAATCGCCACGCAAGCGACCCAGCAACAGGTGGGCGCGGCAGAAACCATCCTACAAAAAACAGTGGAAGAAACACTGGCGCAGGTTCAAGCGACCTATGAATTAAAACACAGCCCCGTAATTCTTCCTGATGTCGAAATCGGAACACCTACCAGCCTGGTTACTCGGATAGCTGAAAGAGATGAAGCGGATTTGATTATTATGGGCGCCAAGGGAGAACACAATATGATGGAGAAGGCCTTCGGGCGTGTTTCTCTGGGCGTCGTTAAGAATGCGACGACCCCAGTTATGCTGATTCCTGAGGATGTCAATTTTACTACAATCAAGAATGTGGGCTATGCTTCTAACTTGCTAGACACGGATGTGTACTATATATGGCAGACACTGCAATTAGTAGAACCCTTTGATGCTGCACTACGAGTCATACACGTAGAAAAGAGTGACATAGGAAAGCCCAATGCGCTGGATGACTTCAAGGCTCTATTTGCAGAGAACCCGAAGTACAAGAAGTTGAGTTTTCATGAACTGAATGGAGATGAAGTGGATATAGTGATAAGCGGGTTTATGGAGGCTTGGGATGTAGATGTGATGGCCCTATATGCACCGAATTATGGATTCTTCGAAAGCCTCTTCCATCGAAGTCTCGGCAAAAAATTATTGAAAATAACTGAGGTGCCACTATTATTTATGAAAAAGAATAAATAGCTGCCAAGTCAGAATTGGGGATGCAATTCATTCCCAATTCCAACTTAACATCTGAGATATCTTATGTTTACCCTCTTTCAATCGGACAGGTCATACAATGAGACCCACCTCTTGCCCGACTCAACTCACTAGAAGGTAAAGTGATAATCGTTTGCTTTACTTCAGAGGGCAGGACAATCCCATCTCGGAAAGCTTCAAGGAGATCTGGGGCATGCATAACCCGATACCCGGCTGCTCTAAAGGCGAGTTCAGTGTAAGGATTCCGATCATAAGTGATGGCGACTCCGGGCTTCAGTGCCACCAAATTGCAACCATCCGTCCATTGTTCTCTTTCTTGATAAGGAGTCTCGCCCTGCCCGCTCAGGATAAACTGGGCATTGGGAGCGACCTCTGCTTCGATAAATTCTCGCACAGAGGGGTATTGCTTTTTTCCGCCATCAATATTATACACTTCAACATAGGAGCTCAGCCCGTCTACTATAATAGGCTTAAAGGCTACGAAGTCATCCTGGTTAATCTGTGTGAAAATAGTATCCAAGTGCATATAGGAACGGTCATTCGGGATATTGACTTGTACCACATTTTTGATCACTTTCTTTTCAAAAAGAACCTTCTTCAAAGATTCAATGCCATGGGCAGTACTACGCTCACTGGCCCCGATCAGAAGGAAGTCGTTGTCAAGAATCATCATATCCCCGCCTTCTATTGATACCATTTCGCCTCGCTTGGAAGGAGGAAATAGGTCCACATCGTTGAGGTTGATGATCCGTCCTTCATCTCGTAAGCGTCTAAAGATGGGGTGAGCCCAGATGATAAAACGGATAATGAAATTTTCGCGAAAGCGCGCTTCCTTGGAAGCCTTGGTTATGATGATGTGATCATTCACGGTCACGGCAATATCGCGGGTAAAGATGAAGTTGGGAATCGGATCAAAAAGAAAATGATCTTCCTGTTTGTAGTATCCTGTGATTAAAACTCGTGCGAGTTCACTATTGGTCATTTGCTGGAGTACCCCTTTGAAGCTGGAGGGCAGCTCTTCATAGTCGATGACTTTTTCTATCATCTCCTGTTTACTATCGTCATCGGAGGATAAAGCCTCTTCTAGCAAGTCCTGAACTTCCAAAACATTTTCATCCCCGAGAAAGGCTTTCAAAATATCCGTGAATACATCGTGTTCTTCCTGCATCTTTGGAAGGTGAACGATATCGTCAAATAACAACTCTTCTGCACGTTTGGGCGTTATGCGACTAATACCTTCATCAGGGCGATGCACGATAACACGTTTCAAAGGCCCGATCTCGGACTTTACGTTAACTTGATTGGTCATAATTGGTTAGAGCTTTATTACTTTGATCTTTGAGTGTCTTTGTGTCTTGATGTGCCTATTTTCTCGAAAGGCTTGCTTTCGCTTAAAATACTGTACGGTAAGCTAAGCCATCTAAGTACCACAAAAAAATCCCTTCTCTGACCTCAAAAACACAAATATTGTCAGAGAACCAAAAAATTAAAGCAGGACTACTTTTTCAATTTCGTAGATGGAATTTATCTTACCGGCAAATATGCAATAAAATCGTGGATTTTCCCCTAAAATCGCGATTTCGGTCGGACGACCATCATCGATATGATTGGCCTTTAATTTGGACTTAATGGTAAACATGGACCCGATATAGAATAATTGCACCTCTTCTTTCAAATATAGCTCAATTTGCCGCTCCATTTTCTTGTAATTAGACGCTGGGCGAGCGAAGCAGCGGTTACAAATGGACGGAAAGTTAGGTTGGCATGCTGTATTGATATTTTGGCAATCGAACTCCGGGAGAGGCGCATGCGCCACTTTATGATGGGTGTATGCCACTGAGGATAGTGATAATAACCCGGATAAGCCGTAGGGCATGATGGAGGCGAATTGACCATCCATAATCGTCAAACCTATATGCTGCAATTGCGGAGAACTGACAAATGCCATCTCCGAAATCTCATGCATTAAAGGGATGTCTGGAAGCTTAAAGAGACGATTGACGCCATTGCTATTGGCATAGGTCGCATTGATAACCTGATGTGCCTGAATCGTCTTTTCCGCATCGCTATCCCTTGCTCGGATTTGAATTATCCATCGATCTGAATCAGAATCAGCCTGGACTAATTGCGTTTGTGTCAATAGCGTAATGAACTTGTTTTGACCTAAGCGACTCCGATAGTAGTTTGCAATGAGGATAGGGTCAAAGGTGTATTCCTCAGTCAGGAATAGTGCTTCAAGCCGCTCCATCCGGATAGCCGGGTGCTGATCTATCGGTTTACAGCTTAAGCCAATAAAATCACAAAATCGTTCAAACTGTGCCCCATCTGTGAAGGAACTATACCGATCAATTCCATAGTACTTCTCAAAAGAAGAATGAATGAAGGCTTGATGATCGTGAGTAAACCTGGCCTTATTGTCATCTGACATTAATGCAGTGGCGATGCTTCGTGGATAATGATAACCACTGTGGAGGCGCGCCTGATTGACGATTGAGGCTTTTGTCATCAGCTGCTTCTCTTTTTCAATCAAGACGACTCGACAGCCTTGTTCGGCAAGATATAAGGCGGAATATACGCCAAATAGGCCTCCGCCAATGATGGCAAAGTCATATGTTTCTTCTGCCTTAGGCATTGGAACTTACTGCTTTGAGCCTTGGGAAAAAGCTTTGATGTGCTCCAGCTTGCAATTGCTTGAAAAAAGATAAGGTTGAATGGAGTTGTTCCATCTTTGATGGTCCAATCAAAATTCCTTGGATATCTGGACTATAATAGGTGAAAATCATGCTGCACTCATTGAATCGGGTTAAAGGAGCAAGATTAGATTGAGCATTGTATTGTTCCAGGAGTTGAGATATCTTTTGTAATAGATCCTGGTATTTTTCGGTCGGAACATTCCGTACTTGAGTTGAACTATCTTGATTATAGCCTGAAGAAGGGAATTTCAGCCCCCCCGCATTGATACCATAAGCCAGAAACCTGCGTCTGCCATGGAAGAGGGCGTATCTGGAGTAGTCGGAATAGACCAAATTGTGTTTCAATTGAATATCCCAATCAAATTTGAAGGAACGGTTCAATTCTTTATATACCGCCGGATGTTTAATGCCACTCAAACCAATTTTCACTCCTTCTTGTCTGATGAGGTCCAGTGCCTCTAAGGTCGATCGAATTTCCTGTGGAGCAGAGCGATTATCCCAATGAACCATGATTTCCGCTAACTGATCACCGAAGAGATGAAGGTATTCCTGATAAACGATGTGGATGAAGCTAGGCGTGAGATTGTGTTCAGGGGTGTAAAGGTTATTAATACTCCCAACCTTCATCAGCACCTTAAGGTCGTTAATGCCGTTGGCTTTAATCCATGCTAGAAGAATCTTCTCCGCCGCGCGAAAATCATCGGCACTTTTATTGATGGGATAGTTGGTGGCGGCATCGACCCAGCGGTGCCCGGCTTCATAGAAGGCGTCGAGGAGCTGGAAGGCTTGAGATTTCGAGACTGTCCAAGCCCAAAGCGCTGTACCCAGGATGAGATTGATGCTTGGATTCACAGTTGGATTTGTTCTTTTTTACGTTTGATAGCTCGCATGGAATGTATATAGCGCTTGGCCAAAGGGATGATTTTGACCTGACTGCTACTTGCATCATCCGTCCATTTGACGGGGAGTTCGTACAGCCTGAGTTTTTGCCATTCACTAATGATCAGCAGCTCTGTAGAAAAGAACCAGCCGTCGTTCGTGGCCCCTAAATCATGTAATTTGGGGAAAAGATCTCGCTTAAGGAATTTAAAGCCACACATCCCATCTGAAAACCGAGTACCCAAGTATACCTTCAATAGCCAATTGAAACCACGGGAGGAAATCTCGCGTTTAAGACTGCGTCCAATTACTTGAGAATGTTGGTGCAGCCGAGTGCCATAGACCAAATCCATACCCATTTCAGCCAGGGCGCGATAAGCTTCTAGAAAATGGGGTAGGTCAGTCGCCAAATCCAAATCCATGTAACCGACAATATCAGCCTGGGACTGGCTCCAAGAGGTCTTTAAAGCTAAGCCAACACCGCGACGGGGCACCTGGAGGTATTGCACCTCTTCCCACTGTGAATCGAGACGCTTTCCGATCGCCGGAGTTTGATCCTCAGAGCCATTGTCAGCAATGATTATCTGCCATTGTTCGGGAGCGGGAAAATTAGATTTTAAGAAGTCGCGTAAAATGCCTACATTTTCCGCTAAAGTAGCCTCCTCGTTGAGAACGGGAATGGTGACATCAAAAGTCATAGAGTACATCTTGGTACGGCCGCGAAGATAGGCCTGCTGGCGAATATATGGTTGGACAATTAAGGGTTTTTTTCTTACTTTGTAGAAAAATGGAGTAGGTTTATCTATAAGCTGTAACCAATTGCCACCAATTTCAATTCAGAATGTTTTATTGTAGCGTGATTGTCAAAACGTAGAATGGTTTATGCTAAAGAATTTAAAATCTCTTTTCATTGTTGAAGATGAAGAATCGAAGAAGCCAGCAAAAGGAAAAAAACAAGCAGTAGAACAGCCGAAAAAGGCAGGGACTAGTGCTAAATCATCTGCTAGTTCTGTCCCGACGCCCGTCACTCCATCCCCAGGAAAAGTATCCTCCAAATTTATCAATATTTTATTAAAGGCCATGGATGCCAATAATTTGGATGGCTTTGATTATTTGGAGTTTAAGCAGTCGTTAAAATCTTTGGAAAAAATGCCGATGGATGACGCTACACGTTATCAGTCGGCCTTTGCAATGGCGCAAACGATGGGAGCTACGCCTCAAAAACTAATGGACACGGCACAACACTACTTGAAGGTGTTGGCCAATGAAGAGAAGAAATTCGAGGAGGCTTTGGTGGCACAGCGGCAGAAACAGATCGGCAGTAAAGAAAGCCAGATCAAAAAGCTAGAGGAGATTGTGACGAGCAAAGCCAATCAAATCAAGCAGTTGACCAAGGAGATTGAAGACCACCAGAAAAAAGCGAATGCCTTGAAAAAGGAAATTGGCGGAGCAGTGGTAAAAGTTGAAAACACTAAGAATGACTTCATCGCCTCTTACGAAAAGCTGATCGGACAGATCGCTGCTGATGTGGAGAGCATGAAGAAATATTTGAAATAATTAACCTTAGATAATAGATGAATTCTGAACAATTAAAACCCAAGTCATTTTGGCAACGGCCAGAAGGTGTGACGGGTATGATCTTTTTAGCCGCCGTAATAATTGGAGGAGGAGTGTTGCTAAGCAGTGCGCTGCCTTTTTTGATCGGCTTGGCACAGAATACCTTGTACTTGGCGGGTATGCTGGCTGTCTTGGGGGTACTAGTCTATATGGTCCTAGACCCAAAGATGCGCAACTTAGTGTGGTATATGTACAAGAGTGTTATGCGTTGGGTCACTGGCTTATTTGTGCAGATCGACCCAATTGGTATTTTGAAATCCTACGTGGATGACCTAAAAGGAAATCTGCGCAAGATGAATAAGCAGATCAGCCAGCTGCGTGGTCAAATGCACAAACTCCAGGAGGTAATCCATAACAATAAGAAAGATATCCAGACGAACCTGAACCTAGCCAGCAAGGCTAAGTCGAGCAACAAGGATGCTATCATGATCCTGAAATCTCGTAAAGCAGGCCGACTGAAGGAGTCTAATATGCGATTGGAAGATCTGTATAAGAAAATGGAGATTCTTTATCGCGTTTTGACCAAGATGTATGAGAATTCTCAAATTCTCATGGAAGACATCAAGGACCAGGTAGAAGTCAAAGAACAAGAGCGCAAAGCGATCCATATGAGTCACAATGCTATGAAATCTGCTATGAGCGTGATTTCTGGTGACCCGGACAAACGTGCGATGTTCGATATGGCCATGGAAGCAGTGACAGAAGATGTAGCGCAGAAAGTAGGAGAGATGGAACGTTTTATGGAAATGTCCTCTAGTTTCATGGATTCTGTGGATCTACAGAATGGTATCTTCGAAGAAGAAGGTCTCAAAATGTTAGAAAAATGGGAAAATGAAGGCGTTTCACTAATCTTAGGAGAGGAGAAAAGCAATTTGTTGACCCAAGCGAATGACGATGCTGATGTATTGGATTTGGACTCTCCAGTCCAAGAGCCTATCCGTCAAACAGGGCATCGAAACCAGTACGATAATTTCTTTGAGTAAAACAAATAAACTACAGAACCTACTATCAATGGTGAGAATTCTCCCGGATCGGCAATAGTCAGCAAGATCCACGAATTCACCATTCACCACTAAACCAAAATCATGGCAAAAAGACTCACAACTTTTTCAAAGTTATTAATTGTATTTGCTGTTGTAGCAGCAGCATTTTTTGGCTTTAATTATCTCCAAAAAAGCGGAATGCTTGAGGGCGTAGGCGGCGGTGGCGGAACAGAAGGCGGTGGCGGTACCACTTCTGGACAAACCAGCAATAAAGGAGATTTCAAGAATGATGATGATGTAATCAAGATTGGGGTAGTGACCTGGGGGGGCTATGCTGGCGGACAATATTTCAATGAAGGCTTTCAGGCTAGTAAGGCTTCTCGCTTTTACCAGGACTATGGGCTAAAAGTAGAGTTCGTGCTCAACGATGATGTTGATGCCTCCTTGAATGCCTGGAAAAGCGGAGATATTGACTTGCATTGGTATACTATTGATGCCTTTCCTACCATCATGGAAGGCTTGAAGAACTTTGATCCTGTCGTGCTTTGGCAAGCGGACTGGTCACGTGGTGGCGATGCGGTAGTTGTACGTAGAGGAATCAGCAGTGTGGGAGACTTGAAAGGGAAATCCATTGCTGTGGCCGAATTGACGCCATCTCACTCCTTCCTGTTGTGGTTGTTAAATGCCGGTGGATTGACGATTGACGATGTTGATATCAAACCACAAGCTTCTGCTATTGATGCAGCAGCAGCATTTAAGAGTCAGCAAGTTGATGCAGCTGTAGTTTGGAGCCCTGATGATGAGCAATGTATCCGAGCGGTAGCTGGATCCAAGGTGTTAGAGAGCACACGCTCTGCTTCTAATATTATTGCAGATGTATTCTTTGCAAAAAGAGAGTTTGTGGATAACAATCGGGACGCTTTACAAAAGTTGTATCAAGGTTGGATGATTGGTGCGGCAGAGATCAACTCTAATCAAAATGCTAAAGACAAAGCAGCAGATATCCTTTCTTCTGGGCTGGGAATTCCTCGCTCAGATGCAATGGGGGCTATTGACAATGTTCGCTTGGTAACTCATGGTGATAATATGAACTTCTTCGGTTTAAATCCTTCTTACAAAGGGGTGACGGGAGAAGCTTTATATGCTAGAATGACCAACGACTATAAAGCCCTAGGATATGCGCAAGATGCCGGCAATTGGAGAAGAATTTCTTTCCCAGGAGCGGTACAGTCTACCAGCATTGGTGGAGCTATTCACGAGGCTGAAGCGAGCAAGGACTTTACGAAGGTTTCCGAAGAAGAAGGTGCCAGCAAGGAAGCCATTGCCACTAAACGAGTATCTATCAGCTTCCGCACTGGTGAATACAGGCTAGATGAAAATGCCAAGTATATCATCGACCGGGAATTTGTGGATATTGCAAAAGCTTTTGGTAATGCCCGAATCCGTATTGAAGGAAATACGGATAATGTGGGATCTAGAAGCTCGAATATTGCCTTGTCTAAGCGACGAGCGCAAGGTGTGGCAGATTACTTGACTCAGGAGCATGGGATGTCTCCCAATCGCTTCATTGTAATTGGAAATGGACCGGATAAGCCAGTCGAAAGCAATGATACTTCCGATGGTAAAGCAAAGAATCGTCGAACAGACTTCGAACTGATTCGCGAATAGGCTCAAGCAGCCACTAAGATAGCTAACATGAATCATCCCGAATTTTGGAGTTATCCAAGGTTCGGGATGACCATTTGATGAGGAAACGTAAAAAACCCCTTGTAAATTTGGGTATCTGACCACACCAAATCACAAAGGGTTATGTTCAAAGAACATTTGCAAGATAAATCAAAAGAATCAGAACCTGCCTCAGCTGCTAATTTTATTCTTCGTAAAGCTTCCTGTTACCTAAGTTCCTTGGAACAACGTCTAGATGAGCAG